>Ga0208644_1001743_pt1 | contig 17925 bp, 17 predicted proteins | sample VirMetDEL_Nov_18_FD_184517 | JGI IMG/M metagenome (GOLD analysis project Ga0208644, IMG submission 184517) | Aqueous microbial communities from the Delaware River and Bay under freshwater to marine salinity gradient to study organic matter... | ecosystem: Environmental > Aquatic > Marine >... | reverse complement strand
GAGTCATTTAGAGTTTATTAGATAAAAAAGATTCGCTCTATTATCGTCTTACTTTTCTTAACATTTTTAAAAATCTAAAATTTCAGGTGAGTGTAGGGTCGTTTAGATTCAGGCTTTTACCCTACACTGACCCTACACTTTTTTCAAATGACCCTACACTCTGGGTGTATATTATATAATCAATAACACTAAACTAATTATATAATTCATTTTCTATACTTTACTGGTACTACTTTATCGCCTATTTTCATCGTAAATTCTGTAGGTTCTACCTCCTCTAATGGAGGCATTTCACTCTCGTCCTCGCACTCGTTGTCCTCACCTATAATACATTCATACTCATCTACCTCTAATGTCGTATCACTATCATAACTATCATCAGCGGATGTAGTGGAATTAGGGAGAGGAATCATCAACTTGCACACTCCTATCTTGTAGTGCTTTTTCAGATTCTCCAGATGGAACTTGGTTCTGGCTCCCTTGCTGGAACGTGTCCCTTTCTCAATACAACCTTTTGGTAGTCGGAGACCACAAGTTATTTTCTTAATCAAATCACCAGTACCATTGACATCATACTTTCCACCGAATGTTTCACGCCAACAGCGAAACTCCTCCATAACCTCACTGCCGAATCTGGTAATGTGTCCATTACAATCCACCTCTGAACGCTTTTCAGCAATCTTACTAATAAACCACTCCAAGAACTCGTCTAAAGGATTGCGGTTGAATTCCACAAGTTGCTGATGATACTCTGTATGTGGAATCACCCATCTGTTCCATTCACTAATATCTCTCCTCATCAAATAGGAATACAAGGATAGACAAGCAACATCATCCTCCCACGTTTCCGCAAACTTTTTGAAATAGTCCCAGTTTTTCTTTTTCTCATCACTCATCTTAATAATCATATTTCGCCGTTCCTCATCCTCCAATTTTACTGGGTCAAAGGAGTTGGTTGGCGTAATGAACCGATGAAACGACTGAATCACGAATGGTTTAATACCCTTGTCGTTGATAGTCATTTCAGGGTCAGTAATGAGTGCTTTGATTTTGTTTTCACTCCCATACGCATTACGCTTATCACATTCACTCAAAACCACCAACAACGAACTCGCCATCAACGGATTGAATTTGCCCCACACATCTCGTTCAGGTTGAGACGTTTCAAAATAACCGCCACCCATTATTTTCTTGATAGGCGTAAGAGCGATTGTTTTTCCTGTACCCTGTTCCCCTGTGATTATCAGGTGTGTAGATTTTTGTGCTGGTTTTTGTAGCAAGTGTGCAAACCAGTTGAGAACGTACTCAATAGTCGTTTCATCGTGGTCGCACATTATACCGATGTGGTTCAACCACAAATCAACGGCTTTTTTATCGTATTTTTCATTAGTCGGCTCAATATCTCTGCCGAAATAATCACTCGGTTTCCACAAGTTCAACGTATTGTGAGGACAATACAAAGGGGGAGGTAGAATTTTAGTATCCTCTTTTCTGTTTATAGTACCATCAGAGAGCCATTCATCAATATACTTGACTCTCTTTTTCTTTCCATTGTCAGGATTGATTTTCTCATAAGACTCGTGTTCATAAGCATTAACCAAATCCGTCTTACTGAATATCTTGTATCCCTCAAATTTCTCCGTACCATCAGGCTGTGGAATATTGATTTTCTTAAAGAAATTAGAGGTATTGATGACTTTGGTGTGGCTCCTTTCAAAATTTACTTTCCAAATGAGATATTGCTGGTCGTACTGCACTTGTGGTTCAGCAATCGCAATCTCGCTTGTAGGAACAGCATCACAAACAACAGGTGGAACCACATCCGCAATTACCATCGCTCGTCTCGTCTCAATCAAATCTCTCTGAATAGTCCATTCCTCAAACTCCTTTACCTCCATACGCATCTTGAACCCAGTCTTTTCAAAGATGTACTCATTCACAGCGTTCAGGTGAAATACTGAATCAGTGTATGGTGGAGGATGTGGAGCGGTGTATCCATCATAAGCCAAATTACAACGTCGTGCTGGTACGATTTCGTTATTTACGGCATACTCGTATGCGTTATACAAACATTCATTTTCAAAGATACCAAGAACGTAAGACATAAATGAACCATTCTTTTTCCATTCAGGGTCGTCTGCTCGGCACACACGTTTTTTGAGTTCAGGATTCGCATCAACCAATTTCTTGGTGATTTTTTTAACCTCTCCTTTCAATTCTTTATACCAAGTGTGTCCTTTCCCCTGCTCGTAATTCCTACAAGGAATCGGAAATTCATTCTTTTCAGGTCTGCCGTCAATAATACCGCCCTTTCTGGTGCCGTCGTCTTGTTTTTTACCCAAAGCCCAAGTTTCCAAACCACCGCTGTAGAGAGCGGAACACACTAATTTCTTAATGTGGTCTTTCTGTAGTGGCGGTTGGTTTGGAACCGAATGATAGTCGCTCAATTGTTTCACAATCGGCTTTTTATCCTTGCACCATTCGTCCAGACGTGGGGTAGGAATACGGAGTTTGACTGCAAGTTGTGTTAGGATTGTAGGATGCGACGCAACGAAATCATAATCTACCCAATTGAGATAAAAGTATAGGGTATTCCTCATATTTCTGGCTAAACAGGTAAGACTCAAATCATCACTGGAATAAAAGCGACCAATATTGCCTTTCTTTTGATGATATAGTATTTTTATCGTATTATTACTCACCAAATTCAAACGCTTTCGTAAAAGTGTCTTGCTTTCTGGAGCGAATCTTGGAAACTCCTTATCCGCACCAGTTTCATCCTTAACATAAAGAGCCACACCATTCTCATCCGTTTTCTGTCTTAACACCCAATCACCATCTATCTCCACATACTCTTGGTCAGGGACTTTGAAAGTGGAATTGTCGTCCAGCATAAGTTGAGCCAAATGAACGTCCAACTCCTCTATAAACTCCCCCTTAAATCCGCTGTAATCACGTGCATCCACTTGGGATAAATCAATTTTGCCGTTGTCGTTAATAAAATTCATCTTTGTCTATTATATAATATATATATAAAATAATTCTTTAAATCAATTTTTTAAAGTATTATTTAAAATTAGAATCCTCTCTCTTGATTTTTACAGAATCAGTTTTTTGCTAAAGTTTTTCAATTTTTTGCAATTTTCTCTCTCAAGTGTATATACGTCGGTATTAGTATCGTAATTTGTGTGATTAGTTGCGTAATAACTTTTTTGCAAAAGTTTTTCAATTTTATAAAAATAATTCGCTCTCAAGTGTCGGTATTAGTATCGTATCAAGGGTATATATTGCTTTATTGTAGTATAGTATTGTAATAAAAAAGAAATCAATTTTTTATTTCAATTTTTTTTTATATTCCTAAAGTTTCGCTTGGGGGGTGTTGGCTTTGGCTTTTTCCTTCGCCTCTCTCTTTAATCTGGCTTTCTCTTGTTGTCTTGGTTTGAGAACATTCTGATAATACTCTTGTTTCTTACGTTTCCACTCATCAGTACCCTTCATCTTTGCGTGGTATTTTTTGGTTCGTTCATTTTGTTCATCTTTGTGTTCCTTATTGTAGGCTTTGATATAGTTCAACTTCTTATCGTATTGTTGAAGTTTGCGGAGCATATCTGCATCCATTATTACGTCTCTCATTTGAACGTTATTCATTACTTCTGTCATAATTGATTGTATTATATAATATATATATAAATTAATTTCTTTAAATCAATTTTTTATATAAATTATATATATAACGTAAATGAGTGCAGAACCTATTGACTTTGACGAGATAAAATGGGGTAGCCTTACAAAACAACTCCAAGCCTTTAATCGGAAAAACCGCACCAAAATGGATTTAGAAAGTTTCTCCAAACACATTTTAGCCAATCCAACGAAATTTATTGAACGCAGTAAAGATAGAGCCAGATTCTATTTGAACGTTATTAAACCGAGAGCCAAGAAGGGGGGTGCTCTTTCATCACACGTAATGAGCGACTTATTAGCCCAATCGTATGAAACCAAAAACAAAAAGAAAAGAAGAACCGAAATAGATGGATTTCACATTGACCCTTCATTATCTGGAGAACGAGTCCAAGTATGGTATAACCCTACTACTAAACAAGCAGTGGTAGTTCATCGTGGTACAGCCAGTTTCCAAGATGTAATGACAGATGCACGGCTTTTTTTCGGAGACAAATCAGGCAAACGATTCAGACACGCAGAGAATATTCAAAAAAAAGCCGAAGCCAAGTATGGTGCTTCACACGTATCAACTATTGGTCATTCTTTGGGCAGTTCCGCCGCAGAGAAAGTAGGACAACGCTCTAAAGAAGTCTTGACATTAAATAAGCCGACTACATTAGAGGATTTAGTCAAAGGGAAAAAAGTCAGCGAAAAGCAAACCGATGTCCGAACCAAAAACGACCCAGTTTCTATTCTCCGACCATACCAAAAGGGGAGTGATGCAATAGAAATAGAATCAACGACTTGGAACCCATTAGCCGAGCATAAAACGGACACATTAAAACGATTAGATGAAGATGTGATGATAGGACGAGGAAAATTAGGGGCTATAATGAGAGGGGCTGGAACAGGGTCATCCAGAGTTGTCCCAACAGACTTTACTGAAGTAGATGCATTAGATGAACCAATATTGAGTGATGTTGAGGTTAGTGTAGAGGGTGATGGTTCTCTCATTGATAGATTTAGATTACCATCTGCACGACCAGTGCCGACAGCCGAAGGTATAAGAGAGCGAATTCAAACGGATAACCGACCTGATTCAATAAGGAATAGAGAACTAAATCGCTCATTCTGGAATAACCCAGAAACCCAACGAATTCTTGCCGAACTTCAGGATTCAGAGAGTGATGATGACACTGATGCGGAAGAATCAGATATAGCATTATTTCTCGCTTCTGATGAAGAGTCTGATGAAGAATCAGATGAAGAGCGTGAAAAAATGTAAAAATTTAAGGTTAGATTTCTAATAGTATAAATATAACCTTAATCCTCATCGTGTCTGTTTAAGATATAGCATTCTTTTTCAGACATCACACACATTGGGTACGTCTTCATCACACATACCCAACGAGAGTCTAATTTTTTTATTTTCTTAATCTGGTCTTTTTCTAATCCGAAATACCCCTCCAAACAATATTTCAAACTCCTGCCTCCCAAACCATTTGGAAACAATACGATTCCGTGAGCCTCATTGAGAATCAGTTTCGTTTCATTCCCATTTGTTAGAGTATGAGTGCATACACAACAAGAAGTATTGGAGTGTCTTCCAGTCGTCAAAATAGAGTTCTGAATCTCCCAAACCTTCTTACGTAATTTTCGGTCGCTTATGGCTTCACAATCATCAAAGATAACCAACGAGTCTTTAAAGTCGTGGGTATCAATCGGTTCAACCAAGAAGCCATCTTCGTGTATCTTTACACGCTTAATGTCTTTGACCTTATCAATAGAGCCTTTATCTTCGGCTAATGCACTGAATAAATACACATCACGTTTGGGGAACAATTTCTTATAATGCTGGGCAAAATTCTTACAGAAATACGATTTACCACTACCAGACTGACCTGATACATACAAGATGGTTCTCTCCTTACTGACATCAGGTAAGGGCTGGATGTGTTGATGGGGACGACACTTAAAGTCCTGAAAGTAATGATTCACTTTATCCTTATCCTTTTCAATACTGATAATGGAGTTCTTTTTTTTGCCGTCTTCCACTATAAGGGCTATAGGACTACCTTCACACTCTAAATTCATTATATATAATACCTAAATATAATAAATTTTCCTGTTTTTTCATTACGAATAATAATCTAAAAGAATGATTTTAGTTTGGGATGTTTCTCCACAAATGCGTGGGACTCTTTATTCACTTTTTGTTGTATATATTCCCTGATTTCGTCTAATCTTTTGGGCATTTGTTTCAGAGAGACTTTATTCTTTATCTCCTCAAGTTCATTTATAGCGACTTCTTTAAGTCGTTTTTCAGGACAATTAGTTAATTTCTGTTGAATGAGAGAGATATTGTGTTTGACTTTGTCTCTTGGTGGTTTCCGAAACTTGTTTTCAGTCAGTGTTTTCAGAGTATCAATATCATTTTTGACACTATTGAGCCAACCAGTGTGTCCGTTAAAGAATTCAACCAGCATTTTTCTTATCGGCTTTTCTTTATCTAATAGATTGAGAGATGCATACACACGTTTGAGTGCTTTCATAACGTTGCCTTGCTTAAGGTATTCACGACCATCTTCTAATATTTCTTCGTATATTTTCTCAATCGGTTTATTGTCATAATTTTGGTACCCATTTAGTGTGAAGTAATACATTTCAGTGAATTCTGTGGCTATACCATCAATAAAGGCGATAATATCCATTTTGATGATGGATTTTTGCAGTAAAACATCTACAAATTTATATTCTTTACCGCCCACAACCTGACTGCCTTTTTTGATAGTTTGTTTCGTCCATCGTAGCGGTTCCCCTTTGTCATCTTCTCCGCATTTGAAATCGGTAATAAATATATTAGGGTCTTTGGATGCACGTTCAAATTTCTTCTGAAATATTTTCAATATTTGTTGCGGATATTTACCAACGTCTAAAGTATTGAAATATTCCAATAGGTCAAAATCGCTTTTGTATTTGATGTGCGGTATTGATTGACTACCGACTATTTTATATCTTCCTGTGATAGTCAGAAGATTAAATACTTTATTTTCTTCTCTTGAATATACTGAACGATTTAGAGTTTCCATTATATACTAAATCTATAAAATATCTTTTACAAATGGGGGTAAATTTGCCTTACCTTTGATATATTGTTTCTGGATGGCTTTAATGAATAAATCTTGTGGGTCTATTTCACTTGGCGTTAAAGGAGTGTCTTTTGTAATCCGTTTGGTGGGACGATATACAGGGTACGGAAGATTTGGTGCATAACTTTCCCACCTCTCATTTTTCCATCTTGTCAATCCTTGACTCGTATCTTTCCTACCTTTGTATTTTCCTCCTAATTCTTTATATTTCTTGACAATCCACATACTCTTATAGGCTCCGTGAGTCTTGTATTTTTCATCAGCCATTTTCTTGACTTTTTCGTACAACTTTTTATTTACTGGTTCAGATGACATCACAAGTTATTATATACTATACAGGATATAATAAATTTCAGATTCAGGGCAGATATTTACCGACCGCCTATTCAGAGAAAGCAGGAGTGTAGGGTCAGTGCAGGGTCCAAACCAGTGTAGGGTCCGATTTTTGACCCTACATTCCAGATTTCTGGGATTCCTCACACTAATCCCTACTCTTTATCCCAAAAGTGCAGGATTGGATGCAGTGTAGGGTCCGATGCAACTCCATTATAGAAAAAAATATTTGGACTAAAAAAATTCTCTGGTAGAATATCAGATTTACCTTACACACCCTACACACCTTACACTTTGGGATAAAAGAGTAGGGAATAGAGTGAGGAATCCAAGAAATCTGGAGTGTAGGGTCCAAAATCCACCCTACACTGACCCTACACTGACTCAAATGACCCTACACTTTCGTATCCACCCTTGCTTAAGTATATTGTCCAAGATAATTACCAGCATCCATTGTATATCCATCTCCAGTTGCGTTCTGATTGATACTACCAGCATTAACTGGTGCTTGTATAGGGTTATAGTTGATAATGAGTTGTTGTAGTTGAGGAAGTCTTTGAATGACTTGTTTATTAACCTCTCCCATCAGTTGTTGAGATGCAACTAATTCTTCATTCGCACCTACACCACGAGCCAACTGAAGTTCTTGTAAAGCGAAAGAAAGAGTATCGTCATAAATGTCATACACCATTTTAATAAGGTCATCTAATCTATCCACTTGTTCTTGATTCAAATAGTTGAATCTTGGAGCAATATCTTTAATGTATTCTTTGAGTGTATTACCCAGTTTGAGAAGTTGTCCCATTTGTCCTCTAAATGAGCCGACACCAGTGATGGTACGAACCACAGAGCGTTGGTTCTGTTCCAGAGCGTGTTGAATGTGGTCTCCTATTTCTTCCCCAGTGGGAAAAAGTCTTTGTCTTCCTCTTTGTGGTCTTTCAGGAGTAGGTGGTAGAGGAGCACGATGAATCCTGTTGGCTTCTTCAGATTGTGTTCCAATAGCGAATAAATAAGTGTGTGATTCTTGAAGAAGAGCGTAAATCAGGTACAACATTTTTTCTAAAGAAAGGAACAAATCATCGGCTTGTGCATCTTGTCCTTGATAAGTAAGAAGTTGAGTATTCGTATATTTTTCCCCCAGTAGTTTATTGATACGCCTTTTAATACGATTGTCGTATTCCAATTCACTTGTTTGATAAGCAGGTAGCATATTTTATATATTAAGCATACATAAAATAATTGTCAAATATTTTTTAGTGCTAAAGTCTCTAAACAATTAAATGAAACGACCCAAAGGGGAATGCTTGGGGTCTCCACCCATTCGTCCTCCATACAATCCTTCTTCTTTTACGATTCTGGATGCTTGTGGAAGACTACAGCCTCGTTCAGCCATAACCTGTTTTACAATCGCCGCACGTTCAGACCTTGCACCGCCTGATAGGGAACCTCCTCGTCTGCTCTTATACATACGTTTAATATCAGAGCCTAAATCTTCAATATCGTCAATTGCTTGGCGAACTTTATCACCCCTTCCCTCTCCAGCAAGATAATTCACCAACATTTGTTCTCCTACATCAGTACCAACTTTGAGTGCTGATTTTCCAACCTCTTTACCGATTGATTTTCCAATTTTTCCCATCTTAATCTTTCCTCCAGATGGTTCCGCCGAAGATGAACCAGATAAGGCTTCTTTAATCATTTTCTTTGCGTGTTCTTTCACAATAGGAGTGGCTGTCTTAACAACGTGGTCAGCGATTTTCTTGGTAATGGGGTGGGAAGCAATCTTTTTAAGACTCATTTTACGCCCACCAGACATTTCTTGTTGTTCGTCCTGTGTCAAACCTGCTACAAGACTTTCAATACCTTTCTTAAGTGCTTTCTCTCCTTGTTTTTGCACAATAGGAGTGGCTTTCTTGACAATCGTCTTGGTAATAGGATGGGACGCAACTTTCTTAAGTGCTTTTCCGACGTGCATTTTACCACCTGCTGGGGGTCTTCCTCTTCTTCGTCCAGCCGCCGCCATCACTCCAACCTCTGCCCCTTCCAAAAGAGCATCATCAACGGCAGGGTTTGTAAGAGCATTTACCAAATATTGAGTAGCAACGGCTTCTGCTGGTTTTTGTAGGGCTTTACCTACTTTCTTAAATGCTTTTCCAATTCCTTTCTTTCCGCCAATTTGTCTTGGTTGTCCAACTTCAATCGGTCCGCCAGAAATGTGGTATGGTCCCTGTCCTCGCATACCTCCAACAGGGTTTCTCATTGACAATTCAGGATGTAAATAGTCAGTGTAAGGATTAGACCCTCTTTGAATGTATCGTCCGTCTTGTAAAGCAGTTGCGGATTGAAATCCAGAATTTGAAACTTGGGTATGGGGCATACCCTGTAAGTTTTCGTAGTCGTATCCAGTGTGTGCATCAGATTTACCTTTTTGTCCTCTCGGCATATTCTATATATATTCAATATATAAAATAATTTCTTAAAGGACTTTATTTAAAATAGCGAACTTACCAGTAATTTTCTTACCTATTTTTTTATCAGCCACCAATTTCTTTGCAACAGATTTTACCTTTTTTGCTAAACCTTTCTTTTCGGCACCACCACACAAAATACCCATTTCGCAACCTTTTGGGGATTCGCCTCGTTGAATGAAATGAAGTTTTTTCCCACCACTAACCGATTTGGGCGTATAAGTGGCTGGGTCGCTCCCTAAAGGTTTCATACCGCCTTTTGGTCTTCCTCTTTTTTTTGGTAAAGCCTCGTGTATTTGACCTAAAGTTTGTTCGCCTTTCATAACAAGAGTTTTACCCAATTTTGCAATTTTGGGAGTACGATGGGAAACTGGTCTGGGATTCTCCCCACGTTTTCCAACCATAAAAGTATTTTGACCAGCACCTCGTTCTCGTTCTTCTTGTACATACTTGAGAGTGTGTTGAATAGGAGTGGTTGAATCAATAAAACGACCCCCACCAGATACTGGGGGAGTCATACGAACCTTACCTGTATATTGTCCATCTGGACGTGGTTGTAAAGTGGCTGGTCCGCCCATTGCGGATTCCAATTTTGACATTCCATATTGACTAAACACATCTTTAATTTCTGGGTAATGTATAGCGGTTGCACCCAACATACCCTCTCTTCCAGATGCGTATCTATCACGCCTAATATCACCTTGTCCTAAACCGATTTCTCCGAAATTCCTTTGTTTTACGTAATAAACATCAGGCTGTGGATTTGACTCAACATAAGGACTGGGATAGCCTCTTTGTACGTCTTCAAAATCTGCTAAAGTTAATGCGATTCCTCTGTTTTCAGGAGTATCCAAGTTGTTGTTATAATTATGGAACATTATATATATTACTTATATATAATTTTCGTATGCGGCGGAATGTAATTCTAAAAAAAAGATTTTATTGGGCGTATCAGATAATTTGAATACTGGAAATGATGAGAATCGGATTCCACACATTAAAGTGAGAAAAAAATTTAATTCCTAAAATTAGATATATTTGCGAACACCTCCAGAGTGGGCAGATTGTCCTCCTGATGAAGAGCCAGTTCTACCTGCTCTCATACGTCCAATTTTTCCCATTAACATTTTTCTCAAGGCACCAAAGTTGCCTAATTTACCACCAACCATTCTGGTGTATTCTGGAACCTCAAGGGCTGGAACTTCGTCTTCAGTGGCTGTGGAAACAACCATCTCTTTTGTAAGGATACCAGTATAAATAGCACTGGAACCTGCGGCATTAACCATAATTCCGCTATTTACACAGCAAATGCAAATTTCTGGAGTGATTGCAGTGGCGTAAGGATTCGTGCAAGTAATTTGAATCTGGAATTGAAATTGTCCAATAGAGCCGCTTGATAGCATCGCTGGTAGGCTCAACGACATTGCTGGGGAAAGAACAAGAAGAGAACCTGTTGTCTTAACAGATGCACCAACACCTGTAGCGTTGTCATTAACAGACTGAACACCACGAAATTCATTGTATGACTGGCTTGACCCTGCTTCAATTGAAAGTTTCCACAACTGCTGGGGACTGCAAGACGACAAGAGCCCTGATTGGTTGTTCAAATTTACACTGATTCCAGTAATAGGGAAGAAAGAATCAGAATCGGTATTGGTCATATCAACCATTGGCTTACGGACACAGATAATGAATTTATCAGGAAGTTGGTTAAGTTGAATGTTTTGCGAGGTAAGAGTAGCAGTTGCTCCAGCAGAAACAGATGATGAACTATTTGAGGACAAATAGCGTGGAAAATCCATATAGGGTAAAACTTGTCGGCTCGGTATAAGGTCTGTTGATTGAGTTGAAAGGAAGTTCAACAAAAGACTGGTACTTCCCTGAAATGGGTTGCTGGAAACGTTATATACACCGAAGAATGTGGAATGTGTGTATGAACTTGTGGATGTTCTCCAAAGTCTCTTACAAGTAGAATCAAGAGTAGCAACCAAGTTGATTGTATTGATACCAACCATACCGCCCATATTGTATTCTGGGTTAGAGAAGATATAAGGACTCAAGAAAAGAGGCTCTGTTGGGGAGCATACAACTTGGGCAATAAAGAAGTTGGTAGCATCTGTAGAGATAGGAGAATTACTTACGAAAACACCTGCAGAAGTGTATTGTGAAAGAGTAATTGAACAAGGGAAAGCACCACGAGGACACTGGTCAAGGTCGTATGACTGGGTATTGAACGAAGCAAGAGGGTTGTTTGAAGCAAGAACACCATCAGAGTAGTTGAAATAGGCTTGGTCTGGGAGCGTGGGAGCGTACGAATTCCATCGGTAAAGTTCTCTGGAGTCATTCATTCTCAACAACTGGGGAAGAATATCCTGTAAGTTAAGACTGACGTTTGTATTGTTAATCTGGGAACTCAAAGTAAGCATACTCATTGCAAGTGGAAAAGGAGCCAAAGAATCTGTAAGACCATAATTGAATGCGGTCTCTCCTACTGGAACATTCTCAACACGATGGTAGAAAGAAAAATCAACTGCAGAAAGGAGTACCTCTCTGTTTAAAACAACTGATTCAGAGGGCAATTGAACATTCATAACGACCGAACTGGGAGACGTAGATACAGCCGAAAAACTCTGAAAAGTGTTATTGGCGGCACCTTGATATACACCATAAACCTGTTGGTCAGTGATTTGTGCGAGTTTGGAATCACGGATGAGTGCAGTTTTGAAGTCTGTCATCTTTATATATTCTCTTAAGATATTATTTTTTCAACGGATGAAACAAAAAAAATAATATCACCTAAAGAATTGCTAAATTCTATCTAAAGAATCCATCACGCTCTTAAAACCCCCCCTCTTAATGGTAATTTCTGGCTTTTCCTATAATGTTCTTGGTCATTTCCATCAGAACCAGTTAATACCTTTGTGTGGTCTTTCAAAACATTATAGATTGCGGATACTTTTGTAAATAGGAGTTTGATTGTGCAAGACGAACCACCTGATAGAGTCATTGGGACAAGTTCTCCTAACTTGGTTCTCCAGAACACCGAGATTTGAATATTTGTTAAAGCCCCTGAACCAGTCATTGAGATACGTCTGTATTCAGCCGTAGGATTGTATTGAAGATTGGGTTTATAGACTAAATCACCACTTTCTAAATCAGTCAAGATAAGACCAAAATTTGCGTTGTTTCCAGATAAAGCCTGAACAACATTACCCTCTGAAATGATTTGTGGAGCCGAAAGTTGATTCGGTACAATAGGCAATTGAGACGAAGTGAATACAATTCCAGATACAGGGGTAATGTTATTAATCGTGCTAAACTCTTGGAACGACTGAATGAAATTCTGTTGGGTCGGTTGAGAGGCACTTGTTAAAGTGGGAACTAAAGTGAGATTAGAGCCGACGAAATCGTGGAATAATATCCTAAAGTTCGCTCCGTCCGTAATTGTGGGACCAGTTCCAAAATTTACCGATGGGAATGTGCTAAACAAGTTGTATAACTGCGTATTAAAATATATTTGACAAGCATTAGCGTTGGGTACAGATGGATTGCTTAAACTATTTACGCTAAAGACTGATTGTTCTGCACCGATAATAAAGCACAGAGATGTAGGGTCAAAAACGAAAGTAGGGCTATAGATACCATTCAAGTCAGTATATCCAGCAGTCGTAAGTTGGGCAGTTAAATTCGTAATACAATCATAAAGTGTCTCCTGAATACGAACTGCTAACCAGTCAAAGTTATAAGCATAATAGTAGTCATTAAATGTGGCTTGGAACCCTGTTCCTGTTGCATTAGGGGGAGGAGGTACTTGTGCATTTACATTCTGCGGAGACCAAATAATAGGTTGTTGCTGGGTAAATATTGTTCCTGGTGGAGAGCCAACAGGGGTAATCTTCATCGTAATCTGGTACGCTGTTAGGTTTGTGTTTCCCTGATTCGGTTCTATAAGAGGAATGAATACTGGTAGCGTTTGAGACTCAAGTGAGAAACGAACAACAGACACATTATAATCTCCTGTGTTTGAGACAATAGGATTCGTTCTATTCTCTGTATAGTTAATTGGAACATACGGAGTCGTGTTTCCTAAAACGTTTGTCATAATTACGTCTAAATAAACATTATCTGGGTCTTCTGGAACATTAGATACTCTTGTCTTGCTTACTACGTGGGAATTGTCTGCGTGGTTTAATAGAGACATTATTATATACTAACTATATATATTTTTCTAAATCTAAATACTCCATAAACAAAAAAATGCCTAAAATTCAGATTATTTATTGATTTTTACAATAAGATTATTACAAAATAAATAAATTAGATTCATTTTTGATTACTTATAGTGAAAATTTATAAATTTTAGCAATTAAATAACTTTTTATAATCTTATATTTTGATTTATTTCTATTTAATCTAATTTTGTGATTATATATTGTAAATAATCAAAAAATATCTGCGAGTGTAGGGTCATTTGAGAAAGTGTAGGGTCCAAAATCCACCCTACACTCCAGAATTCTGGGATTTCTCACTCTATTCCCTACTCTTTTATCCCAAAGTGTAAGGTGTGTAAGGTGTGTAAGGTAAATCTGATATTCTAATAGAAAAGTTGTTGATGGTCTGATGTTTATTCTATTTGGGTTTTTTTGGACCCTACACCCTGCACTCTGCACTGACCCTACACTGGGTTCAATTTAAGCGAGTCTTGTCGCTACTATTCCTGTTCCTACTCCTCCACTACCTTGCTCAAAAAGTACAACACCACTTGCGTAATCTATATTATAATATAAATTGTATGTAGTCTCAACATCTACGTCTATTACCGCACCTAATTGCTTAAATTGATTTTGCGTTTCAGTCCAAATTTCTCCTTGTGTCGGATTGGCTGTAGTATTTGATGCGTAAGATGTTCCTGCACTATCTTTTAAATACAACTCTACATATCCTGAAGTAAAGTCCGTTGCAAGAGCGAATTGAATCCACGCCAATCCCTGAACGTTCCAAACCCCAGTAGGTAGGGTTATAGTTAATAAATTCCCTGAACTTGGTCCTGCTGGTATGCTAACATTTGCAGTAGGTAAATACGAAGTAATTTGTTGTCCGATTTGACCTGATGATTGTTTTAGTCCTAAAGCACTTTTAACAGACATTATTCTATATATTATAGAAATATATAAAATAAATGAAACAAAATTAAGCCACACGTGTTGCCGAAAGTATTGTGTTTTCACCAACACCAGCCCCTTTAGATATTTCACAAGTTCCACCTGTATAACTAATGTTGTAGGCTATTTTGTATGATGTTGAAGCCGTTAGATTTACACAAGCACTCATCGTTCTCATAATGTATGATGAGCCATTAAATGTTTCTCCTGTCGTTGATGTTGTTCCACTTGATTGTGCAATAACCTGATTACTTGTGGCTTCCTGTATGGAAAGTTCAAAAAACGAAGACCCAGCACTAAAGTCCGCTGGATTAGTGATTGTAGCAAGAACACTTCCATCAAGAACCCATACTCCAGCATCAAGGGTTATTTGACAGACGCTTCCTGCTTGTGGGGAACCAGCCGCCACACTTACTGGGGCTGCTAATCCAAGAGATACTACTTGTCCTAATTGACCAGAATTGTTGTTTGTAATGCCTACTGCACTTCTGACTGACATTTTATATATTATCAATATATAAAAAATATTTGGCTAAAGTTTTCTATTTATGCGATTCGGATAATTTGAAGACTACCATTATCCACTGGGGTTCCAGAGTTGGTTCCTGATGCGGCGGTACGCCATCTGGAATATACCATAAATGGAATGGCGGATGTGAAATTCCAAATATTCACACTGGATTGCTCAACACTGGCGGATGGTCCCAAGAATGAACCTGCTGAATCTGTGATGGCTGTTGTTCCATCAGTAGCATCCACTACTTCAATAAAACTATTCACACTTCCAACAACGTTGGTAATGTTGGCTACTGAATAAGCCACGTATGTTCCTGCTGGAAGTCCTGTTCCAAGAACTCCTGCTGTGTAATATATCTGATTTTGGGATACTCCAGAGATGGGCGTGATGATTGCTCCAGAGACGATGTTTGTGTTGTGTCCCAATTGACCAGATTGTGGGGCTGGTACATAACCTGATGAGTAAGCAAAGGATACACCATCACAAGCGACAGGGGGATTTACGGATTTGGAAGAAATAGCACTCATTCTTTTATACAATACCTAAATATTTTATTTTTGCGTGTAATCCTTTATTTTTAAAGTGGTCAAATTCTCTAAAGGAATATATAAATAATCCGTCATATCGGACAACTCATTTATTCTGGAGTAAGGCTCACATTTGAATGTATCAAAGAGTGTGGGGTCATACTTTATATAGCAAATCTCGTCCGTAAAGTTGAATATAAAATACTGGTCTCTCTTCTCCGCAGTGAGTATTTTGTTTCGTGTTAATAGTGTTGTAGGGTATGTATTTTTCTTGCACTTACGTGATTTTACCTCGTATATCGCATCTCGGTCTTCAAAATCGTATTTACAATACTTGTCTGTAGTTCTTTCTAAAGCAGGACTATTGAAAAATTCTTTTAATGTGGGGTATATATCTTCTTCTTTCTGCTTACCATACTCGTAATCTTTAGGGTAAGTGATACTTCGGAAATTAGGATTTGAAACAACTTTAGCCATTACTATTATATAATCTGTAATTAGATTTTATTTTTGAAATAAACGAATTAGATTTTTTCCTAAATTTCTTTTCTCTGGAATATATATATTAATGAATCAGACTTCCATTAGACACTTACTCAAAGAAGGGGGTATTACCCAACAACAATACGAAGATATAAAAGAGAGGGAACCAATATTTATGACTGATGCAGATTTAAAAAGATATTTCCCTGATAATGACGATGCAAATCCTATCATTAAGTATAGTGCTTTAGCCAACGTGAAAAACATTACGGATATTTTACCGCACGATAAATCTTTTAAGGTTATTTTAATTGAAAATAGACACAATATAGGACACTGGGTTGTTATTAGCCGTAATAAAGATACCATCTATTTCTTTGACTCGTACAGCAACAAACCTGATGGACAATTGCGATATATTAACTCTTTCTGGCGTAAAATGTTGGGTCAGGATGAAACCTATTTAACCGCCTTGTTAGAAAAAGCCAAGAAAAAGGGTTGGAAAATTAAATACAATAAGAATCGTCTCCAGTCTCTGAAGGGAGGGGGAGGCACCTGTGGTAGATGGGTTATTCTCTGGCTAATGATGAATCTACAATTCAAATATAGTTTAGATGATTTTGAAGAGTTTATTGATAAGAACAGAAAAGAATTAGGGCTTACACGTGATGAACTCATTACACACTGGGTTCGCTAATCTTCGCTATATAATCTTTATGTTTCGGTCTTTTGAGATGTGCAGGGAGATTAGACTTTGATATAACCGAACCACACTCACACGTGTGCTTACCCAGTTCTCGTTGATATTTTTTTTGATATTCTAATTTTTTCTCTCTATTATCGGCGTAGTATTGATTTGATTTTTCTTTCACTCTTTCCTGATTACGAATATACCAATCGTGCTGTGTTGATAATGGTACTATTTGATTAACACACTTGTAATTAGTAATGTAATATTGTTCTCTCTCTAATAGTTTAGTATCTCTCGGTCCATCTACGTAAAATCTCTCTAATACTTCGTATTTATAATTCTCTCGGTCTATAATATCTTTTGCGGTAGTACCATTATGAGGTTTTTTGTGTTCGTGCAACCGATGTGAAGGGGGTTTTATAGTTGAACCGAAATAACACTCACCAGTTATATTACAAGTGAGTTTATAGACTTTACCCATTTTCTTTCCTTCGTTATAATTCATTTTATATACTAACTTCTTTTATTATCTTTAAATCAATTTCAAAGAAATTACTTTAGAATTTGGCTTTAAAATCAAAAACTGAATCATCTGCTACGCAGTCTGATAGTGCGTACGAAGTTTCTAACCGCTCAAAAAAATTCCCCTTACCATCAAGTGAGATTAACTCCATAAAGTCAAAGGGATTCGGCGTATTCCAAATCTTCTTATACCCCAATTGCACAAGAAGGCGGTCTGCTACAAATTCTATATATTCACTCATCATTTTACTATTCATTCCCAAGAGACGACAAGGGAGCGATTCTATTATAAATTCTTTCTCTATTTCTACCGCCTCTCTGAACATACTCTCCACCTCATACCAAAATAGTTTCGTTTTCAATTGGCTGTATAGATAGATAGCAAACTCTGTATGTAATGCCTCGTCTCT
>Ga0208644_1001742_pt1 | contig 17925 bp, 29 predicted proteins | sample VirMetDEL_Nov_18_FD_184517 | JGI IMG/M metagenome (GOLD analysis project Ga0208644, IMG submission 184517) | Aqueous microbial communities from the Delaware River and Bay under freshwater to marine salinity gradient to study organic matter... | ecosystem: Environmental > Aquatic > Marine >... | reverse complement strand
AACGTGAACGCGGCGTCATCGGAGGGTTAACGCATGGGCTATTCCAAGCGGCAGTACATCGAGGCGGCGCTGACGGAGATCGGCCTCGCCGACTACGTGTTCAACCTCACGGCGAACGACCTTCAGACGGCCCTGCGCCGCCTCGACGGCATGATGGCCGAGTGGAACGAGCGCGGCATCCGTCTCGGCTACCCGCTGCCGCTCTCGCCTCAGCAGAGCGACCTCGACGAGCAGACCGGCGTGCCCGACCGCGCGAACGAGGCGATCGTGTGCAACCTCGCGTGCCGCATCGCCCCGAGCTACGGCAAGCAAGTGCTGCCCGCGACGATGGCGACCGCGCGCGAGGCGTACAACACGATCCTCGTTCGCGCCGCGATGCCGCAGGAGCAGCAGTTCCCGCGCACGATGCCCGCAGGCGCCGGGAACAAGCCGTGGACGTGGCAGGGCGACCCGTTCCTTCCGCACCCCGTCGAGCCGCTTCTCGCGGGCAACGACGCGCCGATCGATTACGAGTAAGGGTTCACGATGCCAACGATCAACCAGCTCTCGCAACTCAACCAGCTCTCGGGCTCGGACCAGCTTCCCGTCTACTCGGCGAGCAACGGCGACGCGCGCAAGGCGTCGCTCTCGACGCTCCTCGCGTACATCGAGGCGCAGTTCGTTTCGCCGGACTACGTCACGCAGTACGCCTCGCCGAACGTGAACGGCTTCGTCGTCAACGTGGCGAGCACGACGCAGTCGACGTGGCTTCTCCTCACGCCGACGAGCGCCTTCGCGACGGGGACCATCGTCCTCCCGGCTGCGGCGCAGATCCCCGACGGGCTCGAGCTCCTCGTCTACTCGTCGCAGGACATCACGTCGCTCGCGGTCTCGCTCAACGGCGCGACGGCGGTGAACAACGCGCCCGGCGCTCTTTACGCTGGCGCGACGTTCGCCCTGCGCTTCGACAAGCTCTCGAACGCCTGGTGGACGGTGCAGAGCGCCGGCAGCTACGCGCAGGGCTCGTGGACGCCGGTCCTCGTGCTTGGCACGGTCGTTGGCACCGTGACCTACACGGGGCGGTGGACGCGCGTCGGGCGTCAGGTCACCGTCGAGATTCTCATCGAGACGGCCGCGGCGTCGCAGCTCACCTTCACCGCCGGCGCGTCCTATTGGACCGGCCTCCCCGCCGCGCTCGTCCCCGCGGGCGGACCGAACGTCGTCGCGACGGGCCCGCGTAGCGCGACCTACACGACGTCGTCGCTCGTCGTCGCAGACTTCGTTCCGGGAACCGGCGTCACGGTGACGCTCGGCCCTGGCAACACCACGATTCCCGGCGCACCGGGCGCTACGAAGGCGCTCTTCACCGCGACGTACACCATCTGACGGAGCCGTTTCCATGAGCTACTACACCCAGCCATTCGCCCCCGACTACGGGAAGGGCGTTCTCGTTTCCCCCGGTGTCGCGTCTGCGGTGCAGGCGTTCCCGAACAACGCAAACGCCGTCGAGCTCACGAACCTCAGCACCACGGTGCGGTGCTCGGTGCGCTTCGGCGAGACGAACTCGCTCACCGCCGACCTCAATGCGGACTACACGATCCTCCCCGGCATGAAGTGCGTCATCACGAAGCAGCGCGGCTATCAGTTCTTCGCGTTCATTGGGTCCGCCGCGGGCGGCTCGCTCCACGTCGTACCTGGCGAGGGCTTCTGACATGGGCCTCAAAGCAGTAGCTAACCTCGGCTCGGGCGGCGGCGGCGGTGGCGTATCCGGCAGCGGTACGCCCGGCACCATCCCGATCTGGAACACGACGACGGCGCTCTCCGACTCGCCGCTCAGCTTCGCCACGTCGACGCTGACGTACTCGTCGGCTGTCACGACGCAGACGTTCGCAGCGACGCAGACGTGGACGCTGCCGAACAACGCGTTCGCTTTCGCAGTCGGCGGCACCGGCAACGCGACGCTGAAGCTCGACACGAACAACCGTTACGTCGGCATCGACAGCCCGTCGACTCCGGCGGACAAGCTGCACCTTGCCGGGTCGGGCGCCCTCGCGCTCCGCATGCAGAACGTCACGGCGGGCACCTACTGGCAGCACAAGGTCGACGGCTCCGGTAACTGGGGCCTCGCCGTCAACGGCGGCACGAACGCGCTGACGGTGCTTTCGGCGAACGGGAATCTTGGTGTCGGCACGGCGAGTCCGTATACGCGCGCAGAAATCAACTACGGCACCCTTATCACTGTAAACGGCACAACGCCAAATACCACCACGTCGTTGACGCTTAGCGCAAACGACCCAGGTGCAACGGCTGGCGGGAATGGTGTCCTCATGCAAATGAGGCCGATCACCAATCGCGGCGCGGTTGTGGCAATCGGTGCCCTGAATGGAGACGGCAACAAAGACGCAAACGGCGCGCTGACATTCTACTACAATAGCGCAAACGGCCAAATTGCAGAAGGCATGCGCCTTAACTCGCTCGGCAACGTCGGCATCGGCACGCCGAGCCCGGGGCGCAAGCTGGAGATCTCCTCCTCTGCACCGCTCCGCATGGGCACCGGAGGCGAGTACTTCGATTTCCTTCAGTTTACTCCCGGGACGTGGGCGTGGCTTTCGAGCGCTGGCTCATATACGTCGTCCATGAAGACGAACGGCGAGTTCCAGTTCAACTCTGGCTACGGCTCGTCGGCGGCTGCCTACGGCTGCCGCGCGTGGGTCAACTTCAACGGAACTGGCGTTGTTGCGATTCGCGCGAGCGGAAACGTGTCGAGCATCACGGACAATGGCGTTGGCGACTACACGGTCAACCTGACGACCTCGATGCCGGACGCCAACTATGAGATCACCGCGAACGTCGGACACCCGCTCCCCGGGCCTCCTGGCGGACCGATGATCAGCCCGGTAAACAACGCGCGCGGCATTCCAACAACGTCGTTGTACCATATCTATACTCTAACTAGCACGTTCGCTACGACGGACGCGACGTACGTCTACAGCTCGATTCACAGGTGATCCATGCAACGAGTGATTTACAAGATGGGCGACGAGCTACGCGTCATCGTTCCGTCTCCAGAGGCGATGGAGAAGTACGGCATCGAGGCAATCGCGAAAAAGGACGTACCGGCGGGCGTCCCGTACAAGATCGTGAGCGTCGACGACATCCCCGCAGACCGAACGTTTCGCAACGCATGGGACATCGACGCCGCGCTGCTCACCGATGGCGTTGGGGCAGACGGCAACTCGTTCCCGGCAGAGGAGGGCGCATCGTGATCACGGTCAACATCGACAAGGCAAAGGCGATTTCGCACGGCCTTCGCCGCGAGGCTCGCTCGAAGGAGTTTGCTCCGCATGACGAAGTGATCGCGAAGCAGATTCCCGGTGCGGATGCTGCGGCTGCGGAAGCGGCGCGACAGGCAATCCGCGAGAAGTACGCGGACGTGCAGGCACGCATCGACGCGGCTGGTGACGCCCCGTCGCTCAAGAACATCCTCGTTGAGATCGGCGCCGCTGGCGCCTGAACCGAAAGAAGCACATGTACGCAGTCATTGAACCTGTCGCCGTTTACCCTGGAACGGCTCACACGCTCGTTCTCCTGAACCCCATCGTGAACCTCGGTCAGGCCGCGTTCTTCACGGCGTATCTCAAGGACACGCCCGATGGCGCGTGCCTGACGCCCGGGACCTCGCTGGCCATGACCGGTGACGCCTATGCTCAGTGGGGCACGGATGATGAGTACCCGTACGAGTGGGCCGCGCAGCAGCTCGGGCTCACCATCATCGAGATCGTGCCCGACGCGCCGCCCGCCCCGCCCGCCGATGCGCCCTACGAGCCCATCGTTTACACGGAAGGAAACGTCTGATGGCCCTCTCCGAATCCCAAGCCGCCCAGGTGCTCGTGCAAGCGCTCGCCAAAGGGCAGGCGCGCGGCGCGTACGAGATCCACGAAAGCGCGCTCATTCACGAGGCGCTTACGCTCCTCGGCCCGAAGCTCGGCCTTGTGGCAGAGCAGGTGCCGGCGGAAGTCTCCGCGCCCGTCGTCCCCGCACCCTCGAACGAGTAGCTATGCCCGCGAAGAAGTCCGAGATGAAGTGCAACGTCCCGAAGCGTACTCCGGGCCACCCGAAAAAATCGCACGTCGTGAAGGCGTGCGAGAGTGGCAAGGAGAAGCTGATTCGCTTCGGGCAGCAGGGCGTCTCGGGCTCCCCGCCAAAGAAGGGCGAATCGGAAGCCGACGCGAAGCGGCGCGCGTCGTTCAAGGCGCGTCACGCGAAGAACATCGCGAAGGGCAAGATGAGCGCGGCGTGGTGGGCCGACTCCGTGAAATGGAAGTGACCTGATGGCCGCAATCCCCCTCCTCGCAGGCATCTACACGACGACGGCGCCGAACTTCCGCACGGCGTACCCGGTCAACATGGTGCCGACGCCAACGCCGACGGGCATCTCGGAGGCGTACCTTCGCCCTGGCGACGGACTCGTCTCGACGGGGACCGGCCCCGGCATCGCGCGCGGCGGCATCAACTGGAACGGCGCGCTCTACCGCGTCATGGGTCCGTTCCTCGTGCGCATCGACGCGCTCGGCACGGTGACGACGATCGGCAACGTCGGCGACGACGGGAAGCCGGTCACGTTCGACTACTCGTTCGACCAGCTCGCGATCGCGTCGTGCGGGAACCTCTACTACTCGAACGGCACGACGCTCGTGCAGAACGTCGACCCCGACCTCGGGACGGTCGTGGATGTCGTCTGGGTCGACGGGTACTTCTTCACGACCGACGGCGAGTTCCTCGTCGTCACCGAGCTCAACGACCCGCTCGCCGTCAATCCGCTGAAGTACGCCTCGAGCGAAGCGGACCCCGACCCCGTCGTCGCGCTGCTGAAGGTGCGCAACGAGGTCGGCGTCCTGAACCGCTTCACGATCGAGGTCTTCGACAACGTCGGCGGCGTGGGCTTCCCGTTCCAGCGCATCGAGGGCGCGCAGATCATGAAGGGCTGCGTCGGCACGCACGCCTGCTGCATCTACCAAGAGGCGATGGCGTTCCTCGGTGGCGGGCGCAACGAGGCGCCGGGCATCTACGTCGGCGTGAACGCGACGGCGCAGAAGGTCTCGACGCGCGAGGTCGACGAGATCCTCGCGACGTACACCGAAGCGCAACTCGCGACGGCGGTGCTCGAGGCGCGCAACGACCGGGCGCACGAGTTCCTTTACGTCCACCTCCCCGACCGCACGCTCGTCTTCGACGGCTCGGCGGCGAAGGCGCTCGGCGCCCCGGTGTGGTTCATCCTCACGTCCGCGCTCCAGGGCTTCGCGACGTATCGCGCGCGCTGGTTCGTCTGGGCTTACGACGGATGGCAGATCGCCGACACGTCGACGGCGGCCTTCGGTCGCACGACGCAGGACGTCTCGACGCACTGGGGCGACCGCGTGCGCTGGGAGCTCACGACGCCGATCGTCTACAACGAGGGCAACGGCGCCGTCTTCAACGAGCTCGAGCTGATCGCGCTTCCGGGCTCGGTGCCGTTCGGAACGGACCCCGTCATCTCGACATCGTACAGCCTCGACGGCCTCTCGTGGAGCATCGACCACGCGGTGCGCGTCGGGTCGTACGCGCAGCGTCAGCACCGCATCGCGTGGCGTCGTCAGGGCTTCATGCGGCGCTTTCGCGTGCAGCGCTTCCAGGGCGACTCGTGGGCGCACATCCCCGTCGCCCGTCTCGAGGCAACCTTCGAACCGTTGGCCTGGTGATGGCAGTCCGACGCCTTGGCCTCACCCGTGACCAGCTCGCGAAGTTCCTCGACGAGCACGAGCAGATTCGCCAGTTCGAACTGCTCTTCACCGCCGTCGACGAGCTCCAGACCGAGGGGCTCGACTCGGTGCGCTTCGACGCCGGGGCGGCCCTCGCCGGGGTTAACAAGCTGGCCGGCGTTGTCGCGCAATTGGCCCAAGACGGGGCGATCGAGGCTTCGAACGCACTCTCGGTCGCGCAGGCCGCAGAACGCGCCCTGGTGGCGATTGAGGGCCTTGCGATGGTGGGCGCGACGCTCCCGCCGAAGGTGCCCGTGCGGCGCACCGTGGGCGCGTGGCATGACATGAAGCGGCAGACGGCGGTCGCCATCAACACGGGCCAGCGTGCGAAGTGCGACACGATCGACATCGAGCGCGGCGTCTGGCGTGACTCGTCGGAGGACGTCTTCTATGTCGCTGACGCGGGCGTCTACAACATCGAGTTTTCCGCGCAGGTCGACTCAAACAAGGGCTCCGACTCCGAGCTCTGGATCTGGCTTGCCGTCAACGGGTCGAGCGTCGCCGAGTCGGCCTCCGTCATCCGCGTGAAGGGCAACGACGGAGAGACCGTCGCCTCGTGGAACTTCCTCGTCGAGCTCGCGCCGAACGACTACTTCTCGATCATCTGGGCGGCGGATAGCCTTCAGACGTACCTCGAAACGTTCGCCGCAAGCGCCTTCGCGCCTGCTATCCCTTCGTTCATTCTCACCGTCACGCAGGAGGCGTGAACCATGGCCGTCACCCCGACCCAGCTCATCGCGCCCGCGTTCGTTCCTGACACGAAGGGCACCGCCTACACGTCGACCGCCGTGAAGACGCGCATCGACTACATGGCGTTCGTGAACACGACCGCGAACAACGTCACGCTCTCGGTGTGGCTCGGGCCTGCGGGCGCGTCGCAGCGCATCAAGGACAAGACGATCCTCCCCGGCGAGTGCTACCTCTGCCCCGAGGTCATCGGCGCGCTTCTCATGCCCGGCGAGCTCATTCAGTGGGACGCGAGCGCCGTCAACGCGCTCTACGGCTCCGCGAACGGCGTGACCTTCACCTGAGGAAAACTGCGATGATGATGCTCGGAATCCCCGTAGAGAAGCCGTTCCCGTCGACCAGCGAGAACAAGAAGAACACGCTGATGGTCATCCAGGATTGGATGCTCGGCCCCGAGAAGCCGTCGAACGAGCGCGGCGCGAACGCCGAGTACTGGCGCGCGCTCGCGAAGGCGATGCAGGTCGACGAGGCCGAGGCGCGTCGTCGTCGGTGCTCCAACTGCGAGTACTACGACAACACGCCGGGAACGCAGCTCAAGATGGAGCGCATCCCGTGGAACCAGTGGGATGTGGACGCGGGCTTCCGTGGATTCTGCACGAAGTTCTCCTTCGTGTGCCACGACCTGCGCTCGTGTCAGGCGTGGGAAGAGAAGGAGTTCGAGGAGGGATGACCGCCGTCGATTCGCTGGCATACCATCTGCGCGAGACGTTCGAGCTCCCGCAGCCAGCGATCGACTGGCTTCTTCTCCTTTGGTCGGCGATCCAAACGCTCGACGACTTCGCCGACGGCGACAAGGTCGAGCGCGCTGAGCTCGACGCGCTCATCTGGAACACGCTCGTCGCGATGCCTTGCCATCCGTTCTTTGCGGCGCACCCGCAAGCGCTAGGCGGCGCCGTTTCGACGATGGTCCTGAAGTGGCAAGCGAGCGACCGCGCAGAGCGCGACGGCTTCGCCGACGCCCGCTCGTTCGTGTGGCGTGCTGGCTTCTACGACGTGGTGCTCGTCGTGCTAAATCTCTGCTACGGTCCCCGTGTTGCGCAATCGAAGGCTCACCTTGTGATGCACCTCTACGGGGAGCGCTTCGAAGACTATCTGAAGGAGTTCGATCATGCCCGAGCCGATTAGTGGAGCCATCCTCGGCGGCGCTCTCATCTCTGGCGTCGGCGGCTACTTCGCGCAGAAGAGCGCAGCCGAAGAGGCCGCAGGCGCGCAGCGCACCGCAAGCGAGTCGGCGATCGCCGAGCAGCGTCGCCAGCAGGCCGAAGCGGAGCGCCTTCTTGCGCCGTACATGCAGGCCGGGCAAGGTGCGCTCGGGCAGCAGCAGGCGCTCCTCGGGCTCGCCGGTCCCGAGGCGCAAGCGGCGGCGATCGCGCAGCTCGAGCAGAGCCCGCAGTTTCAGGCGATGCTTGAACAGGGCGAGTCGGCGATCTTGCAGAATGCAAGCGCAACGGGCGGCCTGCGCGGCGGCAACACGCAAGCGGCGCTCGCGCAGTTCCGACCGCAGCTCCTTTCGCAGCTCATCCAGCAGCAGATGGCGCAGCTCGGCGGGCTCGCCGGCATGGGGCAGCAGGGCGCGATGGGCGCCGCTGGCTTCGGGCAGCAGGGCGCGGCGAACATCGGTAACCAGTTCACCGCGATGGGGCAAGCCGCAGCCGGCGGCGCACTTGCACAGGGGCAGGGCATGTCGAACCTCTTCGGCGGCGTCGGCGGCGCGCTCGGTACGCTTGGCGGGCTCGGGGCGATGGGGCGCGGGCCTTTCGCGGGCGGTGGCGCTGGTGTACCGGCCTACAATCAAACGGCGATGAAAAACCTCGGCGGGGTCTGAAGTCATGGTGCAGCCTCTCAACCAGCCACTCAACTACACGCTCAACGTCCCGAACCCCGCCGAGGCGGTGACGAGCGGTCTTCAGCAGGGCGTTCAGCTCGCCTCGATGATGGAGCGCGCCGACGCGCTTGCGGCGCAGAAGCAGCAGACGCTCCTCGAGAATCAGGCGCTCCAGGTCAAAGCGCAGCGCGAGGCAGCCCAGCGCGCCGCACTCGATGCATTCTACAAAAAGCCTGCGACGGAGCGCACCGCGGCGGACTACGAGGCGATTTCGGCAACGCTCCCGAAGGAGATGGCCGAGAACGTTCGCGCGTCCTTCGAAGCGAAGACGAAAGAAGAGCAGCGGCAGGACCTTCTCTTCGGCTCGCAAGTGCTCTCCGCGCTTCGGCTGAAGGACACTGGCACCGCAAGCCAGATGCTCCAGGAACGCGCGAAAGCGTACGAGTCAAGCGGCATGAAGGCGCAAGCGCAGGCGATGCAGAACCTCGCCGACATGACGCTCATCGACCCAGAGCGCGCCGAGATCGCGCTCGGTCCGACGATTGCGGTCGTTCCTGGTGGGAAGGATTTCATCGACAACCTCGGGAAGCAATCGCAGCAGCGCCGAGAAGAAGCCCTCTTCAAGCCCGAGCTCGCAAAGAAAGAGGCAGAGGCCGAGATCGAAGCCATCAAGCGGGACTTCTTCTCCGAAGGCGAGCGCGCGCGAATCGACTTGCTCAAGGCGCAGGCTGGCGCGCAACGCGCGGCGGCGTACAAGTCATCGCGCGAAGCATCGCAAGTCGGCAAGCTGACGACGGAGAAGCGCTTCGAGTTCGAGGAGAAGCTCCGCGAGCGCTACGAGAAAAACTCGAAGGACTTCCGAGAGATCTCGAACGCATTCACGAGCATCAAGGGGACCGGTGGCGTCGACGCATCGCCGGTCAATCGCGTTGCGAAGGTCTTCGCGTTCGTGAAGATGATCGACCCTGGTTCCGTCGTACGCGAAGGCGACTTCGAGGCGCTTCGCAACACGCGCGGATTTGCTCTCTCCCCGGACTGGTTCAAGCAGGAGGTCGACCGCGTCGCAACCGGCGCGCCGATCAAGGATGAAACCGTTCGCCAGATCAACGCGGCGGCGACGGACCTTTACAAGTCGTCGCGCGCGCGCGATACGGCGACACGCGAAGAGATCGATTCGGTCGCGAAAGAGTACGGGCTCGATCGACGGAATCTCTTCATCAGTCGGCAGGAGAAGACCGAGGATGAAGAGCGCGCAGCGAAGGCTCCGCAACCCGGCCCGACCATGACGCCCGCGCAGCCTCGAGCGACGCAGGCGGCTCCGGCGATGACGCCCGCGACCGGCGGCGGCGGATGGTCTATCGTCAGCGTCACGAAAGGCAAGTGATGGCCCGCTACACGGTACAAGCGCCCGACGGTTCGACGATTGAGCTCGAGGGTCCTGACGGTGCGCCGCAGGCCGACGTTATCGCGCAGGCGCAGCGGCTCTACGCGGAGCGGCAGGCCCCGCAAGGTGCTCCCGCTGCCGCCCCCGCCGAAGGCGAGCCGATGGAGCTCGAAATCACTGGCGGCCGCACGGTGTCGCCGGAGGAGTACGCGCAGCAGTACCCGGGCGCGAAGGTGCCCGAGACGACCGCGGCGGGCATGGTTGGAAGCGTAGTGCGAGGGATCGCCCCTGGCGCCGTCATGGCGGGCCTCGGCGCGCTTGCGGCCCCAGTGGCGGGCGTTCCCGTCGCCGTAGGCGCTGGCCTTGGCGCTGCGGCCCTCGGCGCGTCGCAGCTTCTCGGGCTCGACACCGGCTTCGTCGAGAACCTGCAAGGGCTCCTAACGCGCGCAGGCGTCGCCGAGCCGCAGACGGCGACGGAGCGTCTCCTGAAGGCCGCGGCGGGCGGTCTCACGAGCGGAGCGGCAGGCGTGTCGCTTGGCCAAGGGCTCATGAAGTCCGCGACGCCGCTCGTCCGCACGGCGGGCGCGATGCTCTCCGAAGCGCCTGCTTCGCAGATTGCATCGGACATCGCGGGATCGTCGGCGGCGCAGCTTGCGGCCGAGGCGGGCGCTGGTCCGGGTGCGCAGTTGGCCGCGGCGGTCATCGCGGGCGGCCTTGGCGGACGCCTCCCCGCAAGCGGTCGCGCGATGCCGTCGCCGCTCACCGTCGAGGAGTTTGGGAAGCAGGCGAAGAAGGCCGTCGAGTCGCCGATCGGCGGCAGTCGTGCGCTCGAGCGCCTCGCGACGGAAGTGCAGGCGGACCCGGAGACGATCGCCGCAGCGGAGCGCCTTGGCATCACGCAGTACCTTCAGCCCGATCACGTCTCGACGAGCCAAGTCGTGCGCGAGATCGGGCAGGCGGTGAAGTCGATCCCCGGGTCGGCGGCGCGCTCCGCGGAGATGGAAGGACTCGCGCAAGTCGGTGAAACTGCACTGAAATTGCTCGAAGATGTTGGCGGAACGCGCGACCTCTCGACGCTAAACGAGCGCGTGCGTTCTGGCATCAAGCAACAGGCAGAGGCGCTTAAGAGCAAGTCAGACGCCCTCTACGGCGAGATCGCGCAGGCGATCCCGTCGAACACGCGCGTGCGCGCCGACAAGACGCTCGCCTACATTCAGCAGCGCGCGAAGGAGATGAACGGCGTCGAGAACCTTACGCCGATCGAGAAGGAGCTGCTCTCAAAGCTCACGCCGCAGCGGATTCCGTCGAAGAGTGGAAAGTCGGTGCGCGAGATTCCGCCGACTTACGCGCTCGTCGACGAACTCCGCAAGGACGTCGGCGAGATTGCGGGCGGCCCTGGCATCGTGCCCGACCGAAGTACGCGCGTCGCAAAGGATCTTCGTGAGCTCATGACGCAAGACCAGGAGGTCGCGGCGCAAGCCGCTGGCGTCGCCGACAAGTGGACGCAGGCGAAGGAGGCCGTGAAGCTGCGCAAGGGCCTCGAGGATGACATGGGCCTCCTCTTCGGAAAAGCGTTCGACGAGTCGCTCGTCACGCGGCTCACTACGTCAGCGACTGGGCTATCGAAAGGCGACGCCGATCGCTTTGCGAAAATCGTCAAGGCGATTCCCGACAACATGCGTGGTGAAGTTGTCGCGTCTGCGCTCGGCACCGCATTTGGTCGAGCAACGAAGAACGGCGAACTCAACTTCAACACGTTCGCCAACTTCATGGATGGGCTCGACCGGAACAAACAGGCAAAGGCCGCGCTTTTCTCAAACTTGACGCCAGCCGCAAGGGCTCAATTCGAAGATGTTGCAACGGTAAGCAGATCGATCGCGAAGGCAACGCGAGAGAACATTCCAAATGGGCGAGTCATGAGCACCCAACAGCAGCTCAAGGAAGCGGACAGCTTCGCCGATACCCTGTATGGACTTGGAGCTAGAGTCGCGGCTGGCGCTGCGGCAGAAGTCGCGACAATTCCATTCGGTCTTCGCGGCGCTGGCCTCGCTGCTGGCCTTGTGTCCGGTCTTTCGTCAGCGATGTCGAAGCAACGCACGACCGCCGCGAAGGCAGCAGACGCAGTGCTTCTCTCGCCCGAGTTCCGCCGACTCGTTGTCGAGAACGCGGGCAACCCAACGGTGCAACAGACTGCGATTCGTCGCCTCGCCAGCTCGCCGAAGTTCGACGTCTTCGCCCAGGCTGCGGGGCTTCCCCGTGCTATGAGCGACCGCGAGCTCTTCATCCGAAACGCGCTCCTCGCCGGTGCCACCGAAGAGGCGCAAGCCCCGCAGGAACAGACCCCATGAGCGCCTTTTCCGTCCACGAGCCCTTTCCGCAGTTCCACGACCGCGACGGCCAACCACTCGACGGCGGCTTCGTCTTCATCGGGCAGGCGGGGCTCGACGCGCAGGCGAACCAAGTGCCGGTCTACTTCGACGCGGCGCTGACGATCCCGGCGTCGCAGCCGATCCAGACGCACGGCGGCTTCGCGGCGAACGGCGCTACGCCGACGCCGATCTACGTCGACGCGAACGACTACTCGATCAAGGTGCTCGACGCGAACGGCGCGCTCGTCATCGCGTACCCGAACGCGGTCGACCGCTTCCCGGCGGCGGTCATCACGGGCAACCTCTCGAGCGCGAACGTGAGCTACAACCGCGCGCTCACCGGCACGCAGACGCGCACCGTCGAGGGGCGCCTGCGCGACTTCACGTCCGTCTTCGACTTCATGACGCCGGCCGAGATCGCCGCCGTGCAGGCGGGCACGTTCCTCGTCAATGTGACGACGGCGGTGCGCAACGCGGTGGCCTCTGCGGCGCGCGAAGTCTACTTCCCGCCGGGCGGCTACCTCGTCGGCGACTTCAGCGCCGACCCCGCCATCTGGCTCGACACGGTGAGCGTCGGGAAGACGCTGCGCGGCGCGGGGCGTCAAGCGACGGTGATTCGCAACGATGGCAGCGGCGCGGCGATCGGCTCGACGGGCAACCCGATCACGAACAACACGTCGATCCACATCTGCGACATGAGCATCGAAGGGCAAGCGGGCACCGGCCCCGGCATCCTCTTCGACTACACGTCGCAGTCCGTCATCGAGCGCGTGGACTGCTACGGGCACGGGGCGGCGGGCATCCGCATTCTCAACGGCGCGCACGTCTCCGTCGTCGATGCGTGGTGCCGGTCGAACACGGGCGTCGGCCTCGACATCAGCAGCGACACGTTCTTCGTCGACGTGCGCGGCGGCACGTTCGAGACGAGCGCGTCCGGTGCGTTCGTTGCGATCGGCGGCGGCGGACTCTCGCCGCGTTTCGTCACCTTCACCGGGAGCTCGTTCCGCGGGAACGTGAACTCGAACGTCGACGTCGGCGAGGCGCGCGACGTGCGCTTCTTCGGCTGCTCGTTCGACGTCTCGGGCGCGACGACGACGCGGCACCTCTCGGTCGACGGCGGCGCGGGTCTCGCCTCGGGTGTCGTGCTCGACGGCTGCTCGCTTGTCGGCGTGAACGGCGCGCTGACGACCGTCGGCGTCTACGCGGCGGCGTGCGAAGATCTCTCGGTGATGAACTGCGTCATCGACTGCACGGGCGCGACGGCCTACAACGTCGCGGCGTCGGCGGTGCGGACGCGCTTCTACGACAACGCGGTCATCCTCGGGACGCAGACGAACGCCTCTCCTTCGACGGTGCGCCGCACGTTCGTCGGCCCGACGGAGTCGCGCTCGTTCTTCGGCGACGGTCCTTGGCAGCTCGACTTCACGGCCAACACGAACGCCTTCCGCTTCCGTCAGTCGCTCGACGTCAACATCCAGTCGATCTTTCAGTACGACGTCTGGCGCACTTGGGTCGACAACGTGAGCGGGAACCTGCTGCTAAAGGGCACCGACCCGGCGACGTCCTCGGACGGCTTCAGCGTCGGCCCCGGCGTCCTTTCGTATACGGTGGCCACCCTCCCGGCGGGCGCTCCGCTTGGCTACATGGCCAAGGTCACCGACGGTCGAACGTTCCCGGCGCAGACGTGGGGAGACGTCATCGTCGGTCTCGGCGGCACCGCGCGCTTCGTCATCCATACGGGCGGCAACGTTTGGACCATCATCGGGAACGCGTGATACGGTGACCGCCATGCAAGAGCTCGTCGGTTACGTCAACCTCGCCACCTCCGTTGGGGGTTTCTTCCTCGCGTGGTCGAAGCTGACGAACGCGATGACGCGCATCGAGACGCGCCTCGACGGCGTCGAGTCGAACATGAAGCGCATCGAGGAAACTCTGAACAAGGACGTGCAGAAGCTCGAGCGCATCGTACAGATCCATAGCGAGAAGCTCGCGCGGCTCGAAGCGACCATCGCGTCGGTGAGGCCGCAGGCATGAGCATCGAGCACGTTGCGATCGCGTGGCCCATCGTCTCGGCGGTGCTGAACGTCGTCCTCCGCACGCGCACGCCGGAACAGTGGGTCGAGCGGTGCGAGAAGCAGCCGCGCCTTGCGGCCCTGACGCGCCTCGTGCGCTCCGTCGGCCTCGACCCGGTGAAGATGGTGCAGGCGCTCGGCGAGCTCGTCGCGGGGAAGCCGTGAAGGCCGTCGTCCTGCTTGCGGCAGTGGCGTTGACCGGTTGCCACACGCCCTGCGAGCGCACGGCGCGTCACGCGATGGCGATGGGGCGCGCGTGCAAAGAGGTCGGCGACAAGGCGCTCGAGGGCGTCTGCGAGAAGGCGTACGAGTCGGTGCGCGACGGGCTCACCGTTGGCGCCTGCAAGGCCGAGGTCGTCAAGTGAACTGGCTCGAGCTCGCCCGCGTGCTCGTCGAGGCGCTTGTGAAGCGTATCGAAGCCGCCGACGACATGCGCGCGGAGAAGCGCGACGGGCGGACGGTGATGCCGCCGTTCGCCGATCTCGATGCGGACCGCTACGACGACCGCGCCTTCGCGCGCGACCTCCTTCGCACGGCGTGCAAGGCAGACCCGCGCCTTCGCGATGCGCTCGTCGTCGTCGCGACGTTGGCGAAGGATGTCGACCACGACACGCTTCGCGAGCTCGTGTCGGTCCTCCCGCTCGACGAGGCGTGACGTGACCGCAAGGGAGCTACCTGCTAAGCGCACCGTGGTGTCGCCCGTCGAAGTCTACCTCGCGTTGCGTATCCAGCTCGAAGCGCAGCTCGGCAAGGAGCAGACAACGCGGGCCGGCGTGATGATTCTCCTTGGGCAGATGGCCCTCGAGACGGGTCGCTTCGAGGCCGCGATGAACTACAACTTCGGCGGCGTGAAGTGCGGTCCGAGCTGGAAAGGCTGTTGGCAGCACTTCACGACGACGGAGCACGTCGAGGAAGACGCTGCCCGCGTCTACCTTGCCACGCCGCCGCCGGGTTCGAAGGTCGAGCGCGTAGGCGTCGACGACAAGGGGCGCGTGATCCTCCGCTTCTCGGGCAAACATCCGGTGAACAAGTTCCGCGCGTTCGAGACGCTCGACGACGCGGTGCAGCATCATGTCTCGTTCCTCCTCGGCAAGCGCTACCGAACAGCGGTCATGCTAGCGATGGCGGGCCGCGCCGACGACTACGCGATCGCCATGCGGTCGGCGGGCTACTACACCGGCGATGCGGCGACGTACGCGAGGAACGTGCGCCTCCTCGCGCGCGAGTACGATGGCAAGATGCCTGCGGAGCCCGCTCCGCCGCCTGCGCGCCCCGCTGACGAGTTTTTGAGCGTCGCGGCGACGGTTCCAGCGGCGGAGCCGCAAACGCCCGCCGTTGCGCCTCCTGCGCCGAAGGACGAGGCGCCCGCGCCCGTCGTCGCTCCACCGGCGGTGCCGCTTCCGCAGATTGGCACCGGCCTAACGCGCGAAGAGCCGCGGCCCTGGTGGGTGCGACTCCTGGCGTGGCTGTTTCGGTTGACGGCGGGCGCGCGACGATAGTGCCAACGGCTCGGACGTCACCCGTCGATCATAAGCACGAGCCCCGCGGTAATGGCGAGCGTTGCCGCGAGAACGTCGAGCAGGAACGCCCGAATCATCCCGCGCCGAGGCTCAGGGAGCTCGAAGCGCATCGCGTAGACGGGCGGGCGCATGTGGAGCGCTTGCGATTGCGGAGTTTGCGGGCGGAGCGTGTAGCGGGCGGCCTTCATGACGCGATCATCGATCATGCGCGCGGGGCTGGTCAACTTTTCGGCGTACTTCAACGCTCGTGGGTGAGCTTGCCCCGCAGGGCCGCAGCGAACTCGACGCTGATCGTCTGCGTGTGCTGGTAGTCAGGCGAGACGAGCTTCGCTTCGCCGTCGCCGAACGAGTGGATGGCCCACCCGGTGAGCTCGACGAGCGGCGTCAGCTCGCGCCGCCAGGCTTCGCAGTAGCCCGCGGCGGTGCCGTGGAGTTTTCCGTCGGGGCCGAGACGCTTGATGGTCGGATACAGGCTCACGGCGACACCTGTTCGTCGCGAGGGATGCAGCGGTCGCACACGACCATCCCGAAATTCCCGATCGCTCGGTACGCCCACCCGGCGGGCCACACGACCGCACGGCGGCGGCGGCTCTTCGCCGCTTCGACCTCGCGTGTCGGCACGTTGCGGGCGACGCCGCACGCGCCGCACTTCCATTCAGCGAAACTTCCCATGGGTTCCATCTTACACGCCTTCCTTTGCCGTTAGTGGCCTTCGCACGACGAGCTTTTCCCAGCGACGGAACCCGCCGCGGCGACCGAACTCGGCGAGGAGTTCGTCGAACGGGTGCGCCGCCTCGAGGTCGTCGGGCAGTCGCGCACGCACCTCGCCCTGCTCGTAGACGAGCGCGCAGGGCGTCTTGGGCATCGCCAGCGCAGCGAAGAGCACGCGCAGCGGCGGGAGCTCGTGAAGCGGCTTCCAGGGGCCGCAGCAGAGCGAGGTGACGGCTACGTCGAGTTTCCAGAGGTCGTGCGACACGAGCGAGGATAGGTCGGGCACGATGACGACGAGGCGCGGCGTCGGGTCGCCCTTCGCGACGACGGAGCACGCCTCGCCACTCTGCGTCCTGACGTTCACCTCGATGCGCTCGGGGCCGAGGCTCCACGTCATCTTCCCGGTGTCGTAAACGATGGTCCCCTTGTCGCGGTCGAAGCGCGGCTCAGAGCGATGGCCCCTCGCGTACTCGCTCGCCGTCGTCCAGTTCCAGGCGATGCCGTGCGTCTTCGGAATTCGCGTCGCCCATCCGTGATGGTAGCTGCGCGCGAGGCGAATCGCCATGCGGGCGATCGTGTCGTGGTCGGTCATGGTGATGCCTTCTTCGCGGCCCTGATGCCGCCGTTCGATCGTTGTCCGAACCGCGCGCGGGCCTCGAGCATCGCGCAGCCGCACGAGGTCGAATCCTTCGAGCGGAGCTGCCACCCGTAGCGCAGCACGCCGCGCGTGCCGCAGTCGCAATCGCACACCCACTTGCGCAAGCCGTCGAGCTGCTTCTCGCTGCGGTCGACCACCACGAGGCGCCCGAAGCGCTCGCCCCATAGGTCATACGTGCGCTTGCATCCGCACGAGCGGACCTCGCCGCTCCGCAGGTGGCAGGCGCGCACGGTCACGCGCTCGCCGCACTCGCAGACGCACTCCCACCATGCGTTGCCCTTCCGGTCCGTCTTCGGAGCCGGGACGCGCTGGCAGGCGACGAGCTTCCCGAATCGTTGCTCGATGAGGTTCAGCGCGGGCATTGCGCACACCTCTTCGACGGCCGCCCGAATCGCAGGTGCGTGTCGGAGAGCGTCGAGACGCTCCCGCATCGCTGGCAGCGCACGCGCCACGTCGTGTGGCGCGTCTTCTCGCCGCGCGTGCTGTCGATGAGCTCGAGCTTGCGTTCGGCGAGCTTCTCGTCGAGGCGCGTTTCGCGCGACGTGCGCGAGAGACAGCCGCAAGAGCGCATCCCGTTGTTCAGGTGCGTCAAGCTTCGCTTGCGCAGCTCGGTCCCGCAGTCGCAGCGGAAGACCGTGGGGCGTACGCTGACGCACGTCAGCATGTAGTACCTCTTGCCGACCTCGAGCTCGGCGAACTCGTCTAGCGTGCGGCGCACTTTGCGTGCCTCTCGGTAAACTGTTCGATCGCGCTCATGAGCTCGGCGGCGGGCACCGGAAGCGCGAGGTGCAGCGCTCCCGTGCAGCGTCCGCAGTAGAGCGTGACGGTCCTGCTGCCGGGGAGCTGGTGGATGGTTAGGTGC
>Ga0208644_1001740_pt1 | contig 17929 bp, 44 predicted proteins | sample VirMetDEL_Nov_18_FD_184517 | JGI IMG/M metagenome (GOLD analysis project Ga0208644, IMG submission 184517) | Aqueous microbial communities from the Delaware River and Bay under freshwater to marine salinity gradient to study organic matter... | ecosystem: Environmental > Aquatic > Marine >... | reverse complement strand
TTTGAGGATTAGACGCTTGTTGTTCTAATAAAGCTTTTTGTTTTTCTACTTCAGGCATCATCTTAGCTTTAATAACTATTGCTAATTGTTCTGACTCTTGTGGCGATAAATTAATTAATTGATCTGCCAGTTGTTCTATTTTATCTTTTGCCATTATTTTTGTTTTTTAGTTCTTGAAAAAAATCCTATTTTAATAGGCATATCTTTTGTTGCTTTATTTTTATTAAGCATATTATTTACTTTACGTAAATTTGGATCTTTATTAATATCTACATATTTACTTTCATTATACAAGCCTAATCCAATACCAAGACCTGTTACTCCTGCTATAGTTTTTTTAGGATTATTTTTTGCAAATGATTTTACTTTTTCTGCTGTTTTTACAGTTTTTCTTTTAAAAGATCCATAAGCATCTTTAGCTTTCATCTTTAAAGACTTTGGTCTTTTAAATACGTTTATATATTTAGATATATTTTTAATCATTATTTTTGTTATTTTTATTTTTTGGTCTACTTAAAAAAACTCCAGTTCCTACAGCAGCACCAGTAGCAATATATGGACTAGCATCCAAAACTTTGTTAATTCTATTTACCCTTCTTAATGTAGAATCTGGTTTTTTCCAAGCATATTCTGCTATTTTCTGTGAGTAGCTTTTTCCTAAACCTTTTCTTTTAGTAAGGAATTTTTCTAAATTTTTATCTCCAACAATTTTACTTCCTCTTTTTATGAGTTTTCCTACTTCCCACATTGCTTTTGCTGCTTTAATCATCTTCCTTGTCCTCTATAAGTGTTTTTATCTTTTTTGCTATGTCTGCCTGGTCGTTTGCGTCTTTTATTTTTTATAAAATTATTTACGCCAAACCCTTTGGCTTTCTTAGCCATTAATACTCGTCTTCATCATCTCCTGCAAGAAAAGATCCTAATCCAAAACCACTCACTCCTGACATAGTAGCTTTTCTTTTAGCAGAAGAACCTAGTGTTGCTCCATAAAGCTTTCTATATCCTTCATATCCTTTTTTAGTAGCACCTTCTATACCACTAATCAATTTCGCTTCTCCTGATGCGTATTTTGTGCCTTTAAACGCAGGTTTAGTTGCCTTCTGATATGCAGGTGATAATAGTTTTTTAACTTTGCTTGGTCTTAATGCTTTCACAATACCATAACCAAATCTTGCCAATGCTGTATACATAATTTTTTTTCTCCAGTATTTTTAGATTATTATAACAAAAGCATAATTATAATTCTACTATATATAAACAAACCCCCCCTTATGTGTTGTAGCTACATTACCCCCCTATATATCATTCAACACCTATATCCAATATCGCTTGGGGTAACTTTCAAACCCGTCATTCGCTGTTGCTCATGACTTTTTGTTGTTACTCATGTAACTCGCTGTTGCTCGTTTCATTGATATTGGTTAGGTTTCACCTTGCCCGCTATCCTTACAGGTAAGGAAGCGGTCAAGTTGTATGATTATATAATATCCACAATTGATTGTTATCCCCATAACATAACAAGAAAGGATAATCTCATGTATAAAGTAGTACACACAAATGAGGCACAATACTCACTATTTGACTTAAGTGATATGCCTATTACACCACTACCTAACAAGGTTAAACATCCTCATGATGTTAAGAACAAACAGAAAAGAAAGATAATTAATAACTATTTAACTAATTATCTAAGAAAGAAATAATGGCTATAGTATTAGTAATAGAGCTTATGCTGTTATTAAGTGTGTTAACAATAATATAATAAAAGGAGGTCTACAATGTTAACTGTTGTATGGGTGCTAATGGCGATTTGGCTGACGTTTCAAATAATTGGATACGTAGCTAGTGCTGTGGTTGGTTATAAACTGTTCAAATCTATTAAAGACGATGAGAACAAGTAATATAGTCCAACTCATAATATCTGTTGTTATTACTATATTGGGTTTAATAGTTGCCTTATTTGGCATAACCCATATAGGAATAATAGCTGCTGCAGTAGGTATATTATGTACCTATTGTACTATAAAAGAAATGCGCAATCAAGCTGACTGGTAAGCTGATTGCTAATAAACCAAAAAGAAAGGAAACAAATGGAAAACAAAACAGAAACAAAGCCAATCAATGAGAAGGCTCAATGGATCAAAAATAACTTTGATCCTACTAAGCATGTATCTTATGTACAATCCATCTTCAATAAAAGAATGGAAACTAAGTTAGATACTATTGAGCAGTTATTAAAAGCTTTAATAACTAAATAAATGTAGATGTGCTAAGCCCCGCTAAAATGTGGGGCTTAACACTATAATAAAAGGATAAATATGTTTAATAAAAATAATTATGAATTATCACAATATAGAGATACTTTGTTAGGTTTTGCTAATAGTGTCCTAAAAAAATATTATCAGAAAGATATATCTTCTATACAAGAAGCAAAAAATACATTCAATCTTTGGGTGTATATGTGCAAAAAAGAAGTAGTTAAAGATGTAAATTATGAAACAATATTAGATGATATATTGTTATATATAGACGAAGATATACAAAAAAATAAATAAACAGTTACCCCCCTGCTTCGATTGAGCAGGGTGAGTAACAAAAAGAAAGGATGTATATGAAAAATAACATAGATAAGCTGACTTGTCTACTAGATATGGTAGAACAAATTGACGATCCTACTATTAGACTTAAAATATATATTAACATGAGAAATTGGGTGGAGGACAATGCGATCAATAATATACAAGGACAAATTTTGCAAAAGGAAAATAGGATTGAAGAAAAGTCTTGAGATGATATACAACCTAGAGTTTACAGGTTTTATACAAATAGAAAGGATGTTCTGGTGGAGAAATTATATAGAGTATACCACCTATTTAGAAATAGAGTGGCCTAAGCCAGGATTTATTACAATAGTACGTCTTAATAATACTCACAAACATCCTAATACAATTAGAGTGCTAACAAAGCAACAAATAGGTTCAGACAAGCGTGAACTATTTGTTTTAAACAAATTATATGGAAAGGAGGAAGAACGATATGTTAAACAAAGTTTATTCCGAAAGAATAGGCAGGATGCTAAAAAACAAGAGAAGGCACCTGGGTAAAAGTAGAAAAGAAATTGGACAGCAATTAAATATGACTGGACAAAATATAGAAAAGTACGAAACGGGAAAGAATAGAATACCCCTCCCCCAGTTAATATTATTATTTAAAGCCTTACAAATAAAATTCTCAGAATTAGATTTTTTGTTTGCTGATGTCCAGCCCACTCGTGAGCTGTCCATACAGCCAGAAAGGAATGAGAATGTGGAACATAATTAGATTTGTGGGCTACACAATAGGTGGATATGCATTGAGAGCAGGTTATAATTGGTTAACTCAAGATGTAGATCCTCAACCTGGAACAAAAGAATTTGCACAAGAATATAAAAAAACTTATGCAAAGTATCAACGATTAAGGAGGAAGTATGATGCGTATAAACAAAATAACTGATACCGCAATTAAAATAATTACATTGCCTATCAGAATAGGTATAGGAATTATCAATGCAATTGATAAAAATATGCCTGAAAAACTAACTATACCATTTGAGGTAAAAAGAAAGGAGAACGAAAATGGAACAACCAATAGTTAAGAAAAGCCAAAAAGAAAGAGTAGATGAAAAATATGGGAATATGATTGACTACTATGCTAACGTATTAGCTAGATGTCATTTTGCTGTAAGTAGAAATGAATACTTAAGCAAATTAGATCCCATGGGACAAAAGACTTCAGCTACCACACTATTTATTAGAGTGTGCAATAGAATGGATGAGTCTGACAAATCTAAATCTTTTACGCCTGAAAAACTTATGGATATATCAGCTAAATATGCTGAAAGTATTGATAAAGTAACTCAAGCGTAAATAAACAATTGGGTGATGTGCTGTCCACACAGGTAGCCATCACCCTAATAAGAAAGGATATATGACAATATTAACAATTATAGCTAGTGTATTTGCAGTATTATTTGCAACTATAGTTTTATTATTATTAATACAAACGTATTTCCAAAACAAAGAAATACATAAGCTAAATAAACTTAAGAGTGAATTATATTTAAAAGAAACATATCAAAGATTGGAGAACAAATGATGGAAGAATTAGTGTTAATTAAAGAATATCATATTGATAAAAAAAATGAATATGATTGGTTTGAAGAAAGACTAAGAATAGAAAAAATATATAACCATATTAATCTTAAAAATATATTAGAAAATTATAAAGAGCAATTTGAAAAGAATAATATTAAATATATAGTAGGTGAATTTGCTGGAGGTCATGACGAAGGAGGTTTTGACAAAATATATTTCAGCGATAAACCAGAAGGAAAATCAATAGTATATAAATTTGATAATAGTTGGATAACTATGAACAAATTGTTTTATATTAGAAATAAACATGATGTAATATTTTACAAAATGTGTGAACATAAATCGATAGATCTAAATGATATAAATGAATTAGATTCATTATTGTTTAAAACTGGATGTTTAGATCGATTTGGAAGCTTCGCTTTTGAAGGACATTGCAGTGGTAAAGTTAATTTAGATGTAATTAATGGCAAATGGACTATGAGTGGAGAAGAAACATTCGAAACATATGAATCATTTGATGAGGAAGGAGAAGTAGCATGAACTTAAGTCAAAACGTAACTGCAGAAAAAATGCTTACATTGAGTGCTAATGCAAATTTCAATGTAGAGAAAAGACCTGCATACTTTAAAAGTAATAAAACAGATCAAGAAGAAATTGAAGAAATACCTAATAGGTATGCTTTAATTCGTACTGATAACGAACAGTGTTTGGGTGTTGTATCTCCCAAATACAACGTAAGACAATATAGCGATTTAGTTAATAAAGTTAACCAAGCTATATTAGAAGCAAACAATGGTAACATAAGTGAAAATGTTACATTTAATGACTGGATTAATCCTAGTGGATCTAAATTTAAACGTGATGTTTATTTTTGGGACAAAGGTATTCCAGTCAAAGACAACTACAAAGAAAAAACAATACCACATTTAAGGATCTACGCTAGTTATGATTCTACTTGGGCAGAACAAATTATATTTGGTTCTGTTTATGTATTGTGTATGAATGGTATGGTAAGAAATACATGGTCATTCAATGTTTATAATAGACACAATACTAATAAAACAATAGATTATACAGTGCAGATGTTTAAAGATGGTCTTGAAGCCCAAAATGATTTGGGAAAAGAACTATTTAAACAACTACAAAGAAAGGTAACAGATGTTGAAGTTGAGTATTTATTTAGAAAAACATTGGCCAAAATTAGCAATGTATTTGATACCGATAATGTCAGTGATCGTACAATTGTTGTTTTGGGTGATTTATGGAATAAATATCGTAATAGCTATGGTAGAAACCTGTTTGCAGTATATCAAACGGCTACTGAATGGTCTTCTCACCCGATTACGAGAGGTTCTAGAGAACTTGTAAAACGTAAAAGAGAACAACAAGTAATTGACATGTTAAACAGTAATTACTGGTTAGCAATGGCAGCTTAATAAAAAATCTTGGTGCTTAGTGCGTAATACTAGTTTAGTAAAGTTAAATGACAACGATTGTATGCAAACGCTTGTACAGCCAAAAATCGGTTAGGGTATGACCAAGGGGAGTTTCCCAAACTATACCCACAAACAAAAGAAAGGATATATGATTGATATAAATAAACTACCTAAAAAAAGAAAAAAAGGTAATAGACCTAATCTAGTATGCGTATATCTTAACGAAGATATATGCCAAGACTTTAAAGATTGGTGTATTAAATATAATGTTACTCATACTGGAGTAATCAATGCTTTAATTAGAGAGCATTTAGAAAAATATATAAACAGAAAAAATAAATAAGGAGATAGCATAATGGCAACACCAGTACATCATGCAATGTCTAGTGTAAATAACTGGAATGGTAAGTTAGAAGATTATTTACCAATACATAATTGGTTTGACGATACTAAAGCTTATTACCCAGATTTTAGACACAGAGCATTGCGACATCATTCTCATGGAATTAAAGAATGTATTGAAAAATTTGGAGATTACATTATAAATTCTGATGGTAAAAGAGTACCCACAAAATTAATAGCAGAACAACATGTTGTTGAAGATTGTGGATACGTACCATCATTATCAGATTGGCTTAGGCACATAACGCCACAGACGTTTATGTACCAAGCCAAAAAATTATCAAAGGAGATAGCGTGAAGTTAAACAATGAACTTAGAGAAACAGAAATAATACGTAGAGTAAGTGAAGAAGCAATTGCAGAAATGAATTTAAAATCACAAAAATTTAGTGCAATAAAAGACTTTCTTTATTGGATTGAACTAATGAAGAAAAAATTATTAAAATATATGAATTAAGGGACATATGAAATTAAAACATAAAAATGAATTAAAACAAGTTTTTAATCCTATTCAATATCAAAACATATCTAGAGAAGATAACTTTATGTATAAATTAGGAGTTAAAGCTGGATATAGATTAGCCTTGCAACAACTTAACAACAATAAAGAAACAGTAAAAACAAAAATAAAAGCTGAATATACTAAAAGTAATTACAATACAGCAGAAATAAATAGATTAACTAATTTTGTAATCACTTCAGTTTGTTTACAATTTGCTGTAGATAAAAACAATTTATTAAGTTCTAACAGACTTAGAAAATATGTAAGACCTAGATCAGTTATTATTAATGTATTAAGACATGTATCTAAATTAAGTACGCCACAAATAGCTACTGCAATTAATAGAGATCATACAACTGTACTACATCATCTTAAATCCAAAGATAATAAAGATTATTGTTGGAAAGATAATCCAGCAGGTAAAACATGTTGGAAAGTGTATGAGATAGTAAGTCATCAATTAACACAAAACAAACAAATAGCATAAGGAGGGAAAATGACTAAATTAGAAGCGTCAATTCATAAGACGCAAAAAGAGTTAAATGAGTTAACTATGTTAATAAATGCTTGGGATATGTGCGATTATAGCAGTTCTTTAGATAGGCATATGGACATTGGAGATCAAATAGCTTTACATAAAATAATAAATACGCTAAAACAAAGATTAGAAGATATACAAGAAAAGGTAAATGCAATATGAAAGAAAAACTATTACAAGCTAATATTAATAAACTTTTATCTGAAAAACATGAGTATAGAAAAAATATAGATAACTTAAATCGTCAGATTGAAGAATTAAAAAATCATAATCTAATATTAGAACAAAAGATAAACAAAGTTAAAAAGAAAGATATAAAAGATGGACAGCAAACTAGCAAGACTGAAACATAGATATCAAGGATTATCTAGAGTAGCTGCAGCAATAAATGATTTATACATTTATGGTATTTATCCAGGAAACTTTCCTAATCTTACTGCACGTTTAGAAGAAGCTAAAGATTTAGTTAAAGCTGAAATAACCGAAACTAAAAAAGAAATAGCTTCTATTGAAGGCTTTGAACCAATAGATGAACAGCCTACAGATCCATTAAAACAAGAGAAAACAAAAGACTGGAAAGAAATAATAGATAATTATAGAGTGTAATTAAACAATCCAAATTTTTGGAATACATATGATTTCACCAAATTCTATAGATTGTGTTTCTTTATCAATAGAGTAAGTACCAAACAATTTAATAAATTTGTTATTTTCTTCAAATACCCAAGCATTAGTATGACATAATGCTGGTTCATGTTTTTGCATTTCTTCTAATGTTAACCAACCAGAATCAGAATTAGCATCAAACCAAGATATAGATATCTTTTTATAAGGAAAATCTATTTTAGATTTAATTTTTTTAGTGGAGCGTTTCTTTACCATAAGAAGTTAGAAAATCTATAGGTTCTTCAAATAAGCTTTGACAAGAATAGTTTTCTTCTTCACAAACCATGGAAAGATATGTTGAATAAATCATTGCTAAAGACATAGCGCTAATTATTCTTTTGGGAAGATCTGGGTGCTGCTCAGCAAGATACTCAGAAATAGATTGAGGATTTACTTTATCAATAAAATTCTCTGATCTATTTTTATTTGTAAACTTGTAGATTTTAGCCATAATTAAAAGAATTAAACCATTCTATTTGACTGACGTTAGGAAATCAATATTAGCTTTAATTAAAGGTGTAACCTTTTTATACATGTTTTCCCATAAATACTGATCATATTCTAATTTATTTTGATTATATGTAACATATAGCAATTCAGAATAGAATTTAGGATTAATACCTAATTTTTGCCAAAACTTACGTTCACCTGTCATATGTAATAAATGATGATGTGGATAACATAAAGGTATAGTGTAATTATCAGATACCTTTTGACCAAAACCTCTATGCTCAGCAATTGTAATATGATGTGCTTGGCAGGGTTCTGTCATACATAATAAACAAGGTTTATTAGCAACCCACATTAAGTATTTTTTACTTCTAAATTTTTTTTGCTTTGGGATCATGTTTAATTAATACTTATTTTAAAAAAAAAGTCTAGAAAAGAATAGTATTATATTAACTAGCTTGTGTAGTTAATATAACACAAAAAGATTGCTAATTAACATTAAATGGTTAATGTTTAATTAAGTGATTTGTTTTAAATTAAAGGAGAAAAATGAATATATTACGAGATGATTATAGACATAGTGCAAGTAGAGGAAATGCTTTTATAGATAGTCCAGCTTATTGGATTATTACAGAATTGTACAATTATTCTGAACCAGCAAATCCTAGAATGTTAATGGGATTAGCTGCAGAAGAAGCAGCACAAGAAGGATTAAAAGCAGAAACTACAGAAGATCTTATTAAATGTGATGCAGAAACATCATTTAGAAGATTATATGCAGAAGCGCATAAAACTAAAACAAATGCAGAAGAAATAGAATGTGATGAATTGCATTGGTGTCAAGAAATTGCTGTACGATTTACAAATGCATTAAGAGAATTTGGTAAAGTTGTTTCATATCAAAATGAAAAAATCATTAATATAGATACATTAAAGTATCCTATTAAGTGTATTACAGACTTTGAGTTTGAAGATGTAATTATAGATACTAAAGCAACAGCTTATCTTAAACGATTAAAGTCTGGCAAATTAGATGCTAATTGGTATCCAAAAGATAGCGATGTAAGACAACAGTATTTATATAAAAAGATGTATAACAAACCAACAATGTTATTGTATACGTCTGCAAAAGACCAAGAAGCCATTGACATGGTAGATAGAATTCCAAGTATAGATTTGGTGCAAGTATTTCATTCCATAGAACATATTTGCTCTATAGCTAAATCTAAAGAAGATGTTGTTAAAATGTTTCCATTAACAATGGATAACTTCCGTTGGGGAAAAGGAATGACATCAGCTAAAGAATTTGCTATGAATATTTGGAATAAAGTATGGAAAATATAAAACATATAATAAACAAAATAAACAAAAGGAGAACAATGAGTGAAAATGTTGAATCGTACGAAGCTACGATACAGGGGTTAAAAGACATTCATGATGATGAGAATCCAGTCAAATATTGGTTATCTGTCAAATTGGATGACCAAACAGATAGAAAATTATTTGTACCTCAAAATTGCAGACAAATGAATAAAGGTGACAGGGTAAAAGTAACTGGCTATAGAATTAAAAAAGCTGGTTCTAACAATCAATCATGTATAAAGATTGAACCAATAGATTGGAGTAATGCTCAAGAAAGCAAACCACAATCTACAACAACACCTACACCTGCAGCTAAAGTTTCTAATGGTCAGAATCTAACTGATCAATGGAAAGAAAAATACAGACTAACTATGTCTAATTTGTTATCTTCTGTATTGCCACATAAAGGAGTTAATGAATACGACTCTGTATTTACAGAAGTAGATAAACTTGCTCGAAAGATTTTATCTGCTGAACTAGGTGTTTCAGAAGAAATACCTTTTTAAATTAAACTTAATATGCCTCCTAGAGTCCCCCTTCTAGGAGGTATCAAACAATGAGGAAAGAATGTTAGTTAAAATTGTTAAAAAATTATGGCAAGGCAAATACGCATCTATTAGAGATTACGAACATAGAGCTGCAATCAAAGAAGGTGGTATTGAATTAAGATACAACGATGATGTTATGATAATGACAGCACAAGAATTATCTAAATACAAACCTGGTGATAGAGAGTTTGCATCAAAGTTTGGTAAACCATACAAACTAGTAGATTTACCTTTTGTACCAAGAGAGGAAAGCTTTGGTGAATAATTATAATTGTATATTAACTTGGAACACACATTGTAACAAAGAAGAAATTGAAGCAATGAAAAAAGAAATATATCAATGTATTAAACTTAAATTTTGGAATGTTACCAAATTAGAACTAAACTATAGAAAGGAAAACAATGATAACAGAAAAAAGACTTGAAGAAGCACTTACTTATATATCTGAAACAGATGAAGATCATGCTAAGTTATCCTCAGGTTTAGAATATTTAAAAGATAAATCTAAACGTGATAAAGCTTTACACATTATTAGTAATAATTCTGATAATTCAATAGCTTTAAAAGAACATAGATTTTATGCTTCAGATATTTATCAACAACATATAAATGAGAAAGCAGCATTATATGAAAAAGTTGGTATAATAGAGAATAAAAGAGCAAAAGAACAATTAATCATAGATGTATGGAGAACTTTAGAAGCTAGTAGACGTAACAATAAAATATGATTTATTATTTTAAACATTACAGAAGTATGTGTGGAACTGTTAAAATAGAAGCTAAAAATGAAAACGAAGCAAGAAGTAAATTTAAACAACTTAATACATCAGATTTAGAGTGGCGATCTGATCCAAGTGGCAAATATAGAACTACTTATGAAGTCATTTGTGAAGACGCTACAATCTCCGATAACAAAGCCAAATAAAGAAAAAAAATTATTTTGCGCTGTTATCATTCAAGCAATTGAAGATGCTAACTATAAAGGGTTAGACAAAAAATACCTTAAACATAAACATGAAGCTATCCAATGGTTAACTACCATGTCTGAAGACTTTTGTATGATAGCAGATTTAGCAGGTTTTGAACCAGAATATATAAGAGATAAAATTAAAAACTTAATATTATTAAGTCATTATGAATTTACTCAAGAACAGTATGACGTTTTGTTTAGAACTAGCAATAATAATAGAATTATTATAAAGTTAATAAATGACAAATCCTAAATTTTTTAATAAGTCATTAAATAAACAAATAGGTGGTAGTCATTACCAAGACATGTCTATACAACCAGCTAAGTTTATTAATGATAATAAATTATTATTTGCAGAAGGCAATGCTATTAAATATATATGTCGCCATCAAAATAAGAATGGCAAAGAAGACATACTAAAAGCTATACATTACTTAGAGATGATTTTAGAAAGAGATTATTAAATTTCTTTAGCTGGTAATTTAATATGCGCAAGAACTTTATCTTTATTAGAACCTTCTTTTATTTTGTATCCAGTAGTACCATGATTATAAGTATCCACACTCCTAATATTTTTAAATAAAGTTTGGTTTGTTTTCTCTTTAACTTTTTCTTTAAATTGTTTATCCAACAAATCGTCATATCTTTGTTTCATTATTTGTTAACTAATGTTCTAGCAATAGATTCACCAGATCTACCAACTACATAACCGCCTAAACCAATTTGCAACAAAGTCCAAACATCCCCAGGCAATTCAAATGTAATTATAGTACCAAGAAATAATTTACAGATTGGGCCCAAAATATAATTCCAAACTAATATAAAAATTAATACATACATTAAAGTAGGTCGCCATCCAGCTACATACCAATTAGACTTAGCTTCAGCTTCTACTATAGATGCAGCAGCTTTTAGTTCTTCAGTCCCTGATTGTAATAATTGTGTATTTAATTGTGCTTTTAGTTTTTCAGCTTGATCTTTATCTAAGATAGCTTTGTCTACTGTATTAAAAAGTATTTTAGCTAAAGGTGCAATTATATTTAAAGCAGGTAACATTAACAATTCCACTTTCTTAAAGCTTTGTTAATTCTGCTATTAGGATCTTTAGCTGTTTTAGCAGAAGTTAATCTTTTTTTCATACCTGACATTCTAGCACAAAATGATTTTCTTCGTTTAGCTGCTTTAGATCCAGCTTTAAGTTTAGATGGTTTAGTTGTAACTGCCATACTTAATTTAGATCCTGGGTTTTGTCTTCTATATGAAGCAATACCTTTACGATTTAAACCGCCTTTAGGATCTTTACCTTCTTTACGTTGCCATGCTGCTGATTTCATATTATTTAAATGCTAAATACATACCCTCATAAATAACATTGTCATCATAAGGTTGTATTCCATTCTCCATTTTTATTATTGATTTGACTAAGGGTGTATATCCTTCAATACTATGCTCAATGGTTTGAAGCATACCATACCCAGTTTCATTAACTAAAAAATTTCTATATGCTTCTGTATCGTTCTCTAGATCTGGCGCATATCTATTTATAATAGACCAAATATTATTTAAACCATATTTAGTTTTATAAGTTAATAATATTTTAGTTAAAGCTCTTATTCCCCATTTAGGAGATTCAAATACAAAGAATACATCATCTGTTTGTTTGTCTTCAGACGCAAGACCTTCCCACTGGACATCATTTTTTTTAATGTTTCCAGGATTGTTATTACGAATTCCTCTAGGAATATATTTTTCCGCACCATCTTCCATGTTTATCAAGTACCATTGGTATTAGTTTAGGTAATCCATCAATTATAACACCACATCCAATTAAAGGTCTAGCACGTTGAGTTTTATTATATCTAAAGGCAAGTGAGTCTTTATCTATTAAACATCCAACTTGTAGACCAAAATACAATCCTAAACTATTTCCATAATATTTAAGATTAAATGAACTGTGGTAGTGTCCTTGTACGCATGACATGCCCATAGATTGTGCAAGTTTAAGAACATCTGCAACTTTACCATGACAAAAATATACTGGGCCAGTAGGAGTTTTAATAGTTAAGTCATCATGCCATTGCCATCCTTTACCTACATTTAAAAAATCATTATAATGTTTTAGATAAGCTTTAGGTATTCCATACTTTAAAGATCTTCTATAAATTAAACTACCATGATTAGAATCTAATAAGTCTACAACAGGAAATATAGTTTCTAATTCTTTTATAATAGGTAACGAAATTTTTAATTCATCTCCAGCACTAGGTAAATCTGGATCGCTATCATGAAAAGACATAGCGTGTTTATCTAATTCATCACCAATATGAATAACTCTATCAGGTTTAATAATCTGTTTTAAATCTTTTAAAAAAGGTATTAAATCTTTATGATGATATGGAATATGAGTGTCAGATATAATTAATACTGATTTGTTCATAATACAATTTATACTAGTATTCGTTAAAAAAATCTATACTTTTTGTTTTTTAGAGTCTTGTTCAAGACAATGAAATTTAATTATAGTACGTTCATCATTAAGTACGTTTTCATCAAATTCTTTAACAATAGCAAGTGAGTGTGTTAATCCATGAATAACACATTCTTTGTATGTCTTATGTTCAAGATGATCACTATAATACCCAGAACAAATACTACTTACATTAGAACAAATTTGCATAAATACAATAAATATTTTCATTAAAATAGTGTTTCATATGGAGATCTAGCTAGACCTGCAAGTTTATATTGACTGGTTCTAGGCCCTTTATATCTTGGATGTCCAGTTTGTCCAAGTATAAAATCTACAGCTACATCAACTGCTAAATCAGAACTAAGACCTTGTTGTTCAAGTCGATCTGCAATTGTTCTTGTAGACTGTAATAACCAAATAGGCAGGAATTTTTCACCTGCTTTTCCACCAATTTTAAAAAACTTCTCTATAGCAGTATCATCATTAGTAGTAATATTGGGTGACCATTTAGTAGTTAAGTATTGTTTATTGGTAAGTATTTCTACCACTCCACGTGGTAATGATCCTAGTTTTTTTAGTGCTGTACCTTGTGGATCTGTAACCCAATGGAATGGTTCCATTAATTGTTTACTAAAAGTAAGAACTTGTCCATCACCCATATCAATTCTAGTAGGATCTTTATTCTCTAATTGAGAATGACCAGTAAACATATAGTTTAATCCAGTACCAATAGTTGCATACATCAGCGCAGCACGTGCAAAATAGTATTGATACATACGTCTAGATATAGGATCTGAATTAAATCCAGGTAAAGACTTACCTATAATTCTTATATTAGATATAGTCCAATCAGGTGCAAACATAAGTAGCTGCATATAACCTCTAGATGCAGGTTTAAACATTGTTTGTGCAAACTTTTTATAAGTAGGATTTGCAATGCTTTGTGTAATAGCTTCCCAGTTTTGTCCACCAAAAGCATCGTTAGTAAATTGTGCAGCAGTTCTAGCTTTAGTATAAATACTGCTCATAGTATCTCCAGGTTGAACAATGCTATCTAATTGTTTTAAAAATGTATACAGTTTAGCTTGGCTGAATAAACGATCCCATGTAATACGATCAAACCATTTATATACTTTTTCAACTTTAGCCATAGGTTGAATACCAAAATGTGGTTTTAAAAAATCGTTATCTATTTTTTGTAAAATTGCATAAAATCTATCATAACCAACATCTTCAGGAGTAGAGATTTCTAATCTAGATGCTCTAGCAAATGATACAATATCTTTAAAACCTAATCGTTCAGATGCCTCTTTAGCAAATGTAAAATTTTCTAATGTTAAATTAGGGTTGTCTATCAAAGACATGATTTGATTTTTAGATCTTGGTTTTAAAAATTCTTTAATTACTTTAAATGGTACACCAGCAAAAAACATAGATTCAACTAATGCACCAGCATGAAAAAACGAAAAGCCAACGGCAGATCGTTTCATCATTAAATTAGTATTAAAAATAGCACCCATTAATTCATTTTCATTTTTAGCATCAAATAACATATTGAGTGATTTCATTACATCTTGATGTACAAAATATGATTTGTTATTGTTTAATAAAGGGTGTCTAAATTCTTTAAAGTATGGTCTAAAAGTTTCTGGAATAATACTTTGAGTATCATACATAATAGAGTGTGATAATGGAGATCCAGTTTGAGTTTTGCCATATATATTTCTATGGTTTTTTAAATAATGTACTATATTTTTATTAGCTAAAGCTTTAGATGCAGCAAATGTATACACTTGTAATAATTTAACTGGATCATCCATACCTGGTTTTAATTTATTACCAGCTTCTAATGCATCATTAATATTATCAAAAATACGTTCTCTAAAAAATCTAGATGACTTTTGTGAGGATCCAAATATACGTTCACTAAAATCTTTAGCTGTACCTTTAGTAAAACCTTGAAATACTAATGGTGTATATGAAGAACGATAATTAATTTGAAATCCTAAATCATCTATTTCTTTAGTTAAAGTATTATACATAGTGTCAAAATAAGATAATACATGTTGTTTAAATTCTAATTGTTCTTTAGTTAATGCAGAATCAGGAATAATAGATCCTGTTTTGCTATATTCTAAATTACTATTAACTTTAGTTTTATTTATATTATGAAACACTTTAATACGATCTGATGCATCAGGTAATAAATCTTTTAAAGAACTAGTAAATTTAACTGCATTACTATTAACTTTGTTTTGTTGTATTAAGATAGTATCTGATACTCTTTCAAAGTCTAACTCCATAGAAGATAATTTTTTGGTTTGACCAAATAATTTACCAGTACCTTTAATTAATCCATATATACCAGCACCTAAAGCAAATCCTTTAATAGATTCATAAACTTTATCTTTTTCTTCAGTTAAAAATTGTGCAGTAGCACCAATAGCACCAAACGTGCTAGCTTTGACTAAACTAGATTTAATACTATCTCTACCATTTTCTAATACTTCTCTAACAGCAGTATCTATTTTAGCTTTAAAAGCTTCAATTTTTTGTGGTGAAAAATCTTTAAGATCTGATTTAATATCATTAAATAAATCATCAGTAATTTTATAATTACCATTATCTGTAATTTTAATACCATCATCTATTTTAGAGTATTTGTTTAATCTATTAATAATAGCTTGGTTTATTTTAGGTTGATTAACAAATGTCGTTTTAGATGTCATTGCAGATATACCGCCTAAAGCTGTAGATATTAATAAACCTGCAGTAGCACCAAAAGTAGTTTCAGCAGTGGTTCTGTCTGCATCAATTTCACCAGTTTCTCCTAACTGTAATCCAGTGCTAAATGCAAATGGTAATAATGTAGATGCCATTGCTCCAACTTTAATATCACGTTTAGCTTGTTCCATGGCTAATCTTTTAACACGTTTAACTCGTTTAAATTTATTTCCATAAGATAATTTGGTAGCATTAACTATTCCTCTACCTAGTCTAGAAAACATGGTAGATGGAAGTAATAATAAATAAGGATCTGCAATAAGCATATTAACTAATTCAGCACCCATAACGCTTGGATACTTTTTAGCCATATTTAGTATTTCTTTAGCATCAAAAGAATGTTCTTCGTCATTTTCTAATAGATATCCAAATTTTTTATAAATACGTAAAGCTTCATTGTATTGACCAGAACCTTCTAGTTGTGGATAAGTCTGCAAAAACTTTAAAGCTTTTTCAGCTTGTACTTTTTTAGTATTGCCTGTTACGTATTGATATAAAGATGCAGGTAAAGAGTCTTCAAGCATTAACTCTACAGGGTTACGCAATGATGAAAAGAAACCTGGAGGTGATTGTTCTTGAGATTGTGTAGGATCTTGGATCCCGTCTTGAAGGTCGTTTATAGGATCGTTAAGTTGTGTATCATTAAGATATAACTCATTGGACATTATTTATTTCTTTTAATATAAGATTTTCCTGAAAATAATCTTTCTAATCTTGATTTTTTACTAACGTCAGTTAAAAAAGTTGGAGATTCATAACTAGCACCTTTTGTTTTAGAATAAATATCAGATACTTTTTGTTCATATTTTAAAGATCTTATTCTTGCTTTAATTACTTCTTGTTGTTTTTTAAATTTTGGTTTGTTAAGAAAGCCTTGTAATTTTTTTATTTTAAATTCAGGAGAGCTAGATTTTGCATATTGAAATTTTGAAAAAGCACTAGATTCTCTTTCTGGAAAACCTAATTCTCTAGCTTTTGTATCTGGTAAATAATCACGTTTTACAGTTTTACTACCAAATCTTCTAATTCCTACACCTGCTTTATCAGATAATTTTTGTTGAAATCTAATTGCAGATTTTCTAGCAGTTGTAAAAGCTTTTACTTCTAATCTTTTAGCTTGTGCTAATTTTTTAGGATCATTAATACTTGCAATTCCTCCAGGGTATTTACTAGATATTGCTTTTCTTACTTTAAAAATATTTCTTTTCATTTTAATATTTTCTTTTTGTCTAGCAAGTTGACTAATTTTTTCTTGTTTTAATGATACCAAGGGTAGTTTATGTGGTTGATCACCATAGCTTTGTCTTAAAGTTTTTACAGATTTTTCTTTTTGGATAAGTTCCATAAAAGGATCTCTTTTAATAGAAGGTTTTTGTGCAGGTAGCTTTTTTACTGGAACATTACCTGTAACTTTGAATTTAAAAAATTTGCTATACTTCATTAGAAATAATCAGGAAATCTTGCTTTTAAGATTTTTACTGCTCTTGCTTTAGATACATTCTTAAGTTGTGGATTAGATTCCAATAACATATTAATAACTTTAGAATCGTCATTGTTAATAATATTACCATCTACTTCAGGTACAAACATTTCTGGCCCTTCTTCACCAACAATGTAATCTTTGCCTTCAGTAACTGGGCCACCTTTAGCTAAACCTTTTGCAG
>Ga0208644_1001739_pt1 | contig 17935 bp, 20 predicted proteins | sample VirMetDEL_Nov_18_FD_184517 | JGI IMG/M metagenome (GOLD analysis project Ga0208644, IMG submission 184517) | Aqueous microbial communities from the Delaware River and Bay under freshwater to marine salinity gradient to study organic matter... | ecosystem: Environmental > Aquatic > Marine >... | reverse complement strand
ACTAACACCTAAGACTTACCCAGACGCGGCCACAGTCTACGAAGAAGTAGACATTGATGCTGTCGATCTACGCACACACAGGTGGCTCGCCGCTCGCTACGACAGCGAAGAATGGGCCGCTCTAAGAGCAGAGCGTGATCGGCTACTGGCTGAGACTGATTGGGTTGTTGTTAAATCACAAGAAGCTGGTGAGGCAGTGCCTGCCGCTTGGCAAGCGTACCGCACCGCGCTGCGCGACTTGCCTGCTAACACCTCTGACCCTGCTAACCCTGCTTGGCCGACAAAACCATAGGAGTTTTAAATAATGGCAATTTCAACAATTGGCGCTAGTGCATTATTTGCCGGTACAGCAACACAAGCAAGATACGCTGACTTGGCAGAACGATATGAATCAAATGCTGAATATCCTACGGGCACTGTTATGATATTTGGCGGCGAAAAAGAAGTTACACAATCTACTACTAAAATGGACAGGCGTAAGGCGGGTGTAGTTAGTGAAAACCCAGCTTATATGATGAACTCTGATTTAGTAGAAACTGTTGAACATGCTCCTTATATTGCACTACAAGGTCGTGTGCCAGTAAGAGTTGTTGGCGAAGTTCGTAAGGGCGATCTGATGATTACTAGTAGTGTACCGGGCTGTGCAGAAGCCTGGCGCGAAGAAGGTGATCCCCGATACGGTAGCGTAATTGGTAAGTCACTAGTTCACAAAACAAGAATTGAAGAAGAATTAATAGAAGTAGTAGTTGGCGTAAATTAATGTCACTGTTCAAATTTTACACCAGAGATTATGAAGGTGAAAGAGTAATTGACACCTTGCACTGGCGTGATAGTAAAAAAGATGATGATGGTGTTTGGATACCCAAGACTATCATAAATGAAGATCACTCACAAACAGCATTTGTAATAGGTAATGGCCCTAGCAGATTAAAATACGATCTCAATCTTTTGGATGGACAGCACGGAGGCGTCAGTGGCATAATGAGTGTTGGTCAAAGCTATGGCTGTAACATGCTATTCAAAGACTTTTCACCAACCTTTTTAATATGTAGCAACCAAGAAATATGTGATGAGATAGTCAAAACTGAATATTGTGAAGACAATATTGTGTACAGTACACGTAAATGCATTATTAAAAATCCAGGAAAGTTTCATTTATATCCACACTGGAAACAAATGTATGCTGGTCCTGCGGCAGTACGTCTAGCCTGTGCGGATGGACATAAGCGTGTTTTTATGATTGGATTTGATTTCTACCATGAAGCATCAACGCATTTGTATCCTGAAATGAAAAAAAGTTATAGACCCATCAGTACTCCAAAAGCTATCAATCCGCCGTTGATAAATCAGTTAAGATCTATTTTTGAAACTTATGAGGATGTAGAGTTTTACCATGTGCAGCCCGAAAGTGCAAACTTTGTTGAACATGTAATAGACGAATGGAACTGGTGGCATAATGTAAAAACTATAGGTATGTTACAATTTATTAATCTAGCACAACTAGGCGCTGTCCACAAATAGTTCACTTACAGTTTTAAGTTTTAAATAAATTTCTTGTGCATTCAATGTGCTAAAAACACCTGGGTGCAATGGTTTAGGTAAAGTCTGTGTATCAGTCCATGCATAACCCTTATGTTCTGAATTCAATTTGGGTATAAATTCTTCTTCTACTACTATTACATATGTATGATACTCAAATTTTTTATTAGTATTAGTAAATTTATCTAATGGTATTACTTTGATATGTTCAGGAATTGATCCTATTTCTTCTGTTATTTCTCTAAATAATGCCTCAACAATAGTTTCATTAGACTCTACACGACCTCCAACAAAAGCCCACGTATTTTTGTATCTATCACCAGCTCTTAATAGAAATAATATTCTGCCTGTTTTTTTACTGAAGAATATTGCACCAACACTTGAATTTAAGTTATATAACAAGTTGCCAGTCGCCGGCCGTGTACTCACCTTCATAACTCTTTACCCATGCTGAACCGTTCCACTTGTACTGTATACCGGTATTATTGTTTATCATATAGTGTACACTTTGTTCTCTACTACTGTCAAATGCTATTTTCCAACCCGTACCGTCATACTCTATAATATCATTAGCGCCGGCAATAAAATCATTTCCGCTGCCATCCTGCCAAGCAGTGGGACCTACTTGATTAGTTGAACTGCCTATAGGTTTGAGGATCAAATATCTTTGGCCTACTACTGCTGTAGGTAATCCGGCGCCAGGTGCAACTCTTAAGGGATTAATAATTTTAATAACAGGAGTTATGTCATTTGTTGGAACTGTGTCAGAATCTACAGTGAACAATAATTTAGTATCATCAGTGGGGTGATATGCCACTGTGCCTACTACTTCCCCTGTCCCTACTTCCAATCTTACTTGACTGATGCCAGGCTGAAGATCTCCATATTGATTAATGAGTGCCTTCCAATTACTCGGATTTCCTATTTTTTCAGGAGGATCGTTTTCTATATCTGGGTCAACTTTATTTGTTACAGTTTGATCTCTCTCAATTATTGTAATCTGATTACCCAATACAAGAATACCATAGTTCATAGGTGTAAATTTCATACGCTCCCCTAGAAGTGTGCCTCTATCTATAATACCATCATCAATACTTCCTGATTCATCAAAAATAGTTGCTACTATCTTTTGTACAACGCCCAATTTCTTAACCTTGGCTGGGGCAGAGATCCAAATAGGTACACTAAAAGTAAATGTTGCAACATCAATCTGCTCTTCAGTACCCACAGGAATAGATCTATTTGACCAAGTTGTATTTGTAAGTTCAATATAACTTAAACTTCCCCAGTCTAAATAATTATCAGTACTCTGTATTTCTAGGGTTGGGTTAAAAAGAACACAAATTTGTTCCCACAGTTGAAGTTTTTGTGTCGTATTGCTAGTCCAAATATCCACATTCATTGTTAGATTATAAGGAACTGGCATTAGTCTCTCAACTGTAAAAGCATTGCCCTGTTGGTTTGTGTATTCACCAGTGTCCTTATTAAACTTGCGCATTCTAATATTTCTTTTTTCTAAAAAAGTTGGTTCTTGCAAGCGATCTCTTGCATAATCAAGAGTGTTAACATAACAACTAATCATAGGTACAGGCAATGCTTTGTTTTCGCTATTATCACGTATAATATTTGAGACCATTCTAGAAGCATCACCGTACTTTATAGGCACAGTAAGGAGTGTAGTATTGCCGTTCCTGTCCTTGCCATATTCAATCTGGAAGTTGCTAAAGGCTCGTATGAACTGGACTATAAAACGTCTTATCTGATTATCATAAAAAAATTGTTGGGCCATTAGATATCTTCCTGAGCCTCAAGTGCTTTACTTAGGGCTTGTCTTTGACTAACAACCACATTATCGTCCGTTGTAGTTGTTTTTGTATTGTTTATGAATCCATCTCTTAGTGTATTGCCAGTTCCTGGTGTAAGCTTACTACGTTGATCGTCTTCTATCTTGACCCAACGTGCACCATTGAACCTGAACAATCTGTTTGGAAGGAAGTCTAATCTTAATACATAATCACCTTCAATTGCGTTAGTTGGGAAGGCAGTTACAGCACTTACTGGTAAACCGTTAGGTGCTAATCCGTCCCCTACTAGATAACCAGAATAGGTTTCAGTATTAACAGGGGATATGCGTGTGTTGTCAGCTGTAACTAATGCACTGTCGCTAGTTATAGCCAATTCATCAGCAGTATGTCCCTTAGGATCAAGTGGCTGTCCTACTGAATCAACAGGAGCGACATAATATTTACTAGTATCGTAGCCGCTTTCAGGTACTTCACGCTCAGCCTCAGCAACTATCTCATTACTAATCTGTAATTCTTTTTGGTATGTACTTAAAAGGTCTTTTAGTGTGGCTCCTGTGCTTTCCCCAGTGCTGCTATCAATCTCAATTTTATTAAGTATATCACTATACTCTTGACTATCTACTAATGGTGTGCATTTAATACGCCATAAGTGAGGCCACCAGGTAGGCGAATATCCTTCACTAGGGCGTGTGCCTTCTTGAACTACGTAATACCTTTTAAGAGCTAGCTCTAAACTTGTATCCAGTCCATTGTGGTCTGCAAGATGTGGCAACTCTAGTACATCTCCGCTCATTAACTTCCTACCAAGGGCGTTAATCATATTGTTATAATGGAATGTGATAAAGATAGTATCATTTTGTAAGAATAGCCCAAATTGACTTAGATCAAAATCTGTGTCTGCTACATTATAAATGCCTCTTAAATTGTATACGTCCTCGTCATATTTACGATCTCTATTTTCTAAGAATAACAGGTCCTGTATCTGAGAGACACTAGTTTCTGCTCCAGCTGTTTGTGGAATAATTCCTAAGTATTTGTGTATGTTTACACCAGTGCCACCAACAGTATACATCTCGTGGATACGTTTATCCATAAACGAGAAGTCGTTTGAGTGAGCACCATTTTGCCATAGACTGAGACGGGGCATTCCAAAATCCTTATATCCAGTATTTATAGGATTTTGCACACCTATATACAATGAAATAAATATCATAATGCATTTAATAACATTTGGTGATAGCTGGACTTATGGTAGTGGAATTAAGTATGTTCCCGGTATGAGTCACAAGGAATATGATGATATATTTTTGGACAATGACGGGGCAATTTGGCGTACATTATTAAGTGAAAAATTAGATTGTGGCCATACTAATTTTGCATATTCAGGTAGTAGTAATCAAGCGCAATTTAGATTGTTGCGAGAATTTTTCAATGAAAATCAGCACAAACAACATTCTGATTTAGTCATTTTTTTTGGCATAACATCTGTATATAGAACACAGATATGGGATAACTCAGTAGGTAGGCTGAACGATTTCTTGTTTACAGGCTCCAAAGATAAAAGGGCAACACGAAGTATCAAAAAAATATGGTTAAAAAACATGTTCAACTATTTTTGGGAAAGCCACGAACTAAAAAATAACATACTTCATTGGAATATACTTTTTGATTACTTGGGTGTTAAGATTTATTGGTTCGATACCTTCAACCATATACCATATTATGGTTATACTATTTCAGAATTACTGGCTGAAGATAGATATAATCGCTATAAAGGTTCTGAATGGCCGCCTTATCATTATATAACTGATTTATATTTAAATGGTATACGTCCTGAAATCCTACAAGAAATGTCTGATTTATTGGGTATAGATTTTCTAAATATGGTTATAGAAAACTTTATAGATTTTAAACAAAATGGGCGTGATCAACTAACACTGTTGACCAGACTGAATCAGATTGAATTTTTCCAAGATAATTCTCACCTTAGTGATTTCACTAGACACGACGGCCCATTGTTAACGCCTTTAGTAGATAAAGGTCTTTTGAATCCTTATTCTTATCACCCTACTGCTACTGCACATAATCAGATAGCCGAATATTATTATAAAATGTTAAGATTTAGAAGCAAATAAAAGGGTTATATCACTTAGTGAAAATAGCAGCAAGGGCATGAAATGTGATAAATCTCAAAAGGAATTATTCGAAGACTACTTCTCATCCTATTAGAAAGCTGAGTGGATCGGAACCATCAACATAGTTTTTAAGTTCTTCATCAAGTGTAGTCATTTCGTTTTGGGCTTCTGCTTTAAGAGTATCTCCATTTAGAGATGTGCCGCCCTGTGGGCCTGCAATAGTAGCAAATTTACTACGGGCTTCTCCCAGTGTGTATTTCCCTAGAGCTAACGCATAGTCTTGGATCCACGGTTGAGCATGCCTATCCTGTAGTAATGTAATATCAGGACGGACATTGTAACACCAAAGAATTACCTGTTCGCCAGATGCATTAAACTTGCGTAAAAGTGTAACCGTTTTACTTACCGGATTCCATTCGAAATTAACATAGCCTCCAAAAAGTCTAGCACTTAGTTCCTGATATTGGTAATACATTTCATAGGTAGCAAGCCCGCCTATTCTGCCTGCTTGTAACAAGTAGGTATTAACAAATGCTGCTTCAAAGGGTTCAAATTGTGTACCAGTGTCACTGGATCCGCTGCCCACACTGCGACGGAATACCTGTCTTACTTCTTCTATTTCGTTGGGCAGAACATAAGATTGTTGGTTCTCAACAATGCTGAGAAACACATAACTACTTTCAACACTATTGCCTGCTCTCTGGCGGTAACGACGCAGAGCTTGACTTATGCACATATCATAGTGCGCTGGATCTAACTCCACGTCAATCATATCTCCACCTAAACGAAGATATATGTAGTCCTGTATGTCTTTTCTGAGAGTAGTTACATCAACTGCCATAGTGTGGATCCTTTGCTAGTGTATTTATATGAATCTACACTATGGCATATTGGTTATACAGCCTTAAGAATCACCGTGTCTGCGTTAAGACGGCCGCCCATCTTGGTTGCTACAGTGTTGATGTCATCAAGGAACTTACGCAGGGCAACCTTACCAGCACCGTTAAACTCCTTGAGCTTCTCCTCGGGCTTACGGAGTGTTTTTTGCACACTAGAATGCTCACTATAGTAAAGTAGCGTAGTGCCCTTGATGCCAAATGTCATGTTAGGTTCTGCTACATACTTACCCAGCTTGCGTGTCTTAGTGTTAAACACCCAGAGCTCGGTGGCGTCCAGTATCTTAGCAGGGTCAATGCTAACAATCTTAAAGCGGATGTCACCCTTCTTGTACTTGAGTTTGCTTATCAGCTTCTCCTTGCTGGGAGTCTTCTTAATACGAGCCTTGCGTCCTGCCTTCTTGATGTTATTGTATGCTTCTAAATCAGACATGAGGGTATCAAACCAAGCGATATAGCACTTAATATCTGGTTTAGTAAGGAAACTATAATTTTCTTTTAACTGAAGCCACTGATCCGCTTCCGCTTCGTTCATTTTTTCTAGTTTAGCCGCAGATGGAATTTTATCCAAAAGCTCATATTCAGCCCTGACAGGCTCATAGTAACTTCTAATCTTGTTAATATGTGCTTGAGCTACATTAGTTTCCCTTAGCCAATCAAAAAACTTGGGCACATCTTTAGTTGGCTGTTCGTCTAACCATACCTCAAGCTGTCCTATAATGTTACTGAGCTGCTCATGCATGCGCTCCTGAATGCTGGGCGTATAGACTTTGGCTTTCTTCCTTTCTTCAATACGCCCCTCTTTTAAAAGAGCGCTACCCTTAGATTCAAGATCATTGAAGTAGGCAGTCATATACTTATGACTGTCATCAGGAATAGGCTCGACATTCTCAAGTCCAGACCAGTAGCAATATGCTGCAACGTGACTCTTATTAAAGTGATAGTCCTCGGTTTTTAGGATTGCTTGGGCTTTGGCTTTATTAAAGGTACGTTTAACATAACCCTTGATAATGTTAATTTGATCTTTTTTATCAAGATCAGCATGAACATAATAACCAAAATACTTATACCCTTTAGATGTGTCAATAGCCGCAATGCCTGTTTTGCGGCTGCGGACGCTTGTCTTTTTACGCTTGTTGGTCATGTCTGTTTGTTTCCTTTCGTGGGGTGGTAGGGGGCTTGGCGGCTATGCGCTCGGCTTTCGCCCTTGCTTCGCCGAGCGTCTTGGTGAAGTATTCGGCGCGGTTAGGTGCGTAAAAGTACCATCCGTCACCCTCCCATCGGGACCATCCGCGCTGTATGCGATACTCATAACCGTTGATCGTTGCGACGTATGAGTGGACACGCTCCGTAGTGCCGTTAGTGAACCGCTCGACGCTAGTCTCCCTCCTCCACTTTGTCGGGCGCTTGCGAGTCTTGTTTGTCTTGATTGCCATAGTAGGCCTCCATACCTTCGATTAATTCCATTATATCAGCAATATCTAGATTATCAACCGATTCGTTAGCTACAGTCTCAACCCATTCACGCTGAAATTCAGTAATAGGGATTTCTTTCCGGGTTTTGATATCTACGATCTTAACCATACTTAGCGCATCAAATACCTGTAGCCCAGGTACAGCCACTTTCGACGACGGCGTACATGTCTTCGGCGTTAATTTCAACAATACTATACGCTAAATTACGCATTGCCAACCTCCTTAGGACAGGTAAACCCGGACCTGCCAGCAGCCGTCATAATCGGGGTAAATCTCCCCAATGCCGTGCCGTTCGATCCAGGACTTACAGGCGCTCATGCGGCCCGCAAACTTAACAGTATAAACCGGTGCTAGTGAATTCGTTTCCATGTGCCGTGCTCCTCATTTCCAACTTATGCTTCATAATAGCACGGCTACCCAGATAGTCAACCATTCCTATAAAAAAATAATCCGCAGAAAACTGCGATTTTTAACCTATTGAAATATAACAAGAAAAAAATATCACTTTTTTAGTCAGAAACGGTTGACGTATTGCTAATACCTGCTAATATGTACATAACAAAGGAGCAGACATATGCAAGTAGGCGATAAGATTACGCTCAAAGGTAAGAGCAAACACGGTAAGAATCGTATCCAGCAGTTTGGTACAGAGTTCTGGGTCAGCGAGATTCGTGACAGTATCCAAACCACAAAGCATACTGGTGTACTGGGTCCTTTTGCGATGGTGTTCAGTCCAACTGGCGACCGTCGTTGGATTGCTGTCAAAGATGACCCAGATTTTGACGTAATAGGGTAGCTATGCCAGCCAACGGCCGTGATATAGGGTCAGGGAACGGCTCCCAAAAGTGTCACAGAGCGGGCAAAAATAGCCTTTACACTACAGAAAAAAGCTCACTTCGGTGGGCTTTTTTCATCTAAAATGGTTGACCATCTGCTAGGAAGTGCTATTATACATTATAAGTTGAAATTGAGGAGCAACGAAATGGCTTATATCAGTGCAGAAGACGTCAAGGCAGTCCGTAAAGAGCTCAAGTCTGCTTATCCCAAGTACAAGTTCAGCGTTCGCAAGGGTGCCGGTAGCTACAGCCTAGATGTTACGCTGGTGAAAGGTCCCCGGGATCTTAGCGATATTACTGCTACTGGGCATAGCAGCGTCAACCAGTACCACCTAGACCAAGTTGGTAAGCACAAGATTTTCTTCAAGCGCATCCTAGAGATTATGAAGACTGCGCCTATTCAGGGCGAAGGTTTCCATGCTAACAAGGGTTGGTATGATAATTCGGATAGCATGACCGACTACTTTGATACGGCTTACTACCTCAACCTGAGCATTGGTAGCTGGAACAAGCCCTACGAATTTGTTCGCTAAGACGGTTGACGATAGTAGCATCCGTGCTATTATACATTATAAGTTGAAATGATGCCAGAGGACACAGACTGGCTAGACATGGATTGGATTATTGAATGAGATACTTTTGTTATGACGAACTTGTTGAGCCTGGTGAAGGAACCAGCGTAGTAACAGTTTCAGAACAAGAAATTAGAGAAGAGTATTACCCCTGGTGGTATGAGAAGATGTGTAAAAAGTATGGTAAAGAAGAAGTGGATAAGAACTGGTCTTTTGAAGAATGTTTAGAGGACTGGGCGACGGTGCATTACGCATGGGAAGTTGAAATTGAGGAGCAAGCAAATGACTACAGAATGCCAGACATACAAGGCCAGCCGTAAGAGCCTCCAGGTTAAGATTCCTGCTCATATTAATGTAGCGGCTGCCAAGCAGGTTGCTAGCAAGGAAGTTACAGTGCAGGAACTGCTGGCTAGCGTGGGCATTGATGCTCAGGTACTGCTGGGAGAGGCAAAGGCTAACATGCGTGTTGTTGGGTAATAAGTTTTTATTGCCCCAACCACATCTTCATATTATAATATAAACATGATCGTAGGATTAGTAGGACTTATTGGTTCCGGCAAAGGCACTGTGGGTGATATGCTTATCTCAGAGGGCTTTAAGCATGAGAGTTTCGCAGCACCTCTTAAAGATGCTGCCGCTAGCATATTTTATTGGAATAGAGATTCGCTAGAGGGTGACACGCCTGAAAGCAGAGCCTGGCGTGAACGAGTAGATCCTTGGTGGAGTGAGCATTTGGGCATACCCAACTTTACGCCCAGGTTAGCACTACAACTATTAGGAACAGAAGTATTCCGTAATCATTTTCATCAGGACATCTGGATCCTGAGCATGGAAGCACGATTGCGAGAAGAAAAAAATAACGTTGTAGTAACTGATGCTAGGTTTCCTAACGAAATAGCAATGGTGCGCAGAGCAGGTGGCGTTATTGTTAGGGTGAAACGGGGAGACGATCCTGAATGGTTTAGTCTTGCTGAAAATGATCCAGATAGCATGCCTCAGGTATATCCAGACGTGCATGTTAGCGAATACAATTGGTGCAGCGCCACACCTAACTACTTAATTACTAACGATGGTTCGCTAAGTGACTTGAAAAAAAGAGTTACAGATCTTCTTGAAGATCTCCATGTTGCCAACCGTTAATGCTTAGTTCATAATTACAGTTAAGACAAACCGTTTTTAGATTTTCCCTCTTAACGTTATTCATATTACCATCTATTCTAAATATTGTTAGCTGCCCAGGAAGTACAGGCTTAAAGCTACATTGTTCGCAACTGTTGGATTTTTTATATCCAGCAGCACTTGCCCTTCGCTCATAAACATCCCTTAGTTTTCTAGCCTTCCTAGAACAACTATCGCATAACTTCCTGTAATATTTTTTTGTATTCCTGACATAGTTTATTGCGGCAGGGTTTGAATTACAGTTATAACATACTGGTCTTTGCATAGTGTATTTACGCAGATTTACCAAACCTTTAAAGGTACCTATATAAACAGCATATTTTTAAAAGATTCGCTAAATAGAACAAAGATATATTCACTAATAAGGAGTAGAGCCCCATGGCACTCGTTAGTCCCGGAGTTGAAGTAACAACAGTTGATGAAAGTCAATATGTTTCAGCTGAACAAGGCACCGTAGCAAGCATTATTATTGCTACAGCACAAGATAAAACAAGTGGTTCTGGTTCAGGAACCGCAGTAGGCACAACATCAGCAAATGCTGGTAAAACTTATCTAATTGGTAGTCAAAGAGAACTTACTGCTACATTTGGTAATCCATTATTTTACCAAGCTACTGGTGGCACTCCTATCCATGGATATGAAGTAAACGAATATGGTCTTATGGCAGCATATAGTTTGTTAGGCGTAAGCAATAGAGCATATGTTACAAGAGCAGATATTAATCTTTCCGAGCTGTCAGCCTCAGTATCTAGACCTACAGGCGCTTCTGCTAATGGAACAATATGGTTACGTACTGGTACAGATACACGTTGGGGTATTTTTGAATGGAACAAGTCAACAGGTGCATTTACAAATAAGGTACCCACAGTTATCACAAGTTCCACTGATCTAGACGGTGGTGTTCCAAAGACTTCAATAGGTGCAGTCGGTGATTACGCAGTTGTTGCTACTAATACTGCAAATCCAACCTATTATAAAAATAGAAGCAATGCATGGGTTCTAGTAGGCGCAAGCGGCTGGCAAACCTCACACGCTACTATAGCAGGAACAGAAGCAAGCCCAACTCTTACCAATGGAAATAGTATTACTATTAACGGATCAACAGTCACATTATCTGGGACAACAGTGACAGCTCTTGCTAATAGCATTAATACACAGTCTATTACTGGTGTTACGGCGGCTGTCGTAAACAGTAAAATAGAAATTTATGCCACTAGTTCAGCAGCCAGTGATGGGTCAACTACAGATGGCAAAATTATACTTGCCAATGCTAGTGGTACTATTCTTACTGATACAGGACTAACAGCAGGAACATATGCATGCCCACTGGTCCAACAGAGCGAACATTATACCGTTCCAGAATGGAAGAGCACCGACAGTGTTGCACGTCCAACAGGAAGTGTATGGGTCAAAACAACAGTAAGTAATTTAGGCGCATCATTTGATGTACGTGTTTATAGTTCAACTGCTCAAACGTTTGAATCTGTTTCTGCTCCATTATATGAAAATGATCAGACAGCATTAAAGGCATTAGATACAACTGGTGGTAAGAATATCGCAGTCGGTACTTATTACGTACAGTTTGATAGCAGTGTAAATGACACTGTTACATATAAGTTATATCGCAGATATTCAAATGGCGCATTGGAAGTTACAGGACTTGTAAATACTGCAAGTCCACTTACTGCTAGTGAAACCTTTACAATCCAAGCAAGCGCAGCTAACAGTACAACACTATCAAGTGCAGTAACAGTTATACTAAGCGGTACAACTATTGCTTCACTAGCAAGTGATATCAATGGTGCAAACGTAGCAAATGTTAGTGCAAGTGTTACATCAGATGGTTATCTAAAAATCTCACACGCATTGGGCGGCTTAATTTTATTAAAAGATACAAGTGGTACTCCACTAACTGATGCAGGTATTACCACAAGTATAACAACCGGCCAGGTACGTGCAGGCGTTAGTAGTGATCTACTCCTCAGTAACTGGGTGGCACCAACCTACACCGCAAGCTCTAGTGCCCCTTCAAGTAATCCAGCTAATAATAGATATTGGTATCACAGTGGTTTTGAAGTAGACATCATGATTCAAGACGGTGGCACTTGGAAAGGTTATCAAAACGTGACAAATGATGCACGTGGACACAACCTATCGAACACAAGTCCAAATGGTGTAATTATTAATAGTACAGAGCCAACTTTACAGTCAGATAATACTGCACTAGTAGTTGGTGACCTATGGTTAGACTCAAGTGATTTAGAAAATTATCCAAAACTATATCGTTATGAAACAGTTTCAAGCGAAAACAAATGGGTACTAATTGATAACACAGATCAAACAACAGAAAACGGCATCTTGTTTGCAGATGCTCGCTTTATGGGCGACACAACAACTGATGTTGTTACAGGTACACTAGCAACTACAAAGAGCTTGCTAACCAGTGACACAGTAGACATAGATCGTCCAAATCCTACAATTTATCCAAGAGGCATGTTGCTATTCAATACACGTCGTAGTTCATATAACGTGAAGCAATTCCGTAGCAACTACTTCAGCAGAACAAACTTCAGTGATACTACACTTTACCCAACACTACCAACAGAGAAGGATGCATGGGTAACAGCAAGTGGTAACCGTTCGAACGGTAGCCCATACATGGGACGCAAGGCTGTACGCTCAGTTGTTGTAGCAAAAATGCAGTCAGCTATTGACACCAGTGAACAACTTCGTGAAGATAGCAGAGACTTTAATATTATTGCTGCTCCTGGATATCCAGAACTTATCTCAAATATGGTAAGTTTGAATAATGATAGACGTAATACAGCGTTTGTTGTTGGTGATTCGCCATTGCGTCTAGCAGCTACAGGTACAGCAATTCAAAACTGGGCAACAAATGCTAATAGTGCAAGTAACAACGGTGAAGATGGTTTAGTAACCAGTGATCCATATTTAAGTGTATTTTATCCTGCAGGTCAGACAACAGACCTAAGCGGTAACACTATTGTAGTACCAGCAAGTCATATGGTATTACGTGTTATTACTCGTAGCGATGACCTTAGTTACCCATGGTTTGCTCCAGCTGGTACACGCCGCGGACTAGTGGACAATATTAGTAGCATTGGATATATTAATTCATCCACAGGTGAGTTTATAGTTGATAATACACGCGAAAGTCTACGTGATACACTTTATTCAAATAGAGTCAACCCAATCACACAATTTACCGGGGCTGGTATTATGAACTATGGCAATAAGACTCGTGCAACTAGTGCTAGTGCTTTAGACCGTATTAACGTTGCAAGACTTGTTAGTTACATGCGTAAAACTATACAACGCACTGCTGCTAGCTTTGTTTTTGAACCTAACGATAAAATTACAAGAGACGAGCTCAAACAATTAATTGAACAGTTCTGTAATGATCTAGTAGCAAAGCGTGGTATTTACGATTACCTAGTTGTTTGCGATGAATCCAACAACACAAACGATAGAATTGATCGTAACGAGCTGTATGTTGACATTGCCATTGAGCCAGTTAAGGCAACGGAATTTATTTACATTCCAATCCGCCTCAAGAACACAGGCGAGATTGCCAGTGGCAACGTAGCAGCAGCAAATGCAGTTTAATATATTGCACAAAACGCAAAAAGAATAGGGGTCATATGACCCCTATTTTTTTCTTACTAGATATGATAAATACTTTATATTAACAAGGAGTAGATGGCATGTCAGTCTCATCACTTACAAAATTTACGGTACCACTAGGTAGCGATCAGTCAGCTGATGCACAGGGCCTATTGATGCCTAAACTCAAGTTTCGTTTCCGTGCATTCTTTGAAAACTTCGGTATTTCAACCCCACGTACAGAACTTACAAAGCAGGTTATAGATATTACTAGACCAAGTGTTTCATTTGAAGAAATTCCAATCGAAATATATAACTCAAGAGCATATCTCATGGGCAAGCATACCTGGGAACCAACATCAGTTAACCTTCGTGATGATGTAAATGGGTCTGTTACAAAACTCGTAGGCGAGCAGATCCAAAAGCAATTTGACTTTATGGAACAATCAAGTGCAAGTTCAGGTATCGACTACAAATTTATTACACGATATGAAGTTCTTGATGGCGGTAATGGCGCATCAACACCAAACGTTCTCGAATCATGGGAAATGTATGGTTGCTTTATTCAGAACGTCAACTATAACGATATGAATTATGCAAGTAATGAGCCAGCAACTATTACACTAGCTATTAGATACGATAACGCTGTTCAAACACCACTAGGTTCTGGTGTTGGAACTGAAATTGCGAGGACTCTAGGCACAGTAGTTACTGGCTAATAGGAGTGCTTCGTGGGCATAATCAATAGTGTTTTAAAAGCTATCGAAAAAGGCGATGCGGTACGGGATTATCAACATTCATCCCGTACTTTCGTCGCGAACGAATTCGAGTTACATCCTAGATTATCTAATCTATTCCATGTAATTTTTGAATTTACTCCCGAGGCAGCTGGCCTATTCCAAAATATTGAAAAGCTGGAGATGTCTCTTCTAGTAAAATCAATTCAATTGCCTACTTTTACTATTGACGTAGAAACTCACAATCAATATAATCGCCAAGTTCATAGCCAGCATAAGATCAATTATAGTCCAGTGACAATTACTTTTCATGATGATGCAGCTGACCGAGTTCTGCGCTTATGGACAGAATACTACAAATTTTATTATGCTGATTCAATTTATTCACAGGATTTAAGTGCATATAGCACAACTGACAGATATACTACAAGAAGTAGTAACAGATGGGGTTTAGATTACGGACAAAATAGATTTTTTAGAAGTATAAAAGTCTATAGCATGTTCGATAAGAAGTTTTCAGAGTACACACTTATAAACCCAATGATTCAATCCTTCAATCATGGACAGCATGCTTATGCTGACAGTAATACCCTAGAACATACTATGACTATCACTTATGAAACTGTTAAATATGCAACAGGCAGGGTTAGTAGAAGACACCCTAGAGGATTTGGTGAAATACATTATGATAACAGTCCTAGTCCAATAGGTGTATTTGGTAAAGGCCCTGCAAATAGTATAATTGGACAAAATGGATTACTTGCAGCAGCAGGTACCGTCCTAAATGATTTATCAACAGGTAACATTTTAGGTGCTATTGGTAAAGGTGCAATCATATTCAATAATACTCGTAATTCAAATCTAAAAGATTCCTTATTTAAAGATGCACAGCGAGTTGTTGGTAAGATCTTAAGAGGAGAAAATCCCTTATCAGGAACTGTATTTCCTACAGGAACACAATCAAAAATAGGTAGCACTCCTGGCATAAATCCTAATGCTAGTGATGCTAGTGCTGTTGGTGATACTAGTGCTCGAAGAGTTATAAGTGAACATAAGTTTATAGATTTCATAAATAGAGATCTAAGTGCACCCTCTCGTCAATTTAATGTTGATAATACAAGGTTACAAGCAGAACCTGCTTCACCTTCCCATAAAACTAAACTCAGTGATTTTTTGTTTTCAGACAATCGCATTATATCATTCACAGATAGTGATCAAAAAATTCTAGAATTAAGGGATAGGGCAAACCGTATTAATCAACAAATACAAAATATTGATAATGGACTGGATACCGTGACGCAAGGTCAAAGGTTTGCATTAACAAGAGAACTCTCTAGTATTCAAGAAAGAATAAGGTTAGAGTCTGGAAAAAGCGTGTAAGGTGTAATCATGTCAGCAGTTAGTGAAGGAAAAATTCAGAATACGGGTTTACCAATAGTAGATCCTGTTGATAATATAGATTTAAGAGTAAATCAATATTTTAGTACCTATTTTAGTATGCCTAAGACTTTTGATGCCAATGATTACGATCAGGTAAAGTCATTTTTCTTTAATTTAACAAAGAATGAACAAGCAACAGCCGCGTTCACTGCTTCAGTTATGATTGCTGCTAGTGATTTGGGTCTGTACGTTGGAGATATTTTAAAAAACTTTTCTTCAGATAATGCCAATTTAAAAAATAATATATCCTATATATTAAATTTATCAAGACGTGGTTCAAGTCTACTTGGTTATGAAGTAGATAGGCCATTACCTCCCAATGTAAAACGTCAGGTAGAGTTATAATGGCAAATTGGGCTAATGGTTTATATGAAATGTCCAACCCTACAAAGTATGCCGGATTAAAAAAACCACGTTATAGAAGCAGTTGGGAACATGCATTTATGCGATTTTGTGATAATCATCCTAGTGTTATAAGTTGGGTAAGTGAAAGTATACAAATTCCCTATCGCAATCCTTTAACTGGAAAACAGAGTATCTATGTGCCGGATTTTTTTATTATGTATATAGATAAAAAAGGTAAAAAACATGCTGAACTTATTGAAGTAAAGCCTGAAACCCAAACACGATTAACAGAAAAAACAAGTATCCGTGATAAACTTTCCATAGCAGTGAACACGGCCAAATGGGAGGCCGCGGCCAAGTGGTGCAGACTCAAAGGGGTACAATTTCGTATAGTAGGCGAGAATGATATTTTTCACACAGGTAAAAAACGCCGCTAAGTAATTATATGACAAAAAAACTTGAATCCTTATTTGATTTGGCAGACGAAGAGCCTGATGTAGATAATGAGGAGGCAGTTGAGGCAGTGAAGGCTATCACAGCAACAGCACCTGATCGTACTTCTGCATTAGAAGCTGTAGACAAAATTGATGCTGCGCTGCCAATGATTCGTGATTTAGAGACCAGCGATAAAGAATTAGATGATATAGCCGATACTGCCAAACAGACATTTCAGGATCTAATGGATTTGGGTATGAATGTAGAGGCAAGATTTGCAGGTGAGATTTTTAACAATGCTAGTAAGATGCTAGACACCGCACTTGCTGCCAAGAGTAATAAGATCAATAAGAAGTTAAAAATGATTGATTTACAGCTTAAAAAAGCCCAATTAGATCTTAGGAAAAAACAATCAGGTGATGATGATCCTGTAGATGCTGAGGGAATAGTAATGGATAGAAATGCACTTCTTAGTGAAATTCTAGGCAAAAAAGCATAAATAGAACATAGGATGATTATAACTATGAAAAGTTTTAAGCAATTTTTAATTGAGAACGAACAACAATACGACTTCCGTATTAAGGTAGCATGTGAGTGTGATAGTGATATGCTCGATAGAATGGAAACAGCACTTGAGAAGTGGGAACTTAAAAGCCTAAGTAAACCCAAGCGCACTCCTATTCAAGAACATCCCATGGACTTCCAGACTCTTAATAATTCAGATGTAAATATTATGGATGCTACAGTAGCATATCCAGTAACTGCAAATGAACTATATAGTTATCTAAGTGAAGTAGTTGGAATACCCGCCAATATGCTGGTAGTAATTAACAAGAATCATCCTGAAGAGATTGCTCGTGAAGAAGCTCTCAATGAGAAAGGTGACGAATATGTTACCAAACTCGATGATGCCGAA
>Ga0208644_1001736_pt1 | contig 17956 bp, 20 predicted proteins | sample VirMetDEL_Nov_18_FD_184517 | JGI IMG/M metagenome (GOLD analysis project Ga0208644, IMG submission 184517) | Aqueous microbial communities from the Delaware River and Bay under freshwater to marine salinity gradient to study organic matter... | ecosystem: Environmental > Aquatic > Marine >... | reverse complement strand
AGGTCGAAGACCTTCGGTGCTTTTGTTTTGAACCATTGTCCGAGCTTTGTTTCTTTTAGTGGAGTTCCTCGCATTGGATGTCGTATGATTGTCCGAAGGGTTTGATTGAAAACTTCCAACCGCCCAAGCGAGGTACCGAGAAGCCCTTCTCAACTTCCCACCCGATGGAGCGGTCTTTCTTTTTGTATGATCCCGTCTGTACTACGTGAACCGTTTCTTGTCCGTGGTTAAAGTTGGAGGTGAGTACGTCACGCATTACAGGGACATACCATTTCTGATGCGTGTGACCGCGTGCAATGATAACCGCCTGCGGATAATCCTTCATATCAATATCCACATTCAAAACACCCTTCGAGCGTTTCGCGTTGCCTCCGTACCCGTGATGATAGTGAAGCGGAAAGCTCCTGCGCCCTCCCTTTCCATTACGACTGCATTTGATAACGACCCACCCCGCGTAATATCCTGCGATGATATTCCCTCCGTTTGCGTTTAGGATGCCTACCGTTCGTTGAATAGGGTCGACCCCATGTCGTTTCGTGATGTTGGTCTCGTGGTTTCCTTGTCCGATGAGCTTGATAATATCCTTGTACGGTTCGAGCTTCTCTGAACAATCTTTGATGACCTCATCGATATAAGCCATTGCTTTGAGTTCGGGACGCAATGAGTCGTAAGATCCGCGAGGATCGAACTTCATATTCATCAAGTCGTACAAATCGCCCAGAATCAAAACAACCGCGTTCTCTTCTTTGGCTCGGTCGAGGTGTTTGAAAAAGAGTTTGCGGTCGCACTTAATAGAATCGAAGTGAATGTCTGAGAGCAGATAAACACTCTTCACGTCTTCGGTGTTCTCAAAGTCGAACGGGAGGACGTGGATATCGCGGTCTTTGGTAATTAAATCATACATATGTCCAAATTCGATTTTCGGGTTTCATTTCGTCTATGTCGCAGTGTATGAAATTCTTTCCAATGCCTAACCGCGTGAAGCCAACTTCCATCAACGCGTCAATGATGATAAACCGCTCTTGTGAATTGGTGACCTCGATATCGGCTGCGAGTCCGAGGAGGTGCGAAGAATTACGGGAAGCGGGTAACCCCCTCTCAATGAGTGAGCGGTTGTAATCAACCGTACGAAATCCCGAAGAAATACGAAAGGGGATGGAAGCACAATCGCGAGCCTCATCAAGCAAGCGAAGAAAGCTGGGATCCATCATACGCCCCGAGCCTGGAGCATCGGGTGAATCGAATTCTCTGAGTTTAAAGTGTCTCATCGTTCCGCGAGCATGAGTTCAATCTTGTGAACCGCCTTCACGACTTCCTTCATCATGTCTTTGAGTTCGTCTTTATCCGACTCAACGCGGATGATGCGCCCCTTCAATTTCTCAATTTCACGGTTTAGGTTTACCCACACCCCCACGATCGCGACCGCGCTTGGGAGTATCATTAGTATTATTTCGGTCGAGGTCATCGAGGAACTTTTTCAATAAGGTGATATTTTCTTTTCGGCTCTTTCTCATCCGAAGAATTGTTTCAAGTCAACGATATTCGGAACGCCTCCGCTGCTTATGCTCATTCCGCTCTGGAAATAGTCCGCTGGTTGCGGGAGCATATCCGCACCCGTGTTCGAACTATACTCCGGAAAGAGAGAGGAGTTGTTGCAGAGATATTGATACATCCGGTAGGTGTAGAATTGGGCGTTCTGACGCGCTCTCTCCACTTCGCGGTGCAAGTCATCCGGAGATATGGTTTGAGTGCCTTCAGATACCCTTAAAACGAGCGAGCCGTTGTCCATCTTCACATAAAGAGACGGGATAAGTTCAACCATCGTCCACCAAAGGGTGGCTTTTCGAACGTAATCATTCATCAGGGTAGCGTAATCGCCTGACAACCCACCGCCCGAGATATCGGATTTCAGCTTGTCGAGCAAATCCGTTCCCAAATACAGTTGAATGTACTTGTCTTGGGAGAGGATAATCGAAGGAACGAGGTAAGCGTCTTCGATGCTTCCGTTGATGTTGGTGATCCGCTTGATATAGTCCGGATTCACGAAAAGGACTTCTGCTTGTAGTGACATTATCGGGGGTTTATGAAGCCTTCGTTAGGCATATCGACGGGACGTTGTGCAACTCGCTTATCGTTTTCGGGTAATCGCTTCGCATCGACTCCCGCTTCTCGGATGAGTTTCTTCGCTTGGTTGACAGATATCTTCTTGTTGTTCTTCCTCAAGTATGTTTGACGGCTGAAGTAATGGTGGCATCGCGCTCCGCCTTTAAAAAGGAACAAATCGTATGTGTTTGACCCACCCTCACCAAAGCCCGGATTCACCGCGCGTAAACTAGCGGCTTCGATGTCTTCTTTGCGGTATACTTTACCAGCGGCAACCATCTTTTTACAGAAGTCGCGGGAACTCTCTTGCGTGGACTTCGGAGCGTAGGTGTAACGAACCTTAATAATCTCGGTATCTTGTTCGCTCTTGCCGTTGGGATTCGATGAAGGAACCCGAGCAAATGCCCACATCGCATCCCGTGCTTTCTCGAGGTCGTAATCGACGGGAGATTCATCTATCAACTCCCATTCATCCGACATCTCTTCGCCTTTGTCGGTGAGGTAGTCAACGCATCCATCGAGGTTCACTTCTTGTGGCTCTTCTGATAGTTGAACAAGTTGAGCATCGAGACCAGCGGCACGGAGAAGCGTTTTAACGGCTTCTGTGACCACTTGTCGAGCCGGTGCAATGACATTCTTCTCGAAGAGTTCCGAAGCCTCTGCAAGCTCTCCACCGCCTCCAAGCTTTCCCGGTACCGCAACCCCGAACATCTGAGGAGAGGTGACACGGTGTCCGACCATGATCTTCGAAGTCACTTCTTCCGAGAGGAATTGATATTGATTGTGAGCGTCCGATAATTGGAACGGCTCGAAGTCGGGCTTTCTTTCGGGATCGTCTGAATAAGTCACAATGAACTTGCCCGCATTGCTCGCCCCGCTGAGTTGCCTCTCGATATCCATTCGGATTCGGTTTCGTTCCTCTTGCGGTGGAATGCCGTTCTTGAAGTGGATGGAGAACGAAGGACTCATTCCGTTCTTCATATTGTTGATATGGTACACCCCTATCTCTTTATCGAGTTCGATGTAATTAATCGAGCCAACATAATCGGGTTTCGGATAATAGAAAGACCCTGGAGAGAACGGCTTCACATAAAGAATCTGTGTCGGGTGTTCGATATTCCTCTCAGGGTCAAAGGTGCATATCTCCGAAGGCTCTTCGCGCTTATCGTTCCAGTCCTTCGAATAGTAATAATACTCAACCTTCTCGTCTTCATTGACGAAGCCCGAGCGGATATTCTCAAACGGGAGGTGGGAGACGTTGGCGATTGTGGTTCGGTCGATGCTCCAATTCACCTCGAGAGCGAAGCCGCCTTGAATCTTAAAATCCAGACACGCCTTCCGGAGTTCGTCGTTGAGATTCCATTGGTCAAAGGCAAGCCTTCCATCGAGGGTCGTAGCATCGAAGCCTTCCCCGAATATCATCATCGCGATAGTTGTCGACAATGCGTTGTGAGTAGCGGACGAATGATAGAGGTCGACGAGGTATTGAGGAAAGAGGTTATCATCTCCGTAATTCACGAAGCCCATCTTATTGGCTGTCTCCCGATAGGATCGCTCTTCGTATTGATTGAGTTGTATTAATTCCATTATTGGTAATATATGTAATTATCGGGGATGGTGATGTCGGGTATATCGTACCCAATCGCACCCGCTACGTTGAGAGTCCCTTGTTCAAGCAGTCCAACAACCGAAGCATCGGTCGGATTCAAGTTGTTCGTGCTGTTCTGCCCGTATGCTTTGTACGTGTAAAGCCCTGTCTCGGTGAGGAGGACACGGCTTGAGACCCCGAGAGGTTGATTCGTGTAGACGCTTATCTTCGTATATCGAGCGTTGTCGACTTCGACATCTCCGATAAATGCGTGGTTGTCCGTGCTTGCCATGTTCTCCAAAATTATGAGATAATTCGTGAACGCGGCAAAGTCTTTCTTCATCTCTGCGAGCGTCAAATAAATGAACTGCTCGTCTGCGCTATTTGGGTTGAGGTGTATCATGATGAATCAAAAAAGGGAAGGCTATTGCCCTCCCCCTTCCTTTATATTCTAACCAAAGAAAATGAAATCAAACTCCAGCTTCGAAAGTAATATCGGCATCTGTTGGGTCAACGAATGGAGCTGGGATAGCCTCTTCCGCTGTCAATTGGATTTGATAGCCGTTAAAGTCACCCTTTGCCGTTCCTGTGCCTACGGTGCCTCCTGTCGCTTCAGCGCCTGTCGTGTGACCCATCGCGAAATAGTTATCATTGACATCCTGCACGATGACCGTCAAGCGGTTTTTTAGAACGTCAGCAATTTCAACGCTATCCGCTGCGACCAAGTTAGGCATGGACAACTCGAGAACCTGAGAATAGAAAACAGTACCATTCTCAACCGATGCGTTTACCGCTTGTTGAAATGAACCGGAGTTCTTTGTAATCTCAAAACCATAGACCGTGATATCGGCTCCCGTAGCCGCTGCAATTGTGCCATTTGTAATGGTACCCCAATCGGTTGATGCGAATTGCTTAATCCAAACGCGCTTGATTCCCCCGATCTTATCTTTGCAGGGAAACGCCCTGCCGTTAATTGTTAATGAACAAGCCATATTTTAGGGAATTAAGGGGAGGGATTTAACGCCCCTCCCCGAATGAATTACGCTGGAATCTCTTGTCGCCATACAGCCAACCCGTCAAGGTCAACGACTTGCGTACCGCCTGAGAACTTCATGATTACACGAGTAACGTCGTCACCCGTTACACCTGTCAAATCCAAGACAGATGCCTGAATGTGATCGGTGAGTAAGTCGGTTCCGAAATACAAGTTGTCAATCTTCGAGATGAGCAAACAATCGTCAGGGAAGCCGCCCGGAGTAATGATGTCATAACCAGCGTAACGAGCAACCAATCCATCGTTTAAGAATGGGAGGTTGTGCGTAGCTGCAAGAGCTTGATAATACAACTGAGCAGATGCACGAGACATGAAAATCTTCGTGTTCGGGTCTCCTGCAATTGTCGCAGGGGCACCTTCAGAGCCTCCCGTGATAAGCGCAAGAGCGGCAAGGATGCCGACTGAAGTAGATGCCACCGTCGCAACTCCCAAAGGAAGGGCTGAAGTGGTTTCGCGGTCGGGCGATCCAGCTACGATGTTTTGAATGATACCTGTAAAGCTTGCGTATGGTGCAGCTTCTCCGAGGTCTTTCTTCCAATTACCCGCCCAGATGTTGTGTTCTACACCTTCGGCGACTTTCGCGGCTACGTATTGAGCGACATAAGTTGTGAAGTCAGCGGGAGCCGATGAAGACTGTCCGCGCATTTGCATTCCTTCCCAAGTCGCGCGAAGGTCTTTATTGCAAACTTGCTCATTTACTTGGAGAGCGTCTGCCGTCAAGACAGCCTCACCCAAAGTCAAAGAGCCTGAACCCGTAAATTCACAAGTAGCAGCGGCAAGCACTGTACCTGAGAACTTGCGGAGCACCGCTTTTGAGTGTACGTTTTCAATTGTTGAAACGTAATTATTCGCGATTGTGTCCGCAGACAAAACCGCAGCCGCAACGTAAGGACGTGCCGCTTCGCCAGCATATGTGCCGACTCCTACTGTAGCGTTAGCCATTATTTAGAGAATTGATTGTGGATCGCGGCAACGCGCTCCGTGATTGATAAACTTTTCAAATCGACAGAAACAGGTGCTTCCATCTTTGGTGCGCGTGCGATGCTTGGAGAGGCTTGCTTGCTCAACTCCGTAATCTTCGCGTCCCGCTCTTCAATTTGTGAAGAGAATTCTTTCTTCGTTGCTTCGATAGCTTCGGCAATCATGCCCTCAACAGCTTCTCGGGTCAACACCTCAGATGAAGCCTCGACTTCTTCCGCTTTCATTTCTTCTTCCTTCTCCTCTTCGGCTTCGACTTCTGGTTCTGTTGTGGCTTCGTTTACCTCAACAACGGCACCTTCTGCCACGACGAGCATTGAGCCGTCCTGCAATTGATAGTCTCCATCCGGGAGAGGGATTCGTTCGCCTTCGTCATTCACGACAAAAGCAGAAACACCGACAGCGAATGCGTCCGCGTCAGTCATAATTTCTTGACCGCTTTCAAGGACGGCTGTTGCCATCAAAGCGACCTCTTGTTTTTCCTCCTTCTCTTCGACAGCGAGTTCGACGCTGTACTTTTCGAAGATATCGGAGATGCGTTCTTTCAGAGTCATCTTCTGGGGTTTTTATATATAACGATTTAAGAACCTTAATCCTTACTCGTTAGTTGGTTTTTTACAAATTCAAGTCCGAGTTCAATCTCGATAGCCGACAAAAGCTCCAATTCTTTCAGCTTGGATTCCGACCAAAGAAGAGCAGCTTTCCCGCCCCAAGCCATGTACATAAGATAGCCGCATCCGTCAGAGAATGAGGTGGAGGATTCAAGGTCGGCTTCATGACGGATTAAATATGACCGCATTCGCTTGATTGTTTCGACACTTATATTCTCACCTTTGGCGAGTTGGTTCGCTCGTTGCTTTCCGACTCCCGTACCACACGACCCCCACCCGTTCTTTTCAGCCCATTCAACCGCCTTCCTTGCGTTGTTCTTTACTCCGTCGGGGTAATCGTTATAAGACTCCATATCGACGCGCTGTCCCTCTTTATATCGCTTGTCCTTTTTGACGGTTGCCTTTGCGAGGTCGTATTTGTTGGTGAAGAATCCCTCGATTGAGAACCCTTTTACACTTCCCTCCTTCACGTACTTCTCCCAAATCGCATCGTTGTCGACCTTCATTGAGACCATCCACGTACCGACCGGCACATCGAGTCCATATATCCGGCTTTTATCTTGCTCTCCTTCGACGATCCAACTCTCGACAACGTGTAACCCGTTCAAGGTGTGCTCGTGTTCGAGGGTCGCATTCGCTTGGTTGCCGTTTTTGAAGTAGAGTTCCATCGCTCGTCGGACGGTCTTCTTTGAAAAATACACGTAATATTCTTCGTCCTCGCTTTTGCGATAGATGGGTTTATCGGGAATGAGTGCCGCACCCATGACGAGTCGCTTCTCGTTGTCTTGGGTTTTGAATTGGATCTGTTGGTTCTTGAGAGCTACGAAATCCGATTCGATAGCGGGTTGTTCGACGAGGGAGATAGCGTCGATTCCGTACATCTCCGCTTCTTCGTCAATTATGAGTTCAATTATATTCATCCTACTAATGATGCTTGATCGTTTATTCGTTGGTTTGCCTGTTGGCTGTTCGATACTTCCGATGCAATTACGTAACTCCTGAAGCCCGTTTGACCTGCTCCGGCTCCCAAGAAGCCGAGGTCGAGTTGTGGGCTTTCTGGTATGTTTCCTGTCGCTCCTCCTCCGGCATCTCCTGGAGGTGGTGGCGGTGTCCCGCCCGAGTTGAATTGGCTCTTTGCTATTGTAGCGATTTGAGCAACTCCGGTTGCGGCTGCAATTGCTGCACCCGGTAAACCTGCGGGAATACCAAGACCACCGACAGCCGGGTTTATTGCTCCGACAATTGCGCCCGCTGTGTTTATGATAGCCGTTGAGATTCCTATTGCTTTGTTTCGTTGGAACGCTTTCTTTTGTTCTTTCTCGGAGTCACCGGTAAAAGCATCATTCAAAGCAGATAACGCCCCAAGTGCTCGAGTCGCAAAGTCAATCCTCGATTCAAAAGCCGCTTTATTTCCTGCGATTTCTTTCGCTAAATTGTCTTCTTTAAGTTTTTGCTCTTCCTCAAGTAGTCGCTTTCGCTCTTCTGCTGACTCCTTTTCTTTAGCGATTTTCTCGTCTTCAATCGCGATGGCTTCTTGATTCAGTCCATAGATTGAAGTCATCAATTCCGTTTGTACGGCTGCGCTACTTTCTGCCGCTTCCGCTGCTGCAATCCTTGCCTCTGCGAGTCGGTCTTGTCGTTCGATTGAATCGCCTTGCACGGCAATCTCTCTTTGAATCAAAGCGACTTCCGCGTTTGCGATATCCATCCGCTCTTTGGCGAATTGTTGGTCAAGTTCTGCGGCTCGTTCACCTGCTGCGATGCGCTCCTCTATTGAGAGCCTTTCATCGTCCCGCTGTTGCTTGAGTTGCTCAATCTCTGCCCGTGCTTCAGCATATTGAACATTCAACTCTCGTTGTTGGTCTCTGAGTTTCTGTTGTTCTTGCGTGAGTCCTGTCGCGGCTTTGGTGGCTTTAGTTACCTCATCAACGTATTCGCTCGCGAACTCGGTCACCGCCTCAGCCGCTTCGCTGACTTTATCGGTTATATCCTCAACCCCGAGAACAACCTTTCCCGCTGCATCTGCGGCAACCTTTCCAGCTTCAGAGAATTTACCTTGAAACACAAGACTCACCGCTTCTCCAATTGCGGGGAGAAACTCCAAAATTCCTTCGAGCCTCGTTTGAAGGTTGTCTTTTATCGCTTTGCCTATTGCCTTGATGCTCTCAACAGGATTCGAAAAAGCGTCAATGATAACGCCCGCGAGAGGTTCAATCTTTTGGACAAGGATATTAAACGCAGCACCGACAGCCGAAACAACAACTTCAAACGCCTCCGCGATCTTCTTGTTCTCCGCCATCTTTGCGGTAAGCCCTGCAATAAGCCCAATGAGCGCGCCAATACCGGTCGCAGCGATAGCCGTCCCCAAGGCTTTGAATCCTGTCGCGCCAAGCTTACCCGCTGCCTTTAGACCCGTCCCAATCTTCGAAGTGTTCTTCGATGTTTTATCGAGTTGGCTATCGACTCCCTCAAGCCCCTTTTGAATGTCGCTGAGTGATTTCGTTACCTCGCCCGTGTCCGTTTGGAACGTTAAGAGTATATCTTGAGAATCAGCCATGTGATGAGTTTATAAAGAAGAAAAGCAAGCCCCGAGACGTAACCAATAGCGAGGAACCAATCCAACGCCTTGAACCAAAACGGGACTTTTACCTTCTCGCCTTTGTTCTGGAGTAATTGGATCGCTTCTCCTATATAACGATGATTGTCAAGATTCCTCATTGTTCAAAGTCTTGGTAACAACGCTGGGTCGTTGTATTATATATATAACCGTATTTGGTGCAACAAGATGAGAAGTTCGGGCTGAGTTGATACAAGAGCGTCCCTGCTGCGTTCTGAAAACGAATCTGACCATCGGCTTTGTTGATTGATACAGGGAGCCAAAAGCAATCTCGAATGTCTCCCAAGACCTTGAGCATCTCCACCTTCACGAGGTCATCGCTTGTCGCATCATACGAGACCGATAGAATCCTCCAATACGTGTCTTTGATGTATATCTTGTCCGAGAATTCGAACGTCGCTAATTCGGAGCGCGTGAGACGGAAGAAGGCTGTGAGCTTTCGAGCATCCGAAGAATACAACTCATTCACGAATGGTCTCCAATATTGATAATAAAGCGTATTTAGTGGGTTGGCTTGGACGCTATGAAATGGACGCTCCGCACCGAATCCCAGGTCTTCACTTGTTATCGTTGCGTTAAGTGCGGAGAACTGCGAAAAGGCGGGATATTGGGTGTCTGTTGTGGTCTCGGTGTTTGCGTCGTTCTGATAATATATCGTCCCATTGATTTGACTATTCCAAAACGCCAAACGCGGAAGCGGGTCTTTAATGGTCTTGTCGGTTTGTTCGGTATCCACGAGCATCCGATGCACCGCGTATTGCGTGCCGGGAATATATGAAGCGACATGAGGTGCAAACGGTGTTTTGATTTCCTTCGTTCCTGAAGCGAAGTCGTTCACTGGGTCATCGACTCGATACCTTCCATAAACCCGCGAAGCATTTTTGAACACCAAATCGTTGACAAGGTCTTTTCCGTTGGTATGCGTCCAATCGTATTGCCTCGCTTGAAGGTCGGTTGTTGGTGCGATAGTGATGTCTTTCGAGAGGTCGATCTTATTCGTCCAATCCTTCGAAGCTCCGCTCGCCATGTAATCGTTGAACGGCTCAATCTCGAGATGTTTCGCGTTGTTGCGATCCGGAATGAATACAAGGTTGAACATCTTCTGAAGCCCTGACACGAAGTCGATTTGCTTCATCTGTGGCATATTGGCGGCAACATCTACGGTCTGTCCCGAGATGGGGTTTGTTACTGAAACGATTTCTAGACTCGTTTTCTCTTGACCAAATCCCGCACCCGTAAAGGTGACATTGTGACTCCCTCCCGTGTTCATTTTGTACTCAAGTCGTAGGGTATCTCCAGCATTCAAAAAGACGCCCTCCGAACTGAGGAGGAAAGAATAAAAATTCCCGTTAAAGACTCCTCCCTCTTCATCTTCAATTGGTATCCATACAGGCGTTCCATTTACAGTGACCGCGATTGTTATTTCGTGGGAAGTATCGCTCATTTCTCCAAGCACATTCAATCGCAAGCGATATCTCGCCCGGAATGGGGCTGTATATGTGTCGGTTGCCCAACGGCTCCCGGTGTCAAAAAATGGCGTTGTATCGCTCAGGGTTATTGGATAATACGTGTTGGAGCTTGCGGGAGTGAGCGTTGTGTCGCTTTGAAAACCAACAAGCAACGTGTATCCGTTTGGGTTTTCTGTTCCCTGAATTGATAAATCTCCATTGTATAGAGCGAGATACGTGTCATCAATTCTCGACAAGAAATTCGATGTATATGTGAATCCCGCGTCCGTCATTATCTCCTCAAACAACTTGGAGGCTTGGAAGTATGGTGTAAAGTCTCCGTGTTCGAGTGGTTCGGTTGAAGTCCATATATTCGAAGAAGTCCAATTCTGCCCCTTGTCCGGCAGACCGTAACGAATTACGCCACTGAACAAATTTGCCGACCAACTCTCCTCAATCTTCGTTGCGTTCAACGGGTGATCATATGCGGACAAATCGAGGTCGGTAAGCATCGCGTCCCCGATATCCCGTGAGAGGTTAGCCGTCTCACCGAATACCGCAATCTCCACGTCTGCATATTTGCCCTTCTGCACGTATACCGCTTTTACCTGGGCAAAGCCTCGCATGACCGGAATCGTGTTGTAAGTGAGTTCCGCATCGACTTTGACCTTTGGATCCCATGTCGTAATAAGACCGAACTCATTCACTGCCCCGAAGTAATCTTGGTTCTTCTTCGTGAGTGGTACGCGGAAGGTCTGCGAGAAGCTCGATGATGAAGCGTTGATATCCTGTATATCCGAGAACTGATAACTCAGGTTCACCGGCTCATTCTCGTAGAGTTCAATCTCGTTTCCTGCAAGGGTGAGTCTTAGCATCGGATGGTTTGTGCGAGTTCTACATTGAACGAAGTGATGAACACCTTCGAGACGGTTTCCTCTTCGATTTGCATCGAGTTGGTTTGGATCGTAACCGGAACCCAAGTGCCGTCGATTCGTGCCATGACATTCTTTGACCTCATGCAATACTGCATCAAGGTGACCTCCTCAATTGTCAGAACGCTGTTGAGTTGATAGGTCTCTTTCGCTTCGAGTTGGTACGGCTTAATTTGTCGTGCGCTGGAAGCGAGCTCGAATTGTGAACCGGTATAATCCCCGACAATCTTTCGGTATGTCTTCTCCTCGCGGGTTACGGTCTTTTGTTTCTTCCCATCAAAGCGGAGATAATCCCACCCGCCCCGAGTATTTGCCCACCCCAATTGAACAGGTTCGTTCTTGGTGTTCCTGCAATTGTTACGAATGCGGAGGATGTTTCCTGTTTGCGCTGAATCGGTTGAAGGGACAATATCGTAATGACCCCAACCCCCCGTTACCGCATTGAGAGCCGCTGTAATTGCACTCAAAGATGCCGGATAAACATAGGCATATAAAAGGCTTGCATCGTTGTTTGAATCGTTCCAAGTGGTGGTCGGAACGAGACCCCCATTCGTGGAGTTCACGATATATGTCAAGGTATCGTCAAGGCTTCCGGCTGTGTCGTAGGTGTTTATGAGGAACCGAGTAATAAGTGAGCCGGTATCGTCGCTATTGATGAAAGCTGCAACCCCGTTATCTTCGATGCCTGCACTCACTTCGATGACGTTGTTCACGGGTATGCGATCCGTCAACCAAACTTTCTTCGTTGAAGCCGTGCCGTAATAATCCGAAAAGGAAGGGTCTAACCCTTGCGAGAGTTGTTCGTATCCGTCAAAGTGGTAATAGTATGAAGACTCGTCCTCAGCCAATGTTTCGGTCGTGCCGTCAAAGAACCCAACCAGCACCCGATAACGCTTCATGTTATCATTCGACCGAGTGAACATCTTGTTATGGAACGTATGAATCGTGTTCGTCGTGTTGTATTTCAAAGAATCCACCTCAAGCCGTCCCTCTATGACTTCGGATAAATCAAAGAAAGCGAAGGTCGCTGGGTTCGGAGTCAAGTAAATTTTCGAGATGATGGTTCCGTTCTCTTCAACCTGCACGATATATCGGTAATCATCGGTAACGGTTTCATTTGGTCCGAGGGTGAAGAGTAGCTTTCGCCCTGCGGGGATCCACCTGTCTGCGGGTGCTGCTTCGATTTGCGCCATTAGTTCTTTATCGTTATGTTTCCGAGGTTTGCTTTGAATTTACCCGCGATATCTTCCGCGAATGCCGCTCCTAATTTCTTGGTGTATCGTTTGCTTACCGCTGTATATGCTTTCTCATAAAAGCGAAGTCCCACAATTCCCTTACGTTTGACCGCGCGACCAAGTACATACGCGAGAGAGTCTGCGCTTTGCTTTTTGAATCGCCCTTTTTCGTCGCGTGCTTTGATGCCTTTGGCGCGTATCCAACTCTTTAAAGCGGTGCGATGTTTACGGGATGGGTTCTCGAACTTGTATGAATAGGGCGACCCTTGATTCTTGCGCGTGCCGTTGACTCCAAAATGAATGAACGGAGCGTACTTCTTCGCCTTGCCTTTCGCTCCGAAGGTGATTTCTCGAATCTCGTTCCCACGAACGCGGACGCGGTAATTGAGAGACCGCTTCAGTGTACCCGTTGCGACTCCGTAGTTCTTATTCTTGCCGATCCTACGCCCTCCAAGGTGCCTCTTTGCACTCTTGAGGATGTCATCTGCAAACGCGATCAGTGTCTCGTTGACTTTGCTCATATCCCCGCGCGTTCGGATGCCTTGCGGCAATGGTTCTCCTCGATGCTATTGAGTAACAGAGTCAGCCATAAACCGAGACCCGTGAGTGTTCGTTCTCGTTGGTTGGCTCCCAGGACAGCCGAAACGGAATGATTCCCGAAAGGAACCCCCGAATCCATTAGAAGCCGATTGAGGAACTTTGACGCTGTAACCGATACAATTATCGACACGTCTCGAAAGAGGTCGTAAATAGCCCTCCAAATGCTTCTGAGGATATCTGAGGTAATAAAGTAAAGAGACTCACCAACCGAGTAAACAATCCCAACGGGGATCGCTACGATTGCGAGAACCAAGAGGAGCAGGATTTTAATTGCTTTCATATCGTCGTGCCAAAGAGAGTTAAGAATTCGAGCAGGTCGGCAATTGTCACATAGCCGTCACCGTTCAAATCATACGTGGGATTATACTTCGTTTGTGTGCCGAAGTAAGCCAACCAAGAGAGGAGATAATATATATCGATTGTCATAATTCAGGGTCTTCAGGGAACCAACCATTCTCTTCCATGTACTCTTGATCTCGAACGGTGGTATCGCTTGGGATGATATAACCGAACGGGAACTTCTGATTCGTTTGGACAAATGCAGACAGGGAGAAGCGTTCATCGTTCGACAGCTCAGGAAAGCAAGCCACAAGGCGCTCGAGCGTTGCCGCTGGGTGTACGTTTATGAGATACTCGGTGTCCACCTGCAAAGCGTTCTGTACTCCGTCAGGGTGTACCACGATACCGAACACGGCTGAATCGACTTCCCACTCTGCTTGTATGAGAACGGGACGAGAGATGTTGTAAAGCTCACGCGTGATTTGCTTTGCTCGTGCTTCGCTTGTTTGCGTGGGCGTTGGTAGTACTATGATATAGCCGTTCATATTGTGATGTCGTAGAAGGTTGCAATGTTGCTCTCGATGTTCGTGCGGTAGTCGGATTGGTCGGAGAAGTACAGCACTAGTTCCTGCATTGTTCCATTCATAAAGAACGATGAGGCGCCCAATTGCACGCCTATCAATGCGTTAGCGGTTGCTGTTGTATCTGTTCCGCTGACCAATGTTCCGCCTGTGCCGTCTATGTATGTGGTCAAATTTGTGCCGTCGTATTCGCCTGTTACAATTTGCTGTGAAGCTGTGTAAGCTACAGATGAATCTGCCGCGTCCGTGCTTGTAAAGACCGTGCCATTATTAATGAACAGCACGCGCGTTCCGTCGTCGTTTGAATCTCGTAAATCTACAAGCGATTGCAAAGCCGTTGTTGTTGTTGGTGCAGCAACACCCGTGTAAAGAAAGCCTGAAAGCGTGCCTTGGTTCAATGATGTGTTAAAGTAATCATCCGTCCCGTCAAACTCAACCGCAGGCTTCCCGTTCTCCGTCACCACGCCCGTACCGCCGTCATAAATCTTCGGCATTGAACCCGTGTTCGTTTGCACCGCGTCATTTGAATTCCCGCTTTGACAATACCACTTCGAGACAAAACCATCGTTTGAACCACAGTGGTCAGCCAGTGCAACCCTATTTAACTCACCGAATACATCGAAGCCGATGTCAGCGTAGCTGCTCCCGTTGTAAACCTCTACCGCTGAGCCTGTGTAAGCCGTGCGAAGTTTACGCAGTGAATACGCGGCTGCTGCTCCCGTGTACGTGTCGAGCAGTGGCGTGTTTTGGGTGAAGTAGTCGCCGATGTTGGATTCGATGTCGGTGCGGACGCTGGATTTGTCGGAGGCGTAAAGAATAACCTCTTGCATATTTCCGTTCAAATATTGGCTCGATGTTGTTCTTCCTCCAATTTTTAGTTCTCCATAACCTGTATTTGCTATTGCCGTTATGCTTTGGTCTGCTCCGTCAATTGAGACGAATGAACCGCCCGCATCCGCTGACACAAAAAACAAGTGTCTTAAAACATCTGCGCTCTCCAATGCCGTCACGGTGCTTCCATCGAACCAATTGTAATTGCCTGCGTTTACAAATAATTGACCTTTCGAATTTGTTTGGTCAGCGATAAATTTTTGATTGCTTGTCGTGTCCGTGCTCAAGCCTGTGACAATTGCGGTGAAATCATTCGCAATTGTTAATGATGCGTCAAGAATATCATTTGCCCCGTCAAAGTCCAACGCCAATCTCCCGTTCTCCTTCACCAACGCCCCACCCGTGTAAATCGTCGGTTCTTCTCCCGTGCTCGGTGCGGTCGCTGTATTCCCGTTTCCTGATTGGTCAAGCCATTGGTAGACCGTGCAAGTCGTGCCCGTGCAGAACGTCGTGATAGCCGCCTCGTCGATGTTGCCTGAACCGTCAAAGCCGATTGTGGTGGTCGTGCTATCCGATGCCCTGCGGATGACCATGCAGTCGTTTTGAGCAAATCGAAGTTGACGCGTCGAATAAGCTGCCTCCGCACCTGAACCAAAAGTCTCGTCGAGAAGATACGCGGTTGCGCTCACCTCCTCCCATGTTTGTTTGAGGCTGATTGGAACAGTGCCGCCCGTCCTCGCTTTGAGATACTCCAAGAGTGCCGCCTTCACCGTAGCAAATGAAGCATCGTCTGCGGGTGCTGGTGTGAACTCAACCCAAGTCCCCGTGTCGGGATTTGCGAACGCAGCCTCTGAATAGTATATCTTCCTCTTGATAATCTTGCCCGCTGTTGGGGTGTCGCTGCTTGCGCTCTCTGCGAGTCCGTCCCCGTCCGCTTTGGCTGTATAGTACAGTTCTGTTGTTGCCGTGGCACCGCTTCGGAATGTCTCCGCGTCCGTTTGAAAGCGATTGTGATACTGGGTATCGATTGCGATGTCTGCCCACTCAACATCGTAATCCGTTCCCGTAGCCTTCACGAGAGCTTGTCCCGTAGTACCTCCCGCAATGACTCCAACCTTTGCATTGTTGGTCGTGATGTCCGTCGCCTGTTGTGCCGTGATACCCGTCTTCGCGTTGTTCGCTGTGATGTCTGAAGCCTGTTGGGTGGTAATTCCAACCTTTGCCGTGTTCGCTGCGACTGCGGCATTCGCTGCAACCCGTGCTTCGGTATAGTATAAATTGCCGTTCTCGTCAATGTCTCCCGTATCCAAAATTACAACCCCCGTTTGACCGTTTACCGAGTCGACAGGTACATTCGGGATGTCAGTTGTGAGTGCAATCGTACCCGATGAGCTTGGAAGCAAAACGGTGAGATTTCCCGCGTTCGGAGCACGAAGCCAAATCTTGCCCGTTGCGTTTTCCCAATACGTCAAGGCACCGGGCTTGAAGGTTATATTGGCAGCCGTGGCAAATACGTCACTCCCTTCGATGGTCATCGCCTCAAACTCGACTTCGTTCCCTTCGGTACCCGCTGCAACCGAGAACGACATAAGCCCTGGACTCGCTTCGCTTATGGTCATCCCCGAATGGTTGACCTTCATCGTTGCACTCGTTGCGATAATGTCGATATAACCCTTCGTCGTATCGTTGAGGCTGTCATACATCTGCGCTCCCGTTCCGCTTGCTTTAAATTTCTGAAGCAACTCTTGAAGCCCGTTGTTGACCATCCACTTCTGAACCCCTGAGTTGTACGATATAACGCTTCCCTGTGAAGGGCTTATGATATTCGTATCGGTCAAGTCTTCGAGCGTCTCAACGCCTCCTGTGTCTAACGTGACAACGCCCTCCCCATCATCGGTGAGCGTTCCGTTCGTGACTTTGATTGTGCGAACGCTGAGGACATCCGTTGAGCCGTCAAGGGTAAGCATCCGAAGGAAGCCTCGTCGAGCGTATGAAGGTTCGTCCCCTCCTTCGGGTGATACTCCATCGATGGGAGCGTTGCAAGCGTCCCACTCGTAAGGGATGGCAACCGACAAATCCAAGAGCACTCCCGAGAGGACGTTCTTTGTCTCTTCTTCGAGTGGTGTTGTTGTAGCGTTTACGACCTCATAGTCTTGGGCGAACGTGAAGATATTGCCACCCATGCGAATATCCGCGATGATGTCTTCTGCGCATTGCTCTGCATCGGATACGACCTCCCGTTGTCGTTCTACTTTATCCGTCTTATCTGCGGGTACGTCCAAGATATATACCTCGATATTGTACGTCTTCGTTCCGCTGTCATACGTTGCCCCGGTGTACACCAAATGCATGAGCGGGAACTCGGTAAACTTGGCGAGATCCACATCATCCGGAGAACCGAAAGAGAATGACTTGATAAAGAAGTGACTTGTCGCGAAGTCTTCGAACCTTTCGACGATGTTATTGAACGTGATCATGTGCTCGGTCTTTTAAATAGCTGAGATGTTGGAATACGACTTGGACAGGGAGTTCCGTAATCGAGTCCATCTTGAGGATGTCTTCTCCGGAGAGAGAGTAGAGGAGATGGTACCACCCCCATTTTTCGCTGACTGGATCGCTTTGTCCGCTACCTCCAGTAAAGAGAACTGCATATCGTGAAGCAGTTGATTTCTGGAAGTCCAAAAAAAAAGCAGCATCCCCGATACCAAGTCCGCTCCCATCTCTTCGAATATGCTTGCATCCTCTTTGGCGGTGTACTTCTTGACCTCGTATTTATCCCCGAGTTCGTAGGTTACTTCCCGATAGAGAAGAGCGGTAATCTTGTGGGCATTCTTCCAAAAGTCTTCGAGATGGTTCTCCATGTCGATCCACTCGCCCGCTGTAAACTCATCCCAATTCGGAATGAAGCCGAAGCGTTTTCCGTCGATTTCAACGACTTTCTCGTGTCGTGCGGTCTCTTGGGTCAGAAGATTGTCCAAATGCGCTGTGGCGGCTTGTATAAGCTTCTGAGGCATCGCACGCAGTTTCTCCACCGAGTACCCGGAGCAGATGGATATCTTCTCGAGTGGGTTGTCTGCGGTCATCATGACTTGGAGTTCT
>Ga0208644_1001733_pt1 | contig 17972 bp, 30 predicted proteins | sample VirMetDEL_Nov_18_FD_184517 | JGI IMG/M metagenome (GOLD analysis project Ga0208644, IMG submission 184517) | Aqueous microbial communities from the Delaware River and Bay under freshwater to marine salinity gradient to study organic matter... | ecosystem: Environmental > Aquatic > Marine >... | reverse complement strand
TCGAAATGCGCGGCTAGCGCGCGGGTGTCCTCGGCGCGGCCCGCGTCGGGGTCCGGCTCGGGCTTCGCTTCCGCGAGCGCCGCAATCTTCGCCTCGAGTTCGGCGATCCGTTTCTGCTCCGGCGTGGCGGTCTCGCGCTCGACCTCGGACAGCGCCCATTTGCGGATGTCGAACCCGTGCCGGTCCATGAACGCGGCAGCGTCGGACTTGAGCAGCTCGAGATTCTCTGCCAGCGTCTTTTCGCGCTCGGCTATCTCAGACTCCCGCCGCTCGATTCGCCGCGCTTGCTTGCGCTGCTCGCGCCTCATCTTGCGATTGATCGTCGTCGCCTCGGCGAGCTGCTCCGGCGTCAACGTGGCCGCGTCGTCGAGCAACAGGTCAAGCACGTCGCGCGACGGCTCGGCGGGCTCCGGGGCCTCGGCTTCGGGCTCGGCCGCCTCGGCCGCCTCGGCCGGTTCCGCCGCCTCAGCCGCAGCGGGCTCGCCGCGCGCCGCGCGCTTGGCGTCTAGGTACCCTTGCAGGTCAAGCCCGCCAGAGCCCTCGCTTGGGTTCGGCGCGGGGGCGGTGGGTTCGGCTGCGGCTGGTGTGGTCTCGTCGCTCATGCGGCTACCATTTCAGGAGGGATAGGTGCCGGCGCCCCTGGCTCTTGGAGGGGAGGGGCTGCCATAGGCGCCGGCGGGGGTGGGTTGGCTTCCATCTCGAGGTCGACGACCTGCGAGTAGAAGTCTCGGAGCATGTCGACGTGCTCTGATGGCGTCTTCATGACCAGCGATTGGTTCGCGATCTCAGCCAGCGCGAGGTCCTTCGCAAGCGCGAGGTCCATTTCCGACACCGGCTGCACCCATTCGCCGTCGTCCAGAATGCGGCTGATAGCGTGTTCGATCGCGTTCTCCGCGGACATGCGGGAGTCGGCAAGATGCCGCGCGTCGGGTACGTCGATGATCTTGAATGCGTCGTTTGGCTTCGCGAACCCGGCCGCGATCAGGCTTTCGACATACTCGATTTGTGCCGCGGGCTCCTTGTGCGCGAGTGATGACGTCCACACCTGAACGTCAAACTGTCCTTCATCGCCGTCCGTGTCCACAACGTCTTTCAGACTCACGGGCACCACGCGATTGCTGCCGTGGTGCATGACCTTGGCATCGCCTACGGCGTCATAAATGTCCTGTGCCGCTTCCATGATGCGAACGCCAAGCTGCTCCCAAGCCGTGTCAAGCCGGCGCACCGCCGCCAGAAAGCGCTGGCTTTCGTTGCGGTCGCTCGCGAGCCGAGCGCGCCCGCTCATGGTTGCGCCCGGCGTCTGACTCTGCGCGTTCAGCTGCGAGATTCCGGCGACCTGGTAGCAAGCGGCCTCGAGCGATTCGAGGTACTGGAACAGCTGCGGGCTCGCGATGTCGTTCGCCATCATCACGGGAGGGCTGCCGCTGTATTCGATGATCGGGACCTTCAGATCATTCGAGATTGCCGCACGCGACACGCCGGCGCCCTTGTCCACGAACACCTTCAGGTTACCGCCGTTCCAATGGTTCTCTTGCAGCGTGCGTAGCACGACGTTGACTTCCAGCTGCGTCGGCGCGCATTCGCTAGCTAGCCCGCAACCCTCGTAACCGAACGGCTCCGGCTCGTGGTCAAACTTGATCCAAGGTGGGGCGTCCCACTTGTAAGCAGACTCCCACAGGTCGCCGTTCTCCAACGTCGCGACGTGCAAGCCGTCATCCGCGCCCGGGTACGATGGCAGGTGCCACGCCTCGCGCAGCGTGACTTGGTTCCCTGCTTGGTAGTATCCGCTCGCCTCCGGCGCGTCGTCGATGATCTTGCACAAGTCATCGGCGTCGTCCTGCTCGGAGCACATGCCCTTGAGTACGTCACGGTCAATCGCTCGCTCGCGATAGAAACTCCGCGGCTCGCCACGCACCGCCTCGGCCGGGTCAACGCTGATCTCGCCAGGTGCGACGCGCTCTAGCACGGGACGCTTCCTCACGTAGTCGCGGCCGACGAAGATGTACCCGGATCCGAAGATGCCGGCATTCTTGATCATGCGCTGCTTGAGCCCGTGCCCGTCGTCCATGCGGATGATCGAAAGCACATAGCGCTCCTTGCGCTTCGCCTTGAGCCGGAGCCGGTAGTCCCCGCCGTCCGTCATGAAGTTGAGATGTTGCCGGCTGCGGCACATCATCGACACGTATGCATTGATCACGTTGCGGACCACGTTGCGGGTCAACCTGCCCTTGCCGCGTGCGAGCGTCTGCGTCGCAAGCGCTCGGTTGCTGCCGCCGAACACCGCGCGCCATTCGTCCGTGGAATACAGCCGCAGGTGATGCTCGTACGCCGCGCGCCGCGTGGAGCTTGCGGTCTCCATGTTGGCCCAAAGCGCATTCATGCGCACGAAGCGCTTGCCCTCTGCGTCGGGCAGCCACCACCGAACATCGGACGCGGGGGCGCGCATCAGGCTTCGTCCCCGTATTGCAGTGCGACGTACTCTTGAGCGCGCGCCGCCGCCAGCTTGTCAGGGTCGACCGGCGCGGGGGTCGTGTCGCGGACGGGAGGCAGAACCATGAACGAGACGATCGTGGGCTCTCCGACCGTGATGTGCGTCACGCGGTCCATCAACCCGCGCTCGCGAAGCTCGTCGATGATGTCCGCCAGTGCGCTCACTTCGTCGTCTTCCTCGGTATGTCGTCCACCGGCACCATCACGCAGCCGGCCGGGTGAATCAATTGCGTCGCGCCGGTCGAACGCTCGCGCACGTTGATCAGCTGCCGCTGCGTGTCGTATGTCAGGTCATACAGCTTGTCCGACAGATACCCGCCCGACCCGCGCATCACTTGCGGCGTGCCGGACGGGAGTGCGACCGAGCTCAGCTTCACATGACCTCGTAGTCGACCTGGAACGTGCAGGCCGGAATTGCCACGCCCGTGCCTGCTTTGGTGATCTGAACCGTCAGGATGTCACCCGCCGCGCCCGTGACCGTGCCGGACAGCGTGACCGCCGCGGTCGTGGTCTCGGTCAACGCGACCGTCGCCGTCGTGCGGTTGCCGACCGGCACCGGGGTACCCGCCGCGCCGTCCTCGGTCGCGAACAGGATCGTCGCGTAGTTCGTGGCGTCCGCAGCCGCCGTGGTCGCCGGCAAGATGTTGATCGCGGTGATCTTGTACGCGGTCGGGAACCGGTAGCACGGAGTGATCGCCGTCACCGTCGCAGCCGTCGCGTCCGCGAGTACCTTGACGTAGGTCGCTTCTTTCTTGAAAAGCAACGCGCGCACGTCGTCCAGGTCGGCTACCTGCGTGTGCAAGAGGTTCAGTATGCCGCTCTTGGCGAGCGCGATTTCTGATGCTGTCAATGCCATTGTCCGTTACCTTCCATCGAAACCATCAAGCCACCTTGACTCGCGCAAAAGTGACGCTGCGAGCTCGCCCGCAGAGACACGCACCGGCTGAATCATCGTCGGGACGTCAGCCAACCGAACCGCCCGGTCGCCCATCAGCATCCGGATTACCGCCGCGGTGTCGTGGCCGTTCACGGCGCCGATTGGCAACCGATGCCAGTCGCTCGTCCCGTCGCCGCGGTCCGCTCGGATGCGCACATGCCCGTCACGTTCCCATCCGCCGGTCTGCGGATACGCTGCGCGGTAGCCCAGGCCCGGGACCTGCTCGCAGATATGCGCCAGGGCTTCATGCAGCCAGGCCATGCCGTCGAGTGTCGGTCGCTCCACGGTGGGTATCCTGCCACCCACCCCCGGGGTGAGTCAAGAATTACCCACTGAACCTATGAATACCAGTCATTAGAGGCATCGTCCGCCTCTATTTCCCGCTGGATTGCCGCCTCCCAGCGCTCGGCCGCGGTCTCGACCGGGGCAATGTCGGGGGCGACGTGCGCCCCATGCTCGAGCGCGGCGTGAGCCGCCATGACTAGCGCGTGTACGCGATCGTCGTACCCCTCGGCCGCTTCAATCCGCTCGTGCCCGGCCGCCATCAGCCGGCCCGCCACGCCGTGGAGTTCCCTCAGCAGCTCGGGCTCGTCGGGCAGCCGGAGCAGCCGCTCGAGCATCGCCTCGCGAACCGCGCGGAACCGCGACGCCTTGTTCGTGGCCGTCCACGGCGACACCTTGGCATACACGTCGTGAGCCAGGAACATCTCCCGAAGCGGCTCGGCGGCGAACTGATCTAGCATCACCTGCGACGTGCCAAAGCGGCGGCATATCGCGGCGGCGTACGCGACGCACGCGGACGGGAGCAGCGGCCCGCTATCGTCCGGGGTAAGCGCCCAAGTCCCGAGCACGCTCGTGATTCGCGCCGCGCTTCGGTCGCCACGCTGCGACACGACGGCAGCGACCGCGAACCGGTCTCGGCTGAACGCGGCGTCAGCCGCAACGATGACGTGCGCGCCCGTGGGTGCGTCCGGTGTCTCGAGCCTGCCGCGGTCGACACAGGCGTCGATGACGTCATGCCCGAACCAAGATTCGGTCACCGTGTCCTGCGGTATGCTCGCGTACTGTCGCGCCCAAGCCCGGTCATCCGGTTCAAGCGCGCGAGTGTCGCCCTCGGTCACGCTCGGGTTTGCCTGCCACGTTGACGCCACCGACACGCGCTGCGCTGGCGTGTTACCCAACGCGAACTGGACCGCGTGGTAGTCGGTCTTGCTGTAGGCGGAACTCGACAGGATGATCGGCGCCCACGGCTGCGTGGCCACGGTCGGCCGGAGCTGAGCGAACACCTCGGCGGCCGGGTTCGCCCCGGTCTCGCTGTCGCGCCATAGCGCCACCTCGTCACCGATGGCCATGATGGCGGTCGGCCCGGCCACGCCGGACACCGACGCGGTAAACACTCGGAACGCTGCGTTCCGCCCTGCGAGGTCGATCGTCTCGCCGGCTCGCGTGTGCTTGACGCCGAGCTCCCGCAGGATGGTCCCGATCGTCGAGATACGTCCGGCCGCTTCGCCGCGCTTCGTGGAGCACAGCATCACATACCCCGTGTCGCCGGGCGGGACATCCCACGGGCCGGCGAGCGCCCACGACACGGCGACGCGGCACAGCGTCGAAGACTTGCCCCCGCGACGGCCGACCCGGAGCACCCATTGCCGCGGCCCGTCTGCCGTGCCCGTGAGCGCGCCGAAGAACCGGCGTATCTCGGTCCACCACCACTCGGATATGGGAGGGAAGCCGGCGCGTTGCAGCGTGACGTCACTCTGGCGCAGGTGCCGGAGGAACGCCGGGACGCTGCGCTCCGTGTCGGCGGCGGCGCGCGCTAGTTCGATGGCTCTTAACGGGTCCATTAGGCGCATGCCTCGGCCACGGCTTCGTTCCACGACGTCACTTCGTCCTCCATCTTAATTCGTCACTTCGTCTGCGCCGCGTCCGAATCCGTTTGCCGGCCTGGTAGTCCGCTTGGATATCGTCCAGCCGCGCGTCCCTACAGGCGTATTCCCATTCGTCCAGCTCCCGTTTCCGCCGCTCAAAGAACGCTGCGGTGACGTCCCACGGGTACTCGGCTGCGCGCTCGGCGAACGTCTCAAGGATGTCAGCACCCCGCGCCTTCGCGCGCGCCATCTCAGCCATCAGCCCGTCCGTGTTCGGCTCGCGGCACCGGTCACACAGGCGCGTCGGATACCGCCACGGGTGCCCCGTTTTGACACCAACCCACGAACTCTCACACCGGGCGCATGTCACTCCGTCAGCCATTGCCCCACCCGGTAAGCCGTCCAGCAGACGAGAAGCATCAGGATTGTTTCGCTCGTGTTCATGGCTTCACCAGCGTCGCACCGCGGTAGCCGTAGGACCATGCGGACACGCGCCGCTCGGGCAGGTAGTAGTCGGCCACGTCTCCACGCGCGAGGCGCACCCTGAACGCGCGCAATGCCGGGCAGTGCGCGATACCATCCGGGTAGGACGCTACGCTCCCTTCGCCCGCCTCAATCGGACCACCGTCGTCCTCGTTCGCGTCCAGCTCGAGCCATGCACACGGGATTCCGTTCACATCGTCAGCCATCATTCACCTCCGCTTCAATCCGCTGCCAGCCCGTCCGCCGCAGCGCTTCGGCCGTCAACGGGTCCGGGTCTCGATAGTGTGCCACAAGCGCGTCCAGCGTTGCCTCTGGAGTCTGCGGCTCGGCCTGCTCAACGGTGACGTGCTGCCGGTCGCCGAACGACGCCGGGTGCAGCCGCTCGAGAAACCAGCGGAGCTGCGACAGCTTCTCGCCGGGGCGCAGGTCGGGGTCATCCATGACAGACCACACCTTGTCGATCAGAACGCCGCCGTGGCCTGCCATGGCGCGGCAGATCGCGTCATCGAATTCGGGCGAAGCGTTGCGCCATCGGTGAACGGTTGCCGCCGACAGGCCCGCGTAGCTCGCGGCGGTTGTAATCTCGCCGCGCCTGCGGATGCCCTCGAACAGGCGCGTAAGCGTCGGCTCGTCGGCTCGGTTCATGGCCTCGAGGCCGGCGTAGGTGTGACGTGCAAGCTTGTCGGTCATGGCGCCCAGAACCCTCCCCGCACGAGCCTGGCCAGGTCGGCCACGGCTTCGTCGATCAGCCCGACCGCGACGTCTCCCGTCACCCGGTCGACCGCGGTCACGTAAGCAGCGGTGTCGGGCAAGCCGGGCGGTGTGTCGGCGGCGATCGGCTCGAACACCGTGGCGCCGTCGCGCTCATAGCCGGCGCAGAGAGCTCCGACCGCGAACGCGGTGCCGTAGTCGGGGGCGCGGAAGACGTAGGCCGCGGGCGGCAGGTTGGGGCGGTCAGTCATGCCCGCCACCAATCCCGGAGACGCGCCACGAGCCCGGCTAGCGTGCGGCGCGGGGGCGTCGGGGGCATATCGAACCGCGTTGGCCCGTCGCGGTCGGTCCCGACGAACGCTGCCCCGGGAGGGGCTGACCAGGCTTCGATGCCGGTCCGATCGCGCGCGAGTGTCGCGTCTGTGTCGCGCCGTTTCATTCGGCATCCCCGTGAACGCTAACCGCGCTGCTAGCCACGGCAGCCTGAACCGCCGGGTCTGTCGGCGTCATCCCGCGCAGACCGTAGGACCAGGACCACACGACGCGCTCTGCGATGTAGCGGTCGGCGGTGGCTTCGTTGGCGCTCCGAACGCGGAAGATGCCTTGGTGTTGGTACCAGGCGAGGCCGTCCGGGTATGCCGCGATGCCTCCAGCGCCGGCGACGATCTGAGCGCCTCGGTCGAGATCGATGGTCGTGCAGGGGATCCCGTTCACTTCTCGGATTTCTACTCTCATTTCGCATCCTTAGCTAAGGGTGGGCAGGTGGGTAGAAGGTGGCGCCCACCTGTTTTCTGAATGATTTCGTGTGTCTGCCCACCTTACCCACCTATTATATATAATGAGTGTATATAGTAGTAGTAGTACTAGTAGTACCAGGAAAGGTTGAGACCTAGGTGGGCGGTGGGCAGGGTGGGCAATAGCGCCGCTCGCGGACCCCGTCCCGGGTCATCCGTACGGCGACGTATCCAAGCCTCCGGAGTACCATCCCGACCCGGGTTTGGTCCGCTTTGGTCCACCGGCCGGGCTCGATTCCTAGCGCGTCGGCCATGACGGAACCCATAGTAAAATCGGCACGTTCGGCGGCCCATGCCGCGATGCGCGGCTCCCATGCGTCGGCCGAGAATCGCTCCTCTTGGGCCTCGGTCAAGGCTGGTATGATACTTGCCGATGGGTGCCACTGCTCGCCCACTTGGTACCGCTGGACCGCCTCTGCCCATAGCTGATCACGCGCCCACCTCAAGCCATCGGCGTCGAGCTTCGATATGGGTATCGGCCAGAATCTTCGCGCCCCGCTGGAATCTTGTAGGTAGGTGTGCTCGTTAGTGGTCCCGATGAACACACACTGTCTCGGCCTGCGGACGGTCGCACGGCCGTAAGCGGGACGGTAAGAATCCACTGTGCGTGTAAGATAGTCCTTCACGCGGGTGCCGGACGCGCCGCGCAGGGCGTCGAGCTCTCCGATTTCGACGAGCCACGAGCCTTGCAATATCTGGCTTGCGTCCTTCGAACCGAGGTCGGGCAGGCTCGCTAGGTACCACTCCCCGCCCAGGATGCGCACGGCGCTGGACTTGCCGCTGCCCTGGTCACCCTCGAGCACGATCGCGTGGTCCACCTGCACGCCTGGGCGATAGATGCGCGCCACGGCCGAGATTAGCCACCAGCGCCCGCAGGCTGCGACGTGTGGCAGTTCCTGGGCCCCGAGGTAGTCGACTAGCCAGCGGTCAAGCCGGGGCTGCCCGTCCCATGTGAGGCCGTCGAGGTACGCCCGGACCGGGTGGACGGTGTTCTGCCGGGCTGCTGACTCGATCGCGTCGTGGACGGACAGCTTCGGGAATGCGACGCCGAAATTCCTGGCCAGCCAGTGCTGGACATAGGTGATGTGATGATCCGCAAGGTCGGCGCCGATGTCCGGCGAAGCGAACCCGACGAGCGACGGCGTGGGCCGAGCCCACCGGATTTGATCGGCGAACTCGTCGTATTCCAGCGTGCCGGCCCATTCGTCCAGATTGGCCAACAGAAGCGCGGCGTTGCCCGGCTCCCGTGTGATCTGCCCGCTCTGGTTGCGGCGTAGCGACGCCTCCCAGGGCGCATCGCCGGTCAGTGGTGCGGGCTCCGTTTCCGATTCCGGAGCCCACCCGGGGGCAAGCTGAAGCTCTGCGCGGGCCTCGGTGAGCACGGCGGGCGGGATTACGGCGAGCACGTCGCTTAGCCGGCGGTGCCGGCAGTGCGAGTGCGCGCAATAGAGCCAGCCGGTGCGCGACCCCGGGCGGGGCGCGTAGACGACCGTGCTCGAGTCGTAGCGCTTGCCGCTCGTGTGTTCGTCTTCCCACGGACAACGCGCCGTCGTGCGGTCGGCGGCGACAGAACGGCCGAGCCAGCCCATCAGGCGGAACGCCACGCCGACGAGGCCGTCTTGGACCGCGCCGGTAGCGGGGGCGTGTTGGGAGGCCGGCTTGCCGAGTTGCTGAACGATCCAGGCCGGGCATGGCGCCGGGTCCGTGTCGCTCGGGTGCGCGCCGCTGTCCCACTCGTAGACGCCCCCGCTCGCGTGCGTGGACGGTGCCGCGATGATGTAGCCACCGTGGGCTTTGATTTCGACGCCGGGCGCGAGCACGCCGGACGGCACGCGCGGCACGTCGGGCGCGGCATAGATGTCGTGTTCGCCGCCGCCGCCCGTGAGCGCTCGCACGGTGTCGGGCAGCGCGCCGTGGGTGGTCTCGAGCGTGCGCATCGAGTCGTCGCCGGAGTTGCGCGGGTCGATGTCGACGACCACGAGACCGCTCGCGCCGGTAGCGATGGCCACGTTAGCGTTTGGCCAGCGGGTCCACCACTCACGGATCGTGTCCGGGTCGGTGGATGCGTTCTTAAAGCCCTGCGGCGTGCGTGGGTGCTTGCCCGGGTTGCCGCATTCGGCGCCGCTCGGGCACGCGCAGCGGTCGCCCGCGAATTCGTAGCACGGGAAGACGTGCCACCCACGGCGCGCGTAGGCGAGCGCGTAAGCAAGTGGTGATGGTGCGGGTGCGGGGGTTGTGCGTGTCATGGGCATAGGCGTGTTGGTGCGCCGCAGCGCGGGCAGGTGTGGTCCGTCATGTCGGCGTGAACCGACGTAAGCGTGAGCTTGCCGGGTTCCGTATGGTCGCCATGTAGAAACACGTAGTCGTCGGGTTTCATGTCCTCGCTACCCGGACCAAGGTGGACGGTGACCGGCTTCGGGTCTTTCATCGGTCTCCCTCCTGCGCCTTGCGGCGTTCGCTCCAGCGCTTGACCACACGCTCGAGGTCAGGCACCAGCCTGTTTAGCAGCCCTGCGGAGTCACCATGCACCGTTAGCACCGCGTCCGCTATGGTGTCCTTGCACGGGTCGCATAGGTCCGGTTTATCGCGCGACGGCTCGGCGCCATACGTGCGCCCGCACTCGTACCCGCACCGGTCGCACATGATGCGCGTTTCGATTACTCTACTCATTCCAATTCTCCCATTCTCGCACGCTCCAATGCAGCCCGTGCGTCGTCAACCGATCGAACCACCGCCGCGAAACCACCACGGTTTCGGACGAGTTGCAGAAACCGGACCTGGTCCGGCGAGACCCGACCCGTCGCGGTCTTGATTTCGAGCGCAACGAAGCGCCCGGCCGGCGCGAGTATGCCGATGATGTCCGCAGACCCGACGCACAGCCCGTAACGAACGCGGCGCGCGTTGTGGACTGCCACGCCGGTCTCGTTGCGCCAGAGTGCCAGGTCCGGTTCGCGTCCGAGCGCTAGACGGATCGCGGTTTGGATCGTGGCTTCGTTCATCGCCTCGGCCATACCCCAAACGCCTCCTTATACCTCACTGCAGCGAATCCAGGCTTGTAGCCCTTCGCCGCCGCAAGCTCCCGCAACCGCGCCAATTCGGCGCGCTTCTCGTCGGGCGTCACGTCGTCGAGCCGTGGCGCTTCGTTGAACAGCTTGCGATACTCGCGCACAACCCACCCGACAGACCAGCCACGCGCAACGGCCACGGCACGGAGCCGCGCATACTCGCGCGCTTTCGCGTCGGCTGCGGTGTCGACCCCGGCGAAAACCATGCGGAGTTCCCGGTCATAGATCCGCGGCCCGGCGACGGGTGGCGGTACGTGGACGTAACCGCACAGGGGACACTTGACGATCCAAGCCTCGACCGTCGCGCCGCATTCGCGACAGACACGCAGCGGCGTGGGTGATGTCCGTGCGATCGCGGTGCCGTCAAGCGAGTAGTGCCGCGCTTCGGTGGGCATGCCGTGCTGTAGCGTGGCGCCGGATAGGTCGATGACGATCGCGTCGGGCTTGCTCGGGTGCGGTCGCAGGACGCGCCCGACCCGTTGCAGGTAGCCGCCGACGTGGCCGATGCTGCTCGCGAGGATGACGGTCCGTGCCGCGGGAACGTCCACGCCCTCGGTCATCGTGCCGACGTTCGTAACGACCCGCACCGCGCCGGCCGCGAACCGCGAGAGCATGTAGTCTCGCTCGGCCTTCGGCGTCTTCGCCGTGATGCACACGGCACGGGTGCCACGCGCGGTGAACTCGTCGGCCAGCGTGCGAGCGAACGCCACACTGGCGCAGAACACGAACGCTTGCGAGGCTTCGGCGTGGCGCTCGTATGCGTCCACCGGGTGACACTCGAGCCCGGAGGCGGCGACCTCCCTCGGCTGGAACACGCGACATGCCGTCAAGTGACCGTCGCGCAGTAGGTCGGGATACTGAGCCGCGACGACCAACCGCTCAAACACGTCGCCCAACGGACGCCCGTCTGAGCGCTGCGGCGTGGCCGTGACGCCGAGCACGCGGGCCGCAGGGTAAGCGGCGGCAAGCTGGCGCCAATCGTCGGCGGCGTAGTGGTGTGCCTCGTCGAGCACGATGACGTCAGCCAGCGGGCGCGTGCCACGCGCGAGCAAGGTCTGCACGGTCGCGACCTGGATAGGTGACGCGGTGGCCGGGTAGCCCGGCGCGATGATGCCAGCGCCCGCGACGGCGCGCGCGGCTTGCGTCACGAGTTCGCGGCGGTGAACGATGACGAGCGCTCGGGTGTCGCGGATGACGTGTGCGAACATCACGGTCTTACCCGAGCCGGTCGGCGCGACGAGCAGGACGGAACGCACGGAGCGCCACGCCTCGCGGACCGCGGCGACGGCGGTTGATTGGTAGGGGCGTAGGTCGGGGGTCATGGGGCGGTGAGCGGGTAGGGCTGCCGGTGGCGCTCTGACACCGCGACGATGGAGCTGATGGTTCTCGGGACCACCGGCACGCCGACGACAAGACACTTCGGAAGGAAGCCCTCGGGCACCTCGAGCAGCTCCACCGTGCGCCACTCCGTTCGCTCCGCGGCGATGATCTCGCGGAGCCGTTCGACCTTAGCAGACTCCTCGGGCGTCAGTTCCAGGCCGGGAATCGGGGCGTCGGGTGTCCCCTTGTGCTCGCCCCCCGGCTCGTCGCCGTCGAACACCGCGCCACACCGCCGCGCCCAGCGTACCCACTCGGGGTCAAGCCCGGCGGCGGACCCGGCCGGCCCGCGGTAGCGGATCTCGCGAAAGAACGGCCAGCACTCCGAGCACAGGTGATGCCCGGTAACGATTTCGTGCCAATCTGTCGGCAACTCCGCGCCGGGGTAGTTGCGCACGATGCGCGCGCAACGGTCGCAGGCGGCGGTTATGGTGTGTTGGATCATCGCGTCCACCCCTTCTCACGCGCGGTACGCTCGCACCAAGCCCGCGCCTGCGCATCGGTGGTCGAGTACGGCGGCAGCTCGGCTTCCGTGCTCGCCGCGAGGGGCTTGCCGGTGGTCGCGTCGTACAGTTCCGCCACGGGCAGGATGTCCGGCCACACGGTAGCGTGCACGGTCCCGCATTCGCCGTACGACCGCCCGCCGCGTTGCGTCCAGGTCCACTCGGGTGCGGTGGCCGCGTGGTCCCCATCATGGCCATGTTCGAGGACGCAGAATGCATCCCACCTGAGTCGAACTCCACATCGCTCGCTCCTGCCATCCGCCCACGCTTCCGCCCACGCCATTGCAGCGTCGCGCGAGTCGAAATCATCACGCAGAACCGGTGAGCCGTGGACCGTGACGCGCCACATCACCCCGAGTTTCCACACGGTCATCGCCCACCCGCGCCACTTAGCATGCCACGCGCCGTCCTCCTTAAACCACTCGGCGCGCGGCTTCGGTTCGTCCACCGCCCCCGCCGTCATCGCCTCGACCCACGCCCGCGCCTCGCCCTCGGTCTGGAAAACCGGCGACGTCACTTTGGCCACATACCCGCCCGCCGCCTCGACTGTCGCGCGCGCGCTTCCGTTCGTGCCCGTGTGGGCGGTCCAGGTCCATGTCATGCGAACAGCTCCCTTTGCGCCGCCGCTACCGGCGCGATGCAATGCGGTGACATCCACAGCCGCTCGCGCGCCTGCTGATGTTTCCCGGTGCCGCTCACGTTGCCCATGCCGCCCTTCAAAAACCCGCCGCGATACCACTCGACTTCGCGCCACCCGCGCTCGCCGAGCGTCCCGTGTTCCGTGTCATAGCCGGCAAGAACGATGCGCAGACTCGGATCGTCGCCGTGCTCGACGCACCAATCCCGCACGGCGTTCGCAACTTGGAAATCTTCCGAACTGTAGACCTCAGCGCGGTCGGCCTCGGTCGAATATGGCGGGTCGAGAAACACGCCACAATGGCCGCCCTGCATCCGGACGGGTAGCGTCTTAGTGGCGCCGTTGGTCACCGCGCGTTGCCAATCACCGTTCAAGATGCGCACATGCCTCAGGCGTGCGGATAGGAACCGAAACCAGCGCGTGAGTTCCGGCATCGTCATCGGGTGGTAATCGCCCACCCCCGCCTCGCGTGCCTGCGGCCGGTTCACGCCTTTGCCGCCGTCGGCAAGGTGCGGGAGCTTCCTGTAGACCCCCGCCTCGCGCGCCCCGGCATGATTCACGCCCTGGCCGTTGTTGGCAAGGTGCGGGCGCTGCCGGTCCGCCTCCCCACCCCGCTGCTTGAAAATCCGCCCGTCGTCTCCCACGGTCCAACCGCCGCGGCCCGAGCACCATCCGGAGCCTATCCAACACGACTGCCCCCAAGCCCACCACCCCGCCATTTTGGCGTCGTAGAAATCCGGGTCGCCCATTAGGTGCTCGAGTTCGCGCGCCTCCCGCCACCGGACCAGCGCGATGTGCCGCGCGTGCAGGTCCGCCTCAGACACCGGCCACGATGCCGCGTCGGCCATCTCGTCGGGCGCGTGTTGCATCGCGCGCCATGCGTTGACGAGAAGGCCGTCGAGGTCGTTGACGGTCTCGCTGTAGTACGTCCGGTTGCACGGGTGCGGCCGGCGCAGGAGCACGGCGAGACTCCCGGCGAAGGGTTCGACGTAGTGCTCGCAGTCTCCGAGCGCTTCCCACACTTGCGGCGCCGCGTCGGACTTGCCGCCGAACCATGGCCAGGGGGTTTTGTTTAGGTTAGTCAGCATTTCCACCTCCGAAAAGCACGCCTTGCCCCGCGCGTGACGCTTGCAACGTCGACCCTGCCGCCTCTGCCGCGAGCCGTTCGCGCGACGTCGCAGCGTGCCGGGGGTCGCGTTCTATGCCGATGAAACGCCGACCTAGCCGCAGGCACGCAACGCCCGTGGTGCCGGACCCGCAGAACGGGTCTAGAATTATGTCGCCGGGGTCGGTGAAATCTGAGACGAGCGCGAGCATCAGATCGACCGGCTTGGGTGTTTCGTGCGGCGGTCGGTCTGCGCCACGTGGCGGACGAAAGCGCCAGATCGCCGCGCCGCCTCCGCGGTTCCAGCGCTTCTTTCCTGAGCGATGCATGATCGCGACCGCCTCGACCGCTTGGCCCGGCCGGTCTCCAGTTAGTTGCGGCGTGGGATTGATCTTGTCCCATACGCCCGCGCGCACCCACGCATCGGCTGCACCGACCGCGTAAGCACCGATGTCCTCGACTGCGCAGAACGCGACCGCCCAGCGCTGCGCCATTGCGACCAGCGACGCGGAAAGCGCGGCAGGGTCGGCAAGCGCAGCGAACGAAACTCCGGTGCGGCCGTCTGTCGCGCCGCAGACCGCCGAGCGGTGCGTGCGCTCCGAGTACGGCGGATCCGTAATCACATGGTCAACCGGCCCGAGCGTGGGCATGATTTCGAGACAGTCGCCTTCGATGATTTGCCAGTCGCTCATTCGTCCCCCCAATGGTCGCCGGCTTCGATGCGAACGGCAGTCAGCCGCAGGCCGAGCTTGATCAGAAATGCGATGGTGCGGCGGCGTTCCTCGTCGCGTCCGGCGCAGTAGGCGTGGGCCTCGTCTTCGGTTGCTGCGCGGCGTTTCACGTCGGTCATGCTCACCACCTCCCATCCTCGACCCGTTGCAGCACCGCGACGGACAGCACGCCGCCGAGGAACAGCCAGCCCATCAGCAGACAGAACCCGTGCTCAGTCACGATCCAAACCTCCCAACCAGCCGCGCATGGGTCGCCGCGCGCGCGTGAAACCAACTCGGATGCGCCGCGCGTGAAGCCGAACACGTCCGCCCGGTCCCGTACGCGGTGAACGTCGCCAGGATCCCCGCGCGCACGCTGCCCCACTGCGAGCACCAGCCTTGCGCGCGCCGAAGCGTTCGATACGTCGCACGGGCGCACCGCCGCGTCGCTTCTGCGTCGACCCCGGCGAGCGCTTCCCACTGCTCGCGCGGCCGGCCGTTGCGCTGATGTTGCCCGAGGCATATCGCCCGGCCATGGTCCCCGCGTCGTGTGCCGGCGTGGACTGAGCGGCGGAAGTGCGATTCGTGCCAGAACACCGTGACAACCCCGAGCGCCCAATACCGGCTTGGCGTTTCGGCCGCGATGGCCTCCGCGATGACGCCGGCCCGCGCGCGGTAGTCGTCGGGTGTCTCCGTCCACGTCGCGGGCGGCGTCGGGAGTAGCGACAGGATGGCGGCTAGGATGGTGGGCGTCACTTTGACACCTCACGCAGCCACGCGGCGAACGCGGCGACATTCGGCGCCTCGAGCCACGCGCGTCGGATCTCAGACACCCGCACCAGCGGATCGGGCTTCACGCCCGCACGGCACCGGGCCTGGTACTCGCACGAAGACAGCCGACACCCGGCGCACTGCACGCGGTCGGCCCGGTCGCGCGGACGCCCGCATCGGCACCGCCCGGCCCGGCGGTGGGCGGCCCGGCGTTCGCGTGCGTTCATCACGCCAGCCTCGCCAGCGCCCGGCTCTCCGGCCCCGTCAGCCAAGCCGACAACGGAATCCCCGCGACGCGTTCCAGCGCGAGCGCTTGTGGCAGCTCCGGCCGGGAAGCGGCCGTGCGCCACCGACTGACGCGCGAGGCGTCGCAGCCGATGACCTTGGCGAGGCGGCGGTTAGAGGAGCGCTGGCTGCGGATCCAGTGCTCGAGTAGGCGTGAGCCGTTCACTCGTCCTCTCCCTCATACATGCCCAGGCGCATGTCACCGCGCCCGATGACGCGGTCCCCGCGCTCCAGCACGTATTGCAGGATTTCACGGATCGCGTCGTGGTCCTCCCGCCTCAGTGCCTCGCGTACTTCGCCCTCAGTCCATTTCGTTTCCATGCCCGGACCATAAACCTCGCGGTGCGACCGCGCAACATCTTTTTTCTTGACGGGGTGCGTGGAAGCACTATGCTCGGGGAATCGGACAGGGCGAGACGCCCGAAGGGAGACACGACAATGACCAAGACAATCGCAATCAGCAATCTCTGCGGAGGAGACTACAAAGCGTTCGCTTTCAGCCCGGAGCACGGGCTTAGCGATCGCGCTATCAGGTGGGCGCGACGCTGCGACGCACTCGTCGGAGGCGTCGTCTTTAACTCTGACGTCCCGGGGCTGGCCGACGCCGCCGAGGCAGCTTGGGAAGCTCTCGCGGCTGACGCCGAGCACGAAGGATCGGCGGTGGCATCGTGAGCGCCACCGGCCGCCGACCCGCGGGCATCTCCGCGCTACAGGACGCGTCCCCCGCGGACGCGGTCGACCTGCACGAGCTGCGGCTCGTCTGCCCCGATGATAGCGATTGTTACGAGACCGACGACGGGCTCGTCGGTGTCTGCTTCGGGCGCGACGCCGTTACGTTCACCGCGCCCGGCGTGGAAATCGAAGCGCCGTCACTCGCGGCGTTGGAAGCCATGTTGCGCCCCGCGTGGGTCCGGGGGCTGCTGTGAGCCCGGCGGAGCTGGTCGCGCAATGGCGCGATATGTCGCAACGGTTCGCTGGCTCCGCAGTCGCCGCAGTCGGACATGGCGAAGTATTCGACGCGATATATGTCGCGCTCGCTAGCGCATACTCGGACTGTGCCGATGACCTGGAACGCTCGCTCACCGAACCGGGGGACGCATGACCGACCTAACCGCAACCCTCCGAGCAACGGAAGCCCTCCGTCGTCTCGGCCTGCCCACTCACGCGCGCGCTGTCTACCTCGAGCAGGCCGGCGCGGTGACCGAGGCGCTGATAGCGCTCGCGGATGTCCGGCGCGTCATGCGGGCGTGTGGCGCGGGGAGAGACGTCGTTTTGCACGAGGCGATGACGTCGGCTGAGATTGCTTTAGAGGCGTGCCGATGACCGCCGCAGTACACACCCTCGGCCCGCGCTGCCGCGGCTGCGACGAGCGCTTCTTACGCGGCCCGCTCACGGACCACGATGTGCCACTCTGTCCAGATTGCGAGGATGTGATCGTCTCACGGTACGAGCACGGGCGCGCGGTGGTCGAGTGCCCGGCGATGCAATGGCTCCAGCGGCAGGCGTTCGATCACAGGGTCCCCGAAGCGCTGGACGTGTGGCTTGCGGCAAACCCCTTCGCTGACGGCAGGGAGCTCGGCCCGCGAGGCTGGACGTGGCTGGAATCACAAGGCGGAAAGCACGCCGACGACATCAGGGAGATCCTATCGTGAAAGAATCGGAGTACCGGGCCGCGCCCGGGGTCAATTGGAGCGCGCTAAAACACATCGGTGTTAGTCCACTCTATTACAAGCACATGGCGGGTCAGTCGTTCGACAGCCCGGCGATGCTCGTCGGCAGAGCGGTGCATTGCGCGGTGTTGGAGCCGGAGGCGTTCCGCGATAGGTACGTCAAGCAGCCGGACTTTGGCGACATGCGGTCGCCGGCAAACCGGGCCATGCGCGATGAATTCGCCAAGGGCCCGCGCGAAGTGTTGACCGCGGCGCAACTTGAGACCGTCGAGATCATGGCCCACGCCGTGCGCCAACATGACACGGCGGCCAAGTTGGTCCGCGAACTCACGCACCGCGAACACTCCGTTTTCTGGACGGACGCGGCGACGAGTATGCGTTGCAAGGGCCGTCTCGACGGCGTCGGGCCGGGCTACATCCTGTCACTCAAAACGGCGCGCGAAGACACGCCGGAGGCATTCGGCCGCGCCTACTTCCAACGGCTCTACCACGGCCAAGCCGCGTTCTACTGCGACGGCCACGGCCAAGCGCTGCCCGAGGTCACGATCGTCGTGCAGAATCACGCG
>Ga0208644_1001732_pt1 | contig 17996 bp, 17 predicted proteins | sample VirMetDEL_Nov_18_FD_184517 | JGI IMG/M metagenome (GOLD analysis project Ga0208644, IMG submission 184517) | Aqueous microbial communities from the Delaware River and Bay under freshwater to marine salinity gradient to study organic matter... | ecosystem: Environmental > Aquatic > Marine >... | reverse complement strand
CGTCTCGTCTAAGTCTTCGAGTTTCTCAGCCACCGCGAAGTAGTCTCTAATTGTCATTCCGAATTGATCAGCCCTGTTTCCTCCGGGGTGATATCCCATCGGAAACGCCGGTCCTCCGTCGTTGATTAGTTCATCGCTCATTCCGCCTCCTTCTTGTCCTCTTTGATTTCTCGGATGATGTCGCACAGGCCGACGCACATCGCCATGTATCCATCTGGATTGGCAATTCCATTCCGATCGCAGATATCCTGGCCTCGTTTCATCGCATCCAGACCGACCTCCCGCCATGGCTCTTTGATAAACTCGATGATTTTCCTTCCTCTCATTTCAACCCCTCCGCCAGCATCGCGTGCTCTAGGATGAGCACCGCATCCGCGGTCTTCAGTGTGATGTTGAGGCTAGGCTGCCGCTGCTGCGCCAAGCCCTTCAGATGGGCCTTCCAGCGCGTTCCATGGGTCTTGCTGGTGCCTGCCCCTATCGTCTTCTGCCAGCGCTGTGGAGGCACCTCGATGCACCTGGTGAGCATTGAAGCTATCAGGCCGTGGATGAATCCTACGTTGCGGCCGAACTGGAACATCGCGCTACCCGGGGCGCCCTTGCCTCCGATGTATCCGCCCACCTTCTCGATGTAGACCACATCCGACTGCGACAGGTAGTTGATCAGCACCTCCCGGACGTCGCCGTCGGTGGCAGGCATGGGCTCCAGTGTGACCCTGCCGTTGGCAACGTGCGCCAGGCCGCCGGACAGGCCGGGGTCGATAGCTAGGATGCGTTTCACTTAGCGTTCCTCCTTAGCCACGCCTTGATGGCCTGCTCGGTGACGGCACCGACCTTCAGGCCGGCGGCCTTGCAGTAATCGCGGAGCAGTTTGTGGATGTCTGGGTTCACGTTGATCGTCTTGGTTTTACTCATTTGAGATGCTTGCGGACCTTGTTCCAGTAGGCCTCGGTGGCCTGCTTCTTGTCGCCAGACGGACCGCCATTCCACCTGCGAGCAAGCTGCTCAGTCGTGCAGCCCTTGCCGTAGTGCTTCAGGTAGGCCTCGCAGACAGCCCGGGCCTGCGCCCTGTTGGTCATGTCCTGGTGGCGGTAGTGGCTGCCGGTGAAGCGGTTCACATCGAGCACAACGGCCTTGTGGATTTGCAGCGGCCCGATGGCGCGTCCGTTGTCGCCGATGGCCATGTCGTTGCCGGATGACTCGACGATGATCAGAGCGCTGATGAGGTTGGAAATGGTGGTCATGGTTTGGAGAGTGTTGCGCGTTGTTGAACCAGTCGCGCCCCTGGTGCCGGACTTCCTCACCGGCGGGATGGGCGGTTTGACGGGCACCGCCGTGCCCTAAGATGTGTTATGGTGCGATGATTCCGAAAGAAACGTCGTAATCGGCGTCGTAAGGTCCGCACAGCTTGGCGACCTTCTCTTCTGCGGCCTCACGGCTCGGATAAGCGCAAACGAAAGCGGTAAAAGTACCAGCGAAAGCATCAGTTGCCTTGCAGTACTGCGGGAACTCCTTAACCACAACAAACAGCCCAAGGGCCAATGCGCGGTTGATGTTGGCCCGATCAGGGGCTGCCTTATCAGCGACCGACAACCGGGCTTCAAACAGGCAGTTCTGCAGTTCGCTGCAGGCACCGGCTTCGTGCTCGTAGTGCTCTTCTTCTTGGAGTGTTGCGTAGCTCATGGTGTTTTGCTTTCGACTTGATTGGACCGACGGCCGTCAAGTTGCCAGAGCACCCAAACACCTGCAACACAATTTTACTAATTTTCCCTCTTTTTGCAGAAAACCCAATGTTTGCAGGGGTGAAACGAGGGTCACTTTTCCGTGAGCGCGGCGAACTTCAGGAAGAACTCGGCCCTCGGGCGGATGTGGATCGTGCCTGTCGAGATGCGCCGATAAACGATTGCCTGGCGCTTGGTTTCGGCCAGCCGCAGCTCGGCCTCGGGATGCAGCACCTCGACCTCAATGGCCGGGTTTGAGCGGTTGCGGTAGATCATGGCCACGCCGTGTAGATCACAGTGCCCTGCCCATTGGCGTCGACCAGCTCCACAGCGTTCACTCCTTTGAGCTTGGCGACCGCGGCCATCAACTGCGTGTCGTTGGTGGCATTTGCGATGCACGTCGAGACGATGTCGGCGTCGTCATAGGAAGCCGACAGAAGCTCCTTGGTACGGTCGCGCCATACACGCAGCACTCGGCCGTTGGAGAGGTTCACGCGCCGCATCGACTCGACGCACGGGAAGGTGTGTTTCATATGTTTCGGGATGTAGGCCGCTTGGGATGCTTGATGTCGTACATTTCGTTCCCGCCGACCTTGATCTCCGCGGAGTCTACATGGACCACACTGCCCGAGTCGAATAAATGCACCACCCAGACGCTGTTCAGGCTCGGGCCGTAGTCGATCAGGAACAGCGCAAAGCCTTCGCCTAGTGGCGTCACCACCCAGATCGGTGGTGCGCACTGGTGGATTGCCGTCATGTCAAGTTGACCGACTTCCAGTTGTAGCCGTTATGCACCCAGAGGATGTTGGTGTTCGCTGCGTTGTTTGTCTGGAAGAACATCGGCACGTTGGCCGGAGGTGCCGTCACGTTGCTCGGGGTAGCGCTAGGGCTTGTAGGGCCTGACGGGATGTAAACAAATCCATCAGCCATTGAGCTGTAGCCTACTGGCCCGATGATATCGCCGGCTTCCTGCACCCAGCTCGCCTCCTTGATCACCTTGCCTGTCGCACCGTCGAAGATAGCGAAGGTGCCATTGGTGCTGCTGGAAGGCCCGGTGACGTCGCCGCTGCCGGAGCTAGTAGCACCGATGGTAATCGTGCCAGGGCCATTGGTGACGGTGATGATTCCGGTTCCGACTAGCTTTGCCTTGTTGAGCGTTCCACCCGTGGTGTTTCCGATCAGCAGGTCGCCGTTGGTGAAGCTGTTGGTCTGGCCTGTGCCGCCATTGGTAACGGACAGCGTACCGGAGACCATTGAGCCCAAGGCAATCAAAGGAAGATCAACGGCCTGAATGGCCGACATGACGTTGTTGGTGCCGTTGCCGCGGAGGTATGTGCCGTTGGTCGTTGCTCCCGCAAGGAAGTCGATTGCCGACTGCGCCGAAGTGCTGCTAGTGCCACCGTTTGCGACCGAGAGAGTACCAGCCAGCGTGATCGTCCCCGACGACGTGATCGGGCCGCCGCTAGTGGTCAGGCCTGTCGTGCCACCGGACACACCCACAGAAGTCACCGAAGCCCCCGCGGCAATGCCGTCGAGCTTGGTGGCCTGCGTGGACGTCATGTAGCCGTTCTGCGTGGTCGTAGCCGGCACCTGGCTAATCACCGGAGTGGTGCTTCCTGTAGCCACCGAGATATTGGCGCCGCCCGAAGCCGAGACGTTGGTCACGGTGCCTGTGTTGCTGGTGTACCCAGCCGGATTGCTGTTGGGGTAGGCCCCGAGGTTGGTCAGTGCTCCGGCAGCCGTAGTCGCTCCGGTGCCACCGTTGGCCACAGCCAGCGTACCGTCCAGCGTCAGCGTGCCTGTGGTCGTCACAGGGCCTCCCGAGAAGGTCATGCCTGTCGTGCCGCCGGAAGCATCCACCGACGTCACAGTGCCGGCAGCAGAGGCCGACAGCGTGGTGCCCGACATCGACAGGCCAGTGCCTAGGCTGATCTCCTGAGTGACCCCAGCACCAGCACCAGCACCGCGGCCAAGCAGTCGTGAGGCAGCCGAGACGTCCTGGATCTTGGCGTAGGTCACCGCGCTGCTGGCGATGGTCTGGGAAGTGCCGCCGGCAGCCTTGGTGACGTCCCCGGTGAAGGCACTGGTCTGGATGCCGCCGGAGCCTGTGAACTCCACACCGCCGCTTACCGCCAATTCCTCAACAACACCCGTTCCTGAGGAATCGCGGCCTAGGATCTTGTCGGTGGCAATCTGCTGCACCTTGGCGAAGGTCACAGCGTTGTTGGCAATGGTCGCAGCGAATGACCCAGTGCCAGACCCTGTCACATCCCCGGTCAGCGTGATGGTCTGGTCTCCGGTATTGCTGCCCGACAGGTTGCTTCCGGTAACCGTGCCAGAAGCTGCCACCGAAGTCGGCGTGATAGCTCCCAATGACACGGTCAGGTTGGGCGTGGTCGTCGCATTGGTGACCGTACCGCTCACACCGTTGGCATTGGTGAACCCGAAGGACGTCACCGTGCCGCCATTGGACGTGTAGTTGTTTGGGTTGCTCGCAGGATAGGCCCCAAGGTTGGTCAGGGCTGTGGCCGCATCAGAAGCACCAGTTCCTCCAGCCGACACGGCCACGATGCCTCCCAGCGTGATTGTGCCGCTACTGGTGATGGGGCCGCCAGAGGTCGTCAGGCCTGTCAGGCCTCCAGAGACATTGACGCTGGTCACACCGCCGCCAGTGGGGCCAGCAGGACCGGCAGGGCCAGTGGGTCCGGGAGGCCCTTGCGGACCCTGCAGACCGCCGGCACCGAGGGGCTTGGTCAGTCCGGTGTCGAGCCGTGTCAGCTCCAGCGTGGTGTAGATCTCGGATTGCCCGACGTTGGCAGCCAGACCCAAGCCGTCAGCATGGCCGCCGCGCTCGCAGTAGTACTCCAGCCGGTAGACGTTGTCCTTGTGCGGCGTGATGCGCACGTTCAAGGACACTTCCATGTCCACACCGTTGTTGATGTAGAGCGACGGGCCGTACCCGATGACCACCGAGTTGGTCACGTCATACAGCCGCAGCCTTGTGCCGCAAGTATGGTGGAACGGAGCCAGCACCTTCACCTGGTAGGCACCGGCAGCCACCTTCCACTCGTTGGACGCAAGGTCGATGATCAGGCCATTCGGATCGCTGGTGACGGTGTTCAGCGTCCTAGCAGTCCACACAGCGGTCACCGCGGTTCCGCCTGCGACGTTGTTGGCCTTGATGTCCTGCAGCACCGCGATCTTGAGCGTCAACGAGTCGACGTCCTTGCGCAGCTTGTTGATCAGGATCGTGCTGGTCTGTGAATCGTAGCTCATTGGCGTGCCTTCTTTCGGATGATGCGTTGCGCCTCGTCAAGGCTTGCCGCGATGCCGATCAGGCTGCCGGCAGGGCTGTAAATCCGCAGGCTGCCTTTCGATTTACCTGGAAGTGCGCGGTAGCCTCCGGTGAACGAGTATGCGCCGGGCATCGAGGAGTCGGGGGATGGCATGAAGGCAAACCGGCTAGGATCGCCATACACCGGGTTCTTCACGAACACCGTGTTGCCTACGCTTACAGACTCTGATCCACCGATGACGGGCTGGTCGGTGCGCTTGTCGTAGAAATAGGCGTGCTCCTTCGGGTCCATACCGACAGGCACATAGTTCTCCAAGTCATCCGGGATGGATCTGTCGGCCATGATCTTGCCGTCGACCGTTGCCACCGGAAACTTGGCGGACTTGCCCTCGTAGATCCGCTGCACGCCGGGTTTGACCACAAACTTCGGGTTCTGCAAACGGGTCACGGTATCGTACCCGATCACCTTACCGGGGCCACCAGCAGCGCCATCCGGCTCATGCACAGCAACCACATATTTGCCGGTTCGCAGGAAGGCCGGGATGTCGATGCGTGCGGCCACCTGAGTGCCGGGCTTGATGCTTCTGGCAGCACCGAACTTCGCTTTCTTCTCAGAGCTCAAAGCATCGACAGCCTCGGCGTCGGTAGGTGGGTTGGCGAAGTCCTGATTGCGGCCGATGTCGCGTTGAATATCAGCCGGCATATTCCGCACGCTGATTGCCGCGGCGATCTTCTTCGAAGGCACCGCCCACAGGTTCTCCGGGTCGTAGTTTTCGATCTCGTCGATCTTCTTCAGCCGGATGGGGTCTTCCATGCCGTCGTAGGGTGCGCCGTAGATTCGGTAGCCCTTCTCAAACAGGTCCATGGCCTCGCGGTGGGTATTAACGCCGCGGCCCGAGGCCATGTCGGAAGGCATGAACCGGATATCCGCGCTGCTCGTCTGGAAGCGCTGCGAGAGCGGGATGACGTTGCCTTGATCGTCGCGGGTGATTGGCTCGGCGGATTTGATCTGATCAGAATCTGCGACGTAGTAGATCCGTTCGTTGTCCGGCAATTCAACGATTCCGCTCTTGGTTGGCTGTGATTCCGCACTGAAGTCGCGCATGACCATACCGACCGTCTTCGGTGTTGCCTGAAACACTGGAGCGTTCTCTGGAATGCGCAGGAACACTCGTTTGACCTCTGGCGTTGCCCTTGCCTGAGTCATCACCTTGGCACCTTCCAAGAAGTCCTTTGAAAGTTGCGGATTGATGTCCTTCAGCTCTCGGGCGTGATCCTTCAGCTCGTTGATGAACTCAGGAATGTCATCAATCGCCCCCCAATCAAACTCAGGTAGAGCCTCATTCAGACTCGCCTGATATCCCTTGCTGTCGAAGTAATCCAGTGTGGGTTGATCGGTGTCGAACTTGCGCATGGCGTTGTTCACCACGCGCAATCCGGCATCCAGCCTGACAGCATCGTTTCCAAGGCTCTTGGAATACGATTCAGCAGCCTTCTTGTCGGTTGTGAACGAGAACGCCCTCCTAGATACGCCCGATGTCTCGCCACGCATGGCCTTGTCGAACACATTGAAACCACCCGTAGGCGTCCCGTGGAAGACAGGCCCAACCGTGTACCCAGCCGCCTTCGCTGCCTCATCGACCATCCGCTGCGCGGCAGCCGTGTCGCCAGCCTTCACCGCGGACAGGTAGTCGGCGTCGGATGGCATGAAGCGCTGGCTGGGAACCGACGGGATGCCTTGCTTCGTTTTGATCGTGTTGATGATGTTGTCCATCACCGGCATGACAGTCTGAAGTGGCTGGGCAGTCACAATTCCCTGAGCGTTTCTGATGCGCTTCTCAGTGCTCAGGTCCGAGATGTTGTAGAACTTGTCGAGGTATCCAATGGTTTCGCCATGGATCGTCCAAGGGTACGAGTAGTGGAACCCGGTCTTTTCCGGTGCCTGCTTCACGTTGACTCCAAGCAGAGCAACGACAGATCCGAATGGGACGTCAGCCAGCTCAGGATCTGCAATGTCACGGGCAATGTCTGCCGGTGAGATTCCAGCAGCGGTCAGTTCCTTCGCGGTGATCGGAAGAGCCTTGCGCTGCATCTGGGTCAGCAGCGGCTCCATGTCAGCGAAGTTGAGCTGCTTGTTCTGCACCGCAGCCTTCAAGTCAGCCAGTGAGTTGATCTTGCTGAACTTGTCACGGGCCGACTGCTTGATCGACTTGGCCGTCGAGTTGACGATGGCTGATGACATCGCAGCAATCTGAGAGTCCGCTGCCCTCTTGGTGATTGTTTTGGAATCAATAGCAGCCTGCATTGCCTCGATATAGGCGAGCTGGCCTGTCTGATTCTTGAGATGGTTGATCGGGCTTTGAACGGTGATTCCGACAATCACGTTGCCGTTGGGATCGGCGTCCTTCTTTAGGCGACTGATAAATCGGTCGGCAGTTGCCTGATCAGAGAACGCCCATCCACCACCGTTGAAGATGTTCATAAACCCGCGCCCACCTTGGCCTAGGACGCTGAGTTTCCGCTTCGCACCAGTAGGACCAACGGCCATCTCTCCGATGCCCATACGGTCAGCAGCAAGCGCGATGATCTTCCTGTCCGCGTAGTCCTCCAGATTCACCTTGTCACTGGCAGGCATAAACCTGCCAATGTCGGCCTTTGGTATGGTGAACGTCTCGGAGTCAGGAGCTATGATTACATCCCCCGCTTGTCGAACCGTCCGGTCGGCTTGCCGGCCTTCTTGGCCGCCTTCCGTGCCACCGAGAGGGCGATTGCCACCGCCTGCTTCTGCGGTTTGCCGGCCTTCATCTCCCGAGACACGTTGCTGCTGATCGACTTCTGGCTGTAGCCTTGCTTGAGTGGCATCTGCTTTCCTTTCTGCTTGGGTTTGGGTGTCGTAGATCCCGATCAGTTTGCCGTCGGGACCGTAGAGTCTGTGCTTGGCACCGCTGACGATGCGGTAGCCCTCGTCGGAGTTGATGACCGACTTGTCGCCGATGGTCTCGGCAGGCATCCAGCGCTGCTTCGAAAGCTGGTAGGCTTCCTCGGAGAACTTCGCTTTGAAGTCCATCGGAGTCATCGAGCCAACACGATCCAATCGGAAGCTGCGAACGAACTTGCTTCCGCTCTTCTCAGCAGCGCCCACGAAGTCACCGAGGAACTTGGCCTTCTCAACTCCGAAGATCTCAGCAGATCGGCGAGCGCCTTCCTTCTGGTCGAGGTTGGTGAAGTACCTCGCCAGATCGGTCATAAACCCATCTGTGTTGCTCCACAGGCCACCGATGCTGCCATCCTTCTTCAGCAGCTTGCTCAGTTCGTTTCGGACCTTGGTGATGTCGATGGCGTTGACCACCGGATTGTCGGCCTTTGTGATCTTGAAGCTGTACGGGGAGAACTCCCGTTCGCTGACTTTGATTCCACTGCTGTATTTGGGCGAATCCTTACCAGTGAGCCTATTCCTCACTCGGCGAAGTGCTGCGAAGTAAGTGACGAACAGGCTGTTTCCGTTCTCCATTGCCAGATTGACGGCACGGATCTTGTCCTTCATCCGTGAGCTGATCGTCTGCGATTGCTCGATGGCACTGAGCTGCTCCGGACTGAACCTGCCTGTAATTTCACCGTCGACCATCCGAGCCCCCGGGATCTTCTCGGTGATGGATCGCAACGAGGTCAGATCCTTGTCGTCGCGTGCTCGGATCTCTTCGCTGGAAAGGTTCCTGATGCTGCCATCGGGCATCTGCTCGGCCAATCCGAGATCGACCAGCTCCTTGGCTGCCAACGGGTTGGAAATGTCCTCCGGCTTCAGCACGCGGCCACCGCGGCTGTCGTCTAGCATGATCTTCTCGTCCAGCTTGCGACGGGCACGCACCAGGTCACGCAACATGGCGTTCACCTGGGGCGAGGCCTGCTTCAGATCCGGGAACAGCACCGAATCGGTAGGCTTCACGCCGAAGGTGCGCTCAATAGCCGCGGCAGCGTTGGCGATGGCCTTGCTGGCGTTCTGCGTCAGTGCGGCATCCAGAAGCTGTCTGGTGAGGCCTGAGAAGCCCTTGAGCATGGCGTCAGGCTTCTGACCAGCAATCAGTGCTGCGAAGTGCTCCGCAGCCAGCTCCGAGGCAATGTAGTCGGCCTTCTTGTTGATCGTGTCGAACTGGGCAAGCTCTGCGGCACGCTGGGCATTTCCTGCAGCCAGCTTGTCGCGGTACTCGTTGAACCGAGCCTCAATCTCGGCGTCTGAGAAAACGCCATCGGCCAGCTTACGAATGACGTCGCCATCCTGAATCCAGCGTCCGACAAGAGCGTTCTTGATCTCGGTGGCGCCACCTGCTAGCTGCTCGCTCTTTTCAAGAGCATGGAACAGCTCATGGCCGAGAGTGTACAACGGGCTGTCGCCTTTGCCTTTGCCGAGGATGTCGGCATTGATGACGATGGTCGGGCGGTCTCCAATCTCAACCTGCACGCCACGGGCACGGCCCTTGTACTGATCAACGAAGTCAGCGTCCGACAGGTACTTGATGTCGACATCACCGAACCGGCCTTTGACCAGTCCTTCGACATCCATCAGCGCCGAGGCTGCATCGACGCCGTGCGTATCTCGGACACGCTCAAACAGCGCCTTGGTCGTCGGATCCTGCTGTGAGTCAATGAAGCGCCCAAGGTCGCCAGCACGGGCTTCTGCAGCAGCCTTGCCGGTGAGCTTCTGGTAAGCACGGCCACCGAGAGCACCAAGAGCACCTTGAGCAGCACCAGATCCGAGTCCAGCAGCAGCGCCTTCCTCGCCACCGGAAAGGTAGCCGAGGCCGGTTCCCAATACGGCACCCTCTAGTCCGCCAGCGGTGCCACGCAGAGCAGCATCAACCGCGGCATCACCACCGTACTGCCCGATCACACCCAGCATACGCTGGCGAAGGTTGGCGCCAGGTGCAGCTCCGATAGCCTCCAGAGGGCCGATGCGCGAAGGCTGGGTCATCAGGTTCTCGCCGGCCATTGCCAGTGCCTCACCGGCCTCGCGTGCGGTACGGATACCGGCAGGGATAGCGGCAAAAGCTGCGGCCTCTGGAGCAATTCCGAGAGCACCAGCAACACCGGCTGTTGAAGCAGCGGTGCGAAGCGCTTCTGGAGTCATTCCAAGAGCTTCCGCTGTCATGCGCTCGGCAGCGCCGGCAAAGCGCTCCAGCGGCCTTGCAACGCCAGCAACAGCACGTCCCGCAAGCTGAGTGCCTTTACCGACAGCACGGGCCGATAGCTTTCCAGCACCGAACACCTCGCCGATACCAGGCAGCAGCATCGTCGGGTCGGCGATCAACGAGACGCCCTGAACAAACTCCGGGTTGGTGAACTCCGGTGGCACCACGATGCCTTCTTGACCTTCCTCAAGCCTGCGTGAAGTGCGTGCAAAGTCGCGTGCCTCAAGAAACTGGTTGTACTGCGAGTCAGGCGTGCCGGTGCCGGTGACCAAGTCCTTGAACTTGAACAGCGGCGAGTCCGGGTTCTCCGACTGCGCCACGAGGCCGTAGAGCTGCCGAGTGCCTTGAGCAGCGCCCTCGATGTAGTTGAGCGGGTTTGCGGCAGCTCCGGTAGCACCTTCGGCCAACGCACTGCCAATCATGCCTGCAGCGGCATCGACCGATTGCGCGATGGTGTTGATCCAGTCGGTCTGCTTGGTCTTGTTGTACTCCTTGAACAGATCGAACTGCTCGCGGGTAGGAACGAAGTCAGGGTTCTGCAATGCCTGCGCCACATCCTCGCCAGTAGGCGGGAACTGGTCGGCAAGAATGCGTTGGGCTTCCTCTTGGTTGACCGAGTCAGGAAACTCGACCACCTGAGCACCGACCTGCACCTGGTATGGCATAGACTATTCGAGCTTCTTGGTCAGCGGATTGTAGCGAACAAAACCAGAACGAGTCGCAGCGGGTTGCTGCTGATCAGGCTTCAACACCTCAAGCCCAATGGACTTGGCTCTTGATTCAATAGCCCTAGCAGACTTTTGCAGCATCGTCTCAAACGCCTGAATGTTGGACTTCTTCAGTGAGAAAATTGAAGTCGGATCTGGAATCACGCTATTCAGCAGCTTGAAATCTTCAGGGGTTATGGTTCCCGGACCAATGATATTGATGCGTTCAATTCCTCGAAGACCGGAAACTAATGAGTTGGCTCGCGCCCTCACCTCAGGGGTCTGCTGCATAGCAGCACCCATTTTTGCGATGTCCAACAGTTCAGCAATGGCCTTCCGGCTATCAAGCACGTTGGAATACTGTTCTCGGAACTTGGAAGCCTCAGCTTCAGTAGGAGCAGTTCCGCGGAACTCAGGGAAGTCGATTGTCAATCCCCTGACCTTCAACATATCTCCAATGTTCGCCTCCTTGGCAGGAACGAACTGCTCCTTGTCACCGAAGCGAACCACAGCACCCATGTTTCCAATCTGCTCGATAGTGGTCGGCCTACGCTGACCAGCGACTTCAAGCACCTTGTCGAGGCTAGCAAACACCTCTGGATTCATGCCCTGCTGCGCCGCAAACTGGGCCATGTTCTTGCGCAACTGCTCATACGGCACCTGCTCGGTACGAGTGACAGGAGTCGTAACCTCAACCGGCGGCAAGAACTGGGCGGCAGGCTGTTGAGCAGCAGGCTGAGTGGTGAAGTCCTCGCGCCGAGGCATGGTGGCAGGCTTAGCCTGAGCAGCCTGAAGCTGCGCCTGAAGTTGCTGAACCCTAGGGAGATTCTGAGCAATACGCCCAGCAACCTGCTGCGGGGTCTCGGTGACAGTGGCTTGACCAACGGCCAAGCCTCCGCCCATTCCACCCTGCAACGAAGGAATACGGAACTGCCTAGGAGTCTCAGATACCAACGGCTGAAGCTGGACCAACTGAGCCTGAATATCTGCAGCATTGACTGCAGGAGCAGTCTGCTGCTGGTACTGCCTCAAAGCCTGCAGGTAACCCTGTTCGTTGAACGTAGGAGCAGCTTGAGGCTGCATGGCAGGCTGCACAGGTCCAACAGGCTGCACCGTTTCGGTGATCTGATCGCTGACGCTCACCTCGGTAGGCATCGTCATGCCGTAGCGCATCAGCTCACCAAGCTGCTGCTGGGTGGTGATCTGGTTCTTGAGCTGTTGAAGCTGTAGATTCCGAAGCTCTGTTTCAGCCTGTTTTGATTGATCGGTACGGTACTGGTTCAGCACCATCACGGCGTCCCCGAGAGCCGCCTTCTTCTTGGCAAGGCTCATGTCTACGAACTTGTCTCCAAGCACGGTGGAGAACTTGTTCAACATTTCACGGTCGGCCATCACCTGCTGGGTGTACCTAGGGATGTCCTGCTCGGTAACGCCTGCAGGCAGTTGACCAGTCTCGGTGTATTGCTGGATGGCTATGTACTTCGGGTCAGATGCAAGTTGCTGTTGATACAGTCCAACAAGAGTGTCTCGGCTTTGATCTGCAGCCTCGGTCTCGGCCTTCTTGGTGCGGTACTGCTCGATGGCCTTACCGAGGCCCTGTCCCATGGCAGCAATGCCCATCGCTAGGTTGCGACCCGGGGCGGTGGCGGCCTCCAGATAGCCGGGAGGCAGCGGACCCATGTCTCCGCGTCCGGTGTATGGTGTGGAATAGCCGTAGGTTGCCATAGATTTAGCTGTGCTGAGAATGATACGCGAACTCCCGCAGTTTCAAGCTGATAGCCCTCATGTGCTTGTAGCCTCCGATAATCCAAGCCACTTGTATGATCATGTCGTTGCCGCAGAGCCGTAGGACATCGGATGTCTGACGCTTCCACTCCTCATCAGCCTTCTCCCAGGCCACCGAGTCGGCATAGGTGCTTGTGATCTGGGCGATCACAGGCTGCAGCCGGAACCAGTTCTCAATGTAGAACGGTGTCGAGTAGAGGCTATTGGCCTGCATCAGCACGTCGAGGAAGGCCTCGGGGCTGAAAGCGACATCACCGTCGATCAGGTCGTCGATGGCGTGGCAGTAGGCATGGAAGGCCGTGATGAACACCACGGCGTTGTGGTTTCCGCCGGCTGCGTCAAAGTAGAGCTGGCCGAGCTTGTTCACGCCGGGTGGAAGTCGATGGAAGCCGAGGTCGGCTTGGATTGCCACCGCTCAAGGTTCAGGAACACCGAGAAGCTCTTTGCGACTGCAGAGTGGCTGACTCCGGCAGGAACGGGCTTAGACCAGCCGCAGCGCCAGGTGGTTACAACCTTGGACTTTCCGCCCATCGTCCAATGCATCGTCCCAAGGATGTGAATGATGCGTGAACCGAAGCCGTGATGGGCGTGCGACGGGATGACCTCTCCAGCAGGGCAGCACCAAGCCTCAAGCTGCCAGGAACCGAACCTGAACAGCGTGATCCCAATGCATCGCTGGAACCTGTTGATCACAGAGAGGAAGCGAGGCCCTTGAGGCCTGCACCTGCAGACTTGATACCGCCACCGATAGCCTCCAAAGCCTGACCCTGCATCTCGTCGCGCTTCTCGAAAAGGCCCTGTTTGAACGACAGGGCGTCGTCGATCATGGTGTCGTCGAGACCCAAAGCCTTCAGCCGCTTGCGCTGCTGCTCAACCTCGGCGGCGGTGTTGGCGACGTTGATCTGCGGCATCTGGGCGCCATATCCGGTGCCCGGCATCATGGCAGGCATCTGAGGAGCGAACTGCGTCATGCCACCCTGGCCGTAAGGCATCGCACCTTGGTATCCGTAGTTCATAGGCTGGAAGCGGCAGACATACCGGCGCCGATCAGCGCTGTGGTGTTGGCGGCGGAAGCGGTACGGGCGGCAAGCTGGGCCTGCTGGTTGCCACCGATAAGATTGGCGGCGTACTGGCTCTCCGGGTTGAAGAGCTGGCCAGGATTGAAGCCCTGGGCCTGACCGATGAAACCCTGCGAGGCGCCGAAGGCCTGAGACGGCCGACCGAGCACCTGCTGGAAGACGTCGCCGTAGACTCCCTGTGACGCCCCGAGAGCGCCCATTGCCTGCTGCTGGCGCTGCTGCTGAAGGCCGGCACCAACCATCTGAGAACGGACAGCCTCCTGCAGCGCTCCAGTGGGGCTGCCAGCGAGTCCACGGGCCGCTAGGCTGCCACGGGTCTGCTGCTCAAGCTGACGCTGCTGGTCGGGCGTTAAACGCGATCCTGCACGCAAGGCCGATGTGGCCTGCGCAGTCAACGTGTCGGCCAATGCAGCCTGCTCCGGTGATGCAGCCTTGATGGCGGCACGGGCTTGCGGCCCGAGAGCTTGGATGTCAGCGATGTCGCCAGCCCGGGAACGGCTACGGGCAGCAGCCTCGACCTCGCCCATGGTGGGCGCGATCTGCTCCTTGTAGAGCGACAACAGCTCCGGTGTTGCACTGCGCAACAGACCAAGCTGCAACGCTTGATACTGCGGGGCGTACTTAGCCTCGGCTGCGTATTTCTCGGGCGCTAGATCAAGTTGGGCGCGGAGGGTTTCCGCAGTCTCCTTGCCGTAGTCCCGTGGTGCTGGTGCCTCAACTGATGCCATATTTTTTGTCCGCCACCCTGTAGATCGGCATAGAGCCTTTCTTGTAGGTGGTCAGTTTACCGTTTCGATAACCGATGGCCGGCAGAATCGCCGACTCAGGCCGGTCGTGGAAGAACTTAGCCGCCACTGCCATGGCAAACACCGCGCAATCCGCGGCGAATTGATGCCAGTACCAGTGGTCGCCATTGGGATCGGTTGCCTGCCACTCCCAGGCCTTGGGCTCTGCACCCATCTGACGCCAGCCTACCAGCACGGCAACCACCTTCTCGTCTTGGGTGGCGATCTTGAGCGTGCCCTGCTGCGCGTGGAACAGCACATAGTCCTCCACTGCCTCCCGGGTCCAGCCCTTGAAGCTGTCCGGGAGCTTACGCAGCAGGTAGTCTGTGATGGAGGCGATCATTGAGAACCGGAGTCGTTCAAAACGGTCTGGAAATAATCAGGGAAAGGTGTTTGTATTCCCGGCCCAGTAACCGTGTCGAAAGCCCTCAAGCCGAAGTAATACACAGGCCCGACAGTAGCGGTTGGCAATGCTTGCAATAACGTGAACGGAGCGGTGTATGTGTAGAACACCGAGGTGTTTTGAACCGGATTTACGATATCCTCTGAAGAAGTCTTGATGTCTATTTTGACAGTTGTGGTGGCAGGAATTGGCCTGCTGTAGATGTCGACAGCGGTGAATACGGTTGTACTAGGATTGATGATGTAAGTTCCATCCTGCGACTGCGTGTTTGGAGGAACCATCAGATAGCATTGCACAGTCCCAGTCGGGATCGGCGCTCCTTCATTGAACCAGGCAGCGTGCATCAGACGTTGAAGTTGGCGATTTGCTTGCCGTAGACATTCGAACCGATGCAGGTGAACACGAACAGGTCGGCCTTGTTAGCACCAGTCGTCAGCGTCGGTGTGCTTCCGGCCTGCCACTGCATCGTCTTACCGCCAGAAGCCGAGAAGGTTGCAGTCAGCGTACCTCCGGCAGTCTGCTTCACCTTCACCAGCACGGTCTTGCCGTCGTCGTTGGCGCCGAAGGTCAGCGTGACAGCCACGTTGCCGGTAGGCGTCAGATCCCAAGTCAGGCTTGTACCGACATTGACGGTCGGTGTGGTCGAGCTGCTGGTCTGCGGAGCCGTCGAGAGCTTGGCCGATGTGACCGAGTTGTCCTTCAGGCGGATCGTGGTTCCGCTGGTCTCAATCGTGGTCTCGTCAGGCACCAACGAAAGCAGAGTCTTGGTCTGAGCAACCGTCAGATCGACCGGAGTCGCGCTGCTTCCGGTGTTGTTTCCCTTGATGCTGTTGGCAGCCATCGTCGCCAGCTTGGCGTTGGTGACAGCGTTGTCGGCGATCTTTCCGGTGGTAACCGCCAGATTCTGAATGGCATCAGAATTGACCGAGTTAGAACCGATGGTCAGCGTGCCTCCGTCGATGGTGCCCGTGATGTTTACGGTGGGTGTGCCAAGGAGGTTGAGCGTCGAGGCCGACAGTGTGGTCGTCGGGCTGATCGTGGTGCCTGGGGTGACGTTTACGAAGAGTGGCATGGTAGTTTAGACGTCGTTCTTGCCGTAGAGTCGGAATGCGATGCCGATGACCTTGGCGCTGTAGATGTCGAGCGAGCCCTGGTCGGTGGTGATCAGCGGCTGCACAGAGGCCGAATGCTTGCGCAGTCGGGCCTTGTGGCTGAAGAACTGGTGCAGACCGGCCTTCCAGCCGTTGTTGCCGCAGCGGAACTGGGTGGTCACCGAGTAGTCCTCGCGGTACGGGGCCAAGAAGTTGTCTCCGGTGTTGTTCGTGTTGTAAGTGCCGCTGCCGTAGGTGTAGTAGGCCGTGCGGTCCTTGGTCTGATCAGTGGCAACCGTGTAGAACTCATTCACACCGTCGAACTGGGCGGTGATGGAATAGCGGGTGTTCCAGTTGCCCAATTCGAACTGGATGTCGGTCCACTGCTTGTGGTCGACGTTGTCCTCCCCGGTGTAGCCGCGGAACTTCACCTCGGTGCTGATCTGGGTCAGCACACCATTGCGGTCAGCATCCACAAGCCCGAGCGTGTCGAACTGATGGATCAGTCCGCTCTCATCGGCCCAGCAGAGCGTGTCGGTACCAGCCACAATGACGCGGCACCAGTACTTAGGAATGAGCATCGAGCCCTCCCAGTAGCCTTCCCAAGCCTTGTTCAGGAAGTTGTAGACCAGCGTGCGCTGATTGGTGCCATCACCACCCTCGACAGGAACGCTAAGGATGTAGCGATTGGAGAAATAGGTTCCGCAGGCGTTGCCCCAGAAGGCTTGGTCGATGTCGTCGACGATGTTCTGGATCTGGTCGGAGAGCGGCACCACCACCGACTGGCTGATGCCGAACTCGGTCTGTCGCAGGCTGATGATGCCGCGCTGCGACAGGAAAATGACGTCGGAACCAGTGCCTGCGATGGAAGCCTGAGACACGCAGCCGAACTCCCGGGTGATCTCGGTCAGCCGGGTGGTCGACAGGTCGCCGTAGAGGTTCTCCACAGCCAAAACCGATCTCTCCTTGAACACCAGCAGCGTCGTGGCATTGAACGGATACAAGGCCACCACGCGGTCATTGCTGCCGGTGTTGAGCTTGAACTCATTCAGCACAGGGCTGTAGTGCAGCGGGTCGAGCACGTCGGAGACAGCCAGGTAGTCGTTGCCGTACAGCAGCAGCAAACGGTTCTGGAAGTAGAGCCCCTCGCGTCCTGGAGGAACTGAAGCACCGGATGCATTGGATCGCTTGATGCTTCCGGTGACGTTGGATGTGGTGACGTCCACCAAGGTCGAAGGCATTGCCACCGAGGCAGTCGGAGTGGTCGAGTAGGTGCCCCCATTGACGATTGTCACCGAGCTCACGATTCCATCGGTGACGGTAGCGGTCAGGCTTGCGGCAACACTGGATGTTCCAGAGACCGTAATCACCGGAGCCGAGAGGTAGCCGGAACCCTGATTGAGGATAACGGCGTCGATGATGGATATATTGGGAGACGTGCCGCTTGTGGTGAGCTGGATGACTGCTCGACTAGCGTCGTTCAGCGAATCGGTTTCCTCGGTCGTGCCAGAGAAAAGTCGTAGCGTGTTGTTGTCGACCGGATAGGCGTAGTAGATCTTGTTGGTGACGTTGGCCCCACCGTTTTCAATGTTGGACAGAGTTACCTGATCGCCCGGAATGAAGTTGTGGTTGAAGACCGCAATGGTGTCCGCGGTAGCGTCGGAACTATTGATCGACAGCGTGGACGGGATGCGGTTGAAGCCGGCGTCGAGCGCAGAAGGATTGGTTGCCGTGCTCTGCATCAGGATCGGCATACCATCGTTCAGGTTGTTGACGATGTCCTGCGCTAGATCGTAGCCAGTCGTGTTGCTGGCCAGCTCAACGTAGTAGCGAGCGTTGTTCTCTGGGTTGAGTGGCAACGAGTTGGTCTTGGCCCGAGCATCAGCAAGAGTCAGGTGGAGCGAGATCTCCTGATTAACCACGTTGACGTAGAGCTGGAAGCCTTGACCA
>Ga0208644_1001731_pt1 | contig 18000 bp, 22 predicted proteins | sample VirMetDEL_Nov_18_FD_184517 | JGI IMG/M metagenome (GOLD analysis project Ga0208644, IMG submission 184517) | Aqueous microbial communities from the Delaware River and Bay under freshwater to marine salinity gradient to study organic matter... | ecosystem: Environmental > Aquatic > Marine >... | reverse complement strand
AAATGGATTTTTTGATTTTCTAGGATTAAAATTACTTAAATACTGTAAACAGTTTTCTATACCATCACTTATCATTTCATCTCTAAAGGTATAATTAATAAAATTAGGCCTATAAGATAGGTGATTCGCAATCTTTAAAAAACATTCTCCAATGTAATTTGTAACAGGTGGATTTTTTCTATTTCTTTTTTTAGCTTTATTACAACGATCTTTATATTCAATCATTGCTTCTAAAAACTTTTTGTTATCTACGTAATGCTCACTTTTTTTTCTGCTCATTATATTTCTCCAAACTATAATAATATTATACTATAATATATGTTTTTTGTCAATGGTTTACGGTTGTATTTTTATGTTTTTTATTTCACAGGTCATTGACAAAATTCGTTTTCTGGTGTATAATACCTATGTAGGTGCTTCACCAGAAACCTAGCTACTAATGTAACTTCTTACTAGGCATTTCTGCTAAATCAACAAAGTCTTTTAGTTTTTTTTTAAGTCTATCTTTTTCTTTAATATCTTCAATCAACTTATCTAACTCCGAATCATCTAAATCTTTTTCTATATAATCAGGTAATGGCTGTTGCATTAACTTAGCAGACTTAACTAATATGTGATACCTTTTATCAAAAGCATTTGAGGCGTTACATATTGTTAAAATCTTATCTTTAGGTATAGTAACTATTTCATCATTTGTAAAACTAATCCATTTAACTAAAGCAATATAATCAGAAACACCAATTTCAGATATTTGTGGCACATACTTAATTAACATTGGACTTTGCAATCTTAATAAATTGCTTGGTTCTTTTAGTTGTTGAGTTGGAATAGTACAACACAATTCTTCACCAGAAACTAGTTTGATTATTTTTGTGATAAGAGGTTGTATTGTCATTACTTTAAATTAACACTATGAATATCATAGTTAAACCCTTCTTCGTTGTAAATATTTATTCTTTGTTGAAAGTGTGTAAGTGTAAAATTCTTTTTATCTTTATAAGTTAAGTCATCTGAAATATCATATAAAGTGGCTGTGTTTTTGTTATCACCAAGTCTTAAACCTCTTCCAATACTTTGCAAATTTCTTATCCTAGATTTAGAAGGACTAGCAAAAATAAGGTTATGCAAGTTCCGAATATTAATCCCAGTTGAGAAAGTCCCATACGAAGCAACGATAATTGCATTATCTGATTTTTCAGTAATGGCCCTAACTTGCTCACGTTGTTCAGCATCCACACCACCATAGACAAAAAATATTTCCCTATTGTTTTCAGCTTTGTTTTTAATGAGTTCATAAAGTTTCTTTCCGTGTTTTTCTACCAATTGAAACAAACACAAAGTATTACCTTGTAAGTTTAATGCTAAGTTTCTTATGTATTTATTTCTTGCTTCAGAAGTAGCTAAATACTCTAGTTCTTCGTGGTACTTACAACCATAAAGTTTTTTTGCTTCTTCATCATTATGTTTTAAAATTAAACAAACTATTTTTAAATCAGATAATTGTTTTTTATCCATTAATGTTTTTGTATCTACAACTTTGTTAACTTGACCAAACAATCCTTGTAATACAAGTTTATGTGTTTTACTGTCATCTAAAGTACCTGTCATACCAATACGATATTTACAGTCAACAAGTTTAGTCATAATCTTTGTTAGTGATACGGCTTTAAATAAGTGTGCCTCATCACCAATTACAGCACCAAAGTTTTCAAAAAAAGTTTTTGGTAACTTATAAAGCGATTGCCAAGTAGATATGACAACTCTTTTATTTTCATCAATGTCATAACCGTGATATTTTCTACTAACATTATTTTCTACGTCATAACCATATTGTTTAAAGTCTTTGTATAACTGTTCTACTAAAGAAGTAGTAGGTACTATAATTAAAATGTTATTATCAATTACATTTAAATAATGTCTAAGTAACATATAAGAAATTAAAGACTTACCAGAAGCTGTAGGCGACAATATTAAACCTCTATCATTTTCCAATGCAAATTTAAATGCGTCAATTTGATAATCTCTTGGTGTGATAGATAAGTCGTAAGAATTGATTAAGCCGTCTATATCGGCGGCTGAGACACGATTAAATGTAAGAATTTCATTGATTTCGTCTATTTTTACATTTTTCTTATTACACCAGTCTTTTAGATAAGGATACAATCCTACATACATTTGACCTGTAGCATAAGAGTATAATCTTATCTTTCCATCCCAAACTCTACTACGATATTGTGGTGTAAACTTATAACCAGGTACCTCAAAGGAAAAGTATTCTGACAACTCTCGTCTTATGTCAGCTTCAGCCGTAATTCGTATGTAAACTGAATTAAGTTTTTCTACTTTGATTTCGCTTGACATAATGTTGTTCATTAAGTTGTGTATCAACTTTTGCTAATAATTTCTTTTTTTCTTCAGAGCGAAATTCAACTGGAAGTCCTAAATGAGGTCTAGCATCATACTTACAATAATCTTTGTATGGACCATTTACATCATTAAAATGTAAAAAGACTTGTGCGTGATTATTACCTTCAAATTTTTCTCTCCAATGTTCAACTTCACATCCTCTATAAACTATCATATCGCCTTCATTTAAATATATAGGCGTTCCTTTATTACCAAATCCTCCAGTCTCATCAACAAACATAGGCCAACGATAATTAGAATCATTAACATTATGACCTAACATTAAAGTTGTTGATACTTCACAACTTGGTCTATCTTTATGTCTTTTTAATACATCACCTGGTTTATATAATCTCCAATAAGAGTAAGTAGGTTCTAATTGTAAACCAGTAATCTCTCTCATAGGTATTGTTGCTTGATCTAATAAAGTTTCCATTGCAGGATCAGCGTAACAAGAATATGTCTTTGGTGCTTGTTTGTCGTCATAAGTACCATCTATATCTGGTCTATAACCTTTATAATTTGATTGATAAAATGTTGCAGCTCTTTTGGCTCTCATCAAAGCATATGCGTAAAGAAAATCTGCTTTTTCTTTTGAAATAAAGTTTCGTATGACCACATACTTGTGATCTTTATAAAATTGTTTTGTATCTATTGCCACGGTCTTCCTAATACCCACATCACTAAAGAATATCGAGTACCTCTTGTTACAGGTGTTACTTGATGATATGTAAAAGATGGAAAAACAATGATTGAACCTTTAGGTCTTATTTCTTCACACACCTTAAATCTACTTTTACCTGCGTGTGGACCAAAGTCAAACTTTAAATCACCACCATCATATTCATCACCATCAACTAAATTAATAGTAACACTAATTTTTCTTACCTTACCATTCATTTCAGGATTAGGTTTATTTTTATATACACTTAAAAAGTCTGAATTACCATCTGCGTGCCAACCATAGAATTGATTTAATCCATACTTTGTAAATTGTATTTGTTCAATATAATCGTGTTTCCAGTTCCAACCTGCTTTTTTATTTGCATCATTAATAAAAGGAACTACTAGATCATATATCCATTTATCTGATAACCAAGCTACCTGACTATTTCTCATATAGGCTTTTTCTTTAACACCTAATTGATCTAATTCTTCTTTTGTCAAGTCATTAGCAGCTACTGTCATAGATTTGTTTTGAACATCTTTACCATCTATGGTTTCAGCTTGAATTAGTTTACTAGTTCCTAGATCAATAATTTTTTTACACAATTCAGGCTTAATTGCACTTTTATAATACATATAAGCTTTTTGTAATTGCACTAAATCACTCCACTAGTAAACTTACGCCATTCTATCGCATTTTTAATTTGAAATGTACGATTAGAAATAATACGAATCGTTTTATCCAAATAATCAACTACACTTGTTACGTAAGTTAATTTTTGTTCAATCTTAATAATGTCTTCATCAGCTTTTAAATACTTGTCAACATCTTGTTTTAAGATTTTTAGATTAAAAGGTTTTAATTGATATACAGATGGATCAGATTTACCTGTGTAATATTCCCACTTTTCACGCAATAACCTATCTCTATCTTGTTCAGTTTTTTTCAACAAGTTATAGAAATGATTGTGAAACTTAGAATATTTGTTGTGTAACGCTGGTGTTTTTAAAGACTCTAAATCTAATTCTGTATCATTAATTTTTAGGTCTTTTTCGGCTAGTTGTTGTAGTTCTTCAAATGTCATAATATCTCCATTATATCAGCTTTTAATTATTTAGTCAATGGTTTACGAGGTCGTTTCAGTTGTATTACTTCCTTGACTTGTTGCAAATTCATATATCTTATAAGAAAAAGTTACACTAGCAGTTAGATAATCTACATCATTGGCCTGTTGATTGTAGTCTAGGCCAGATAATGATATAGGATAAATGTCTCTAAATCTAACTTCAATGTTATTTGTATTTTTACTTGTTAGTACAAACAAGGTTGCGTCTGAATAAAGACCACCATCATCTTGTACTGCCTTTTTTACTTGTCCTAATTCTTTACTTAAACCTACATTTTGAGTAGTTGGATATCTATCACTTCCTGCACCTTGTAAATCTCTAAATTGAGAGTAATCTTTTGGAAATCCTAGTCCTGTTAACCAACCGTGTATCTCTCTATAGTTTTCTAAATTTTCATCAACTAAAAAAGATATGTTTAAAGTATCATAATCTAATTTATCACCAGGTATTGGAATGTCTTTTAAAGGTGTTGGTTGATTTGCATTACCTAATGTAATACCAGGTATGTTTGCAGCTGTGCAAAAGTATTCTACTTTGGGCAACTTAATAATACCAAACTTAAATTGAGTAGGACTTGCGTAATCTAATTTTGTAGGTTGTCTATTATAACTATTTGTAACTGTCATACTATTATTTATCTAAGGCTTTATCTACTTCTTGCCACTCTTTTTCTTCTTTTGCTTTATCACAATCGTTAGGACTAAAAATACAAGCAACGGCTAGACTTATAGAACCATCATATACACTAGGTTTTTCATTTGTTATAATTGGTTTTTTAATACAACCAACTAATAATAAAAACACTAAAAAAATAGTAATTATCCATAAGTATTGTATCAACATTTTTTTCATATTATTTAACTATACACACCACTCTTATTGCAGAAAACTCAATTTGATATTTTCTGTTTTGCTCATTCATCTCTATTATACACTCTTGTTGTGAATTATATTTTTTTATTTCCATATCAGCAAAAGGTCTAAATTCTTTTAAATAAAAATCGTATAATAAAGGTATAAGATATGCCACTTCTACCATATGATTATTTATAAAGGCTAAAAAAAAAGGGCGACTTTTACATCGCCCTTTTTAATTTGTTTCTCAACAAAATATTACATAATGTTCGTTACTTGAACACGTCTGTAGTATCTGTTTGCGTTATTGTTACCAACTCCGTCAGCAGTAATTGCAGAAGCAGAACTTGCACCAGCAAAAGGGTTCGCTACTAGACCGTATCTAGTTTTGAATCCAATTTTTGGTTGGAAGCTGTCTTGTCCTACTGCTCTAACCATTTGTAATGGTACATACGGACAATAGAATAATCCAGAGTCGTATGGAGAAGTACCTTTGTAGCCAACAACATAGTATTGTTTAGCTGGAGACGCATTTGATGACAAGTTTGCAGAATATGGATCAATATATACTTTATATCTTCCGTTTAATACTCCAGCAAAAGTGTTACCAGTGTCGTCAACATTAAGGTTATTGTTTAACGCAGGTGCGTAATCTAACACGCCAGCCATTTGAAGAGCAGAGGCAACGTCTGATGAACAGATTATAATGTTACCTTTTCCTCTTCTTGTTCTTTGAGCGATTGTGTTTGCGTCTCTTTCTAATTGAAACATCAAACCTTTAAATCTCTCAACTGACCATCTACCGTTTGAGTCAGTATCTAAATCGAAGATACCAGCAGTAGTTGTGTTGATTGCAGCGTTTGAATTGTCGTTGTCTGCAGCGCCGACTTCAGCTGTTCTATAGATTGTTCTTACAACTTCTCTATTGATTTCAGCTAAAATTTCAGCAGAAAGGATATTAGACAATTCCGTTTCAGCATCCAAACCGTGGATTGCTTTAAGGTCTTGTGCTAATTCCATTGTGTATTCTGCTTTAAGTGCTCTTGATTTTGCAGTAACAGTTGATTTCTCAATTGAGAAAGCCATTTCAGCAAAAGCGTTGCCAGAAGCATCGCCTAGAGCTTCAGCAGCAGCAGTTGTCATTCCAGTTCCTACAGTATAGTTTGGACCAGCACCAGGAATTGGTGAGTCATTTAATACTGCTGGGTTTTCTCCAGAATGAGCAGTTGATGAAAATCCATCCACAGATGAACCAGCAGCGTTTCTGCCAGAAAAATCTGTATCCGCTTCGTCAAAAAGAGCTTCAGTTCCACCTTGTGTTGAGTATCTGCTTCTCATAGCAAATATCAAACCAGTTGGTCCTGACATTGGTTGTACGCCGCAAATATCGTATGCGATAAGATTTGGCATAGCTCTTCTAACTAGGGATATAAGGATTGGATTCCAGTTTTGAATTGAAGCACCAGTAGCATTTGATGGAGCCGCTTCACTTAAAAATGCAGCGTCTTCTTTCAAAGCTTTTTCTTGGTTCTCCAATATAACAGATGTAACAGCTCTTTTGTAAGAGTCCGTGATCTTTGGAAGATCAGGATGATCTAACACAGGCTGCCATTTGTTTTGTATTGCTTCAGATAAAAACATTTTTCTATCTCTCCTTATTATTGTTAGTTAACTAACAAGAAATTAATACAACTTCTTGTTTTTTGTTTTACTAATAGCGGCGGTATATGCAGCCATAGAACCTGTCAGATTTGATACATCTGCTTCAGAACTACTTTCCGCCACATCATTAGATTCGTCACTCGCTTTTGATCTTGGGAAATAAGATTCTTTTACAGTTTCTAATTTCTTTCTGAAATCACCAGCGTCTTTATATTCAATATTTTCTGCTAAACCTTTAAACTTATCCTTTTCAGTTTCAGCAAGATCAGATCCTACATCTTGTAGTATGTCTTCTCTAGCAAACTCACCGATTTTTTGGTTAAGTTCAACGTTTTGTTCAATTGACTCGTTAAGTTTTTTATTTAACTCATCAATTTTAGCAGCTTGATCCTCAATTACATTGTACTTCTCAGAAGGAACTTCAATGTAGTGAGACTCAAATAAGTTTTTAAGGCCATTGATAAAGTCTTCTGAAATTTCTGTTCTAAGTCCTTTTTCAATTGCCAATTCGTTGTCTTTCATCCATTGTTCGACAACATAGTTTAGATAAGCGTCAACTTTTTCTACTATTTCTGATTTAACTTCTTCAGTTTTCTCAGCAAGTTTATCTTCGTATTCGCTTTCTAATTTCTCAATTTCTTCAACGAGTTTTGCTTTAACAGCAGATTCGAAGATAGTAGCCGCTTTTACTTTAAATTCTTCTGATAAGCCTTCGCCATCAGTTAAAGCTTTAACGTCTTCTTTCATATCCATTTTTTTAACTTTGTCGTGAGCAGTTTCTTTTTTCATTTCTTTTTCATCTTCTTTTTCATCTTCTTTTTTCTCATCTGCTTCTTTAACATCTTTTTTTTCTTCTTCTTCTTCGTCTTCGTCTTTCTCGTCTTCTTTTTCTTCAGCTTCTTTCACGTCTTTTTTCTTTTCATCATCTTTACCGTATTCTTCTTTAGCGTCTTGTTTCTTTTTAAGAGCGTCTAAAGCAGCTTGAGGCATTTCACCTTCTTTCATATCTTTTTTCTTTTCATCTTCGTGTGAAACTTCTTTAACTTCTTCTTTTTCTTTTTTTTCTTCTTTTTCGTCAGCTTCGTAAGCAGCTTTGATGTCTTGTTTCTTTTCATCTTCTTTTTCTGCTTGAGCTTTTAAAGTTTGCATACTGTCAGCTGCGCCTGCACTTTTTTGTTGTGGGTCACCAGTAATGTGATTAACCCCTTGTGCGAAATCAATTTTGCCATCAGTTGGACTTGTTATTGCCTTACTGATAACGTTTTGAATAGTAGCGCCTAGAGACTTTGGAGCCTCCGCTGGAGCGGCATTCTTTTTAGGCAAATCTGCCATATTATTGTCAGCCATTGTTATTTTCTCCTCTACCCTTTTTAGTTTTTAGTAATTTATTTTTATAAAAAAGTCAATTACTATTTATAAAATTACAGCTTTTTAAGAAACGATTCAAAGACTTTTGCATTAATTTCAGCACGTCTCATTCTATCATTTCTATCTGCTTGTAATTTTAATTCATTTATCTCTTGCTCTTTCAAAATCCCATTATCCCATACCCATTCTTTGCCTTCCATTATGCCTTCTACGAAAGCGTCTGGAGCACTTGGGTCTGCAACTATGTCAGCTGCTGTAGCAAGATAGTAGTCATCGGATACAACATTAGCACCGCCAATGTTTCTTAATGTACCCATACCTCTGGAAGAAACTCCAAGTCTTGCACCTTCATCTATAAGTGATTTCACAATTTTTCCATATGGTGTATCTAAGACTCTTGCCTCTCCAATAAAATTATTTCCTTCTGGATAGAGTGCTTTTATCATATGCGAAACTCTTTCTAGGTTGACGGTGGGACCATCTGGATGACCTAGTTCGCCAAAAGCACGATTTTTGTTTATAAACTCTCTATTATATCTAGCGACTTCTTTTTGTAATATTTCTTTAGGATAAACACGCCCATTTTTATTTTTCATATCCGATTGCATAAAGATGCCTTTAATGGAATAGTTTTTCTTTCCATTTCCTGCTTCTTCAACAATGTATTCGGCTTGTTCTATTTCTTCAGTAATTAACTTCATTTGTATCTATCTCTAAATTCTCTCTATTATTTATACAAATTGTTATCTAAACTCCACTAAAATTGTGTAATTATCACCATTTGCAAAATTCTTAGTTGAGAACAAAACATCACCTGTTGGAGTAGTTGAATTGTTAGTTATTTCGTTTCCATCTGCTCGTAAGTCCCAAAAACCTTGACCAGATAAGAAAACTGCGGTGGCATTTGTTGCACCATTCCATATGATTTCTACGCCTGATTTAGGGTTAGCAGTATTGACAGACCAGTATATTTTTGATATTTTTCTATTACCATCTTCGGTCATAAAAGTAGTTGCTGAAGCATCAACTTTTCTAACTAAAGTTTCACCTGTACCGTCTGAGAAGTTTGTAAATTTTGCTGTGTATTTTACACCGCTTGTGTCTGCAATTGTAAGACTTGAAACTGTATCAGCCATTTGTAAATCCTTTTTCTTTTCTAAACTCTATAATGATATTATAACTTATTACGTTACTGTCAGACGATAATAAAATATCACCTGTGGGGTTAACTAACGTAAGTCCTGTATCACCTTGTTTAATTTTTGGTTCATTTTTTTTTAAACCATAATTACCTCTACCACTAAAAGTAGTAGTTACTTCTTCATCAACTTCAGCATCAAAAAATAATGTTATATTTCCTGTGCCAAGTATTTCATAATATAAGTGTGCAATTGACAAGTTAGGACTTGATGTTGCACCTGATAATTCTGAAGCGTCTAATAATAATTCTTTTGTTTCACTTCCTACACCACTTGCTTTTATGATTACTTTAAAGTTATCGTCTGCTAGTTTAGTAGTAGTGATTGCCATAACATAATTAACTTCTTGGAGAACCAACAGCAGATACTTTTGAGTTACTGCAAGTTATTTTATCCTTTGGTGCTTTTTCAATAATAACTGTATCACCGCTAGCGATATATACAGTACCTAAAGTTACAGGAACATCTTGTCCATCTGTAACTGTTAAAGTAGTTGCTGATGTTGCGTGTACTCTAACAAAGTTAGCATTACCAATAGTGTTTGCACTTGGATTATCTATGTTACTACCTTTTACTATAAATGTTTGTGCCATTTTTATTTCCTTAATATTGTTAATGTTTCATTATCAAAATATTTCATAAGATCACTAACTTTTACATTATATTTTTTAGCAGCTGTATTAACATTTTTTTCAAAGTTAGCAATTACATCTGCATCTTTATCAGCAGCTTTGAAAACCATATCGACTGCTTGTTTTAATTTAGGCGTAAGTTTATTATACTGCCTAGTTCTTTTATAATCGTTTGCTTCAGTTACAGTTTCTTCTCTAAATTTACTGAGCGTCTTCATTGCTTGAAACATCTCCCGCTGGTATGTCATTTCCAGTAAACACATTTGCTTCTGGAGCTTTAACTCCTACTGCACTTGTAAATACTGATCTTGCCACATCAACTTTTTGATCGTCTAAAGCACTTGTAACTTTGTCAGCAAGAGCATTTTTAATATCTGTCGTTGCCTGATCGTTATTTCCTTTTTCAAGTGAATTAACAAAATTTTTTATATTTTCTTTAGTCATACTATTATTTATACCTTTTATTAATTATTAAACCGTAGAGTCATTTCCTTGATCCACAGGCTCAGTTTCTTTTGTAGGTTCTGTTTCTTGTGGTTGTTCAGGTTGTTCCTCTTTGATTTGGTTATTAATTTCTTCTTGTTCTTGTTCATTTTGTTTTAATATTTTGGTTCTAATGTATTCGTTTGAGAAATACTTACCAATATATGATTCTAAATCTCTAACAAGACCAATTCTTTCTCTTAACATTTCTGTATGTTTTAATTCAGCAAAGTATCCATCTTGTAAGAAACTATAAGTTATATCACCTGCAATTGAATCCCATTCTTCAGGTGCAATAATACCTTTAAGTATTAATTGTGTTTTTAACAGATCGTGGAATAACATACAAAATTTCTTTCTTAAACGACCTACAAATTTAGTAAACTTAACTTCATCTCTACTAATTTCTGCAGCTCGGCCAAGATTAAATCCTGTACCACTTTCTAATCTACTAATCGGCACGTTAAGTGAACGATAAAGTTTCTTTTGAAAATACTCTATGTCAGCAATCTCACCTAAGTTTTGACCACCAGGTAAAGTAGTAATTTCAGTTCCTCTCCCACCTTCTCTACGAGGTAACCAAAAGTCTTCTAACATAGACATATAATTTCTATCGTCTCTTATTTCACCTGTACTTGCGTCATAGACAAGTTTATTTCTATATCTTGCCATAACATCTCTTAAATATTGTTCGGCTTTGATTTTAGGTAAGTTACCTACATCAATATAAAATATTCTTCTTTCAGGTGCTCTTGCGATACGATAAATTACAACAGCGTCCTCAATCATTCTTAATTGATTTACTGGTTTAATTGCTTTGTGTAAATAAGATAATACTTGATTATGCGTTTGATCTACAAGACCTGATGGACAATACGAAATAGCATCCGTTGCAATTTGTAAACCACCTGCATTTGAAGTAGCCGTTGGGTGTATTCCTCTTTCATTGAAAATATAATACTCTTGGTATTTGTTTTCAAACGCAAAAGAACCTGGCGTACCATCAATTCTGTTTTTTCTTATTTCTCTAATTTTTTTGATTTTTCTAGGATCAATGTATCTTAATTCTGTGATACCTAGTCTTGGTGAATCTTTTTCTATAATCTTATGATAAAATAATCTACCATCAACATACCATCTTCTAAAGATGTCGTGGCCTTTTATATCAAAGTTTAACAATTTCAATATTTCAGAAAAAGACTCTCTTATTTTACCTTTAATCTTATCGTTATATTCTAACTTACTTAAATCAACGTGTACGGATTGTTGATTTTCATTAGAGACTATTGCTTCTGAAACAATATCCTCTATCGCACTATCACATTCTGGATGTAGTGCTATTTCTCTATATCTTCTTATTAAATCTAATTCGTTACGAGCAGTAACATCAAATCCTCCGTAAGACGCAAAAAACCCACCAGCGGGGACGGTTTGTGTACCGTCATCCGCTTGAGGTGGGACTATATTTTGTCTTGGATCTGTTGATGGACCTTTCAGTCGCTCTATCTTAAACCCAAATAGTTCAGCCATAATTTATCCTCAATTCTACTTAATTATTTAGTCGTGTATTAAGTAGTAGTATTTGTTTCAAAGTATTGGTATCTATGCGTTGCAGTAAAAGTTTCTACCGCATTGTTAGTACCATAATCTAAAGCAATGTCGTCCAATGTTGTTGGGAACATTCCTCTAAATGTATATGATTTAATCACGTTGCCGTTTCTATCTAGTTGGTCAACGAAAGCATCAACTTGATAGTCTGATGGATTAACTAGTCCTTCGTTATCGGACATATTGTTAATACCATTTAACCATCTTTCATATGCGTTTCTGATTTTAAAGTCAGTATCATTTAGAATTGTAGTAGTCCAAGTTGCAAACGTTCTATCACCTGCAACATATAACTCTCTTCCTCTAAATGGAATAGCAACTTCTCCAATCGTCATTCCTGGTAGACTTGTTGATGAACAAAGGAAAGACATATCTTCTGTTTCTCCTCCAACACTTGCAAATCCTGGGAAAGGCATTGTAACTCTAAACTGGTTAGCACGAGCTCCGCCGCCTCTTAACTTACTTTTAAAGTCATTAATATTTGGCATTGTTATTCTCCTATGCTCCTACCACTTCTTCGAAAGCAACACCTGTTCGTGTAGCAACGAATTGTAGAGTTATAAAGTTGATTGATCTAGCTGGTTTGACAAAAATGTCTGCTCTAAATTCATTTCTATCAATGACATCAGCAGTATTATTTGAGTCATCACATACTACTAAAAAGTCTGTGATACCTCTTCTGCCTTGTACATCTCTTAGGAATGGTTCAATGATTGATCTAAATTGAGCTCTTGTAAACTCATCATTAAATTCAAACAATTGAAATTTAGAAGCTGTAGAGATTGCTTTTTCTAAAGTGATAAACAATCTTCTTACATTGATTCTATCAAACGCACTAGGAGCAGATAATCCAGTTTTATCTCCAAACAAGACTGTGCCTTGTCCAGCAAATGTGCAAACTGGGTTTATTCTAGCTCTGTATAGTGTATCTCTTTGTGTTTTTGTTGGGTTGTATGCAAGTTTAACTACGCCTCTTAAAACTCCTCTGTTGTAACCAGCAGGTGAGAACCAAGAGTCCGCAACTAAATCTGTTCTTGCAGCAAGACCAGCAATATCACCGTTTAAAGGTACATATCTAAACACATCATTGTATTTGTCGTAAGTGTATTTGTAACCACTATCAAATACAACATATGAAGAAGAACGAACACCATCAAAGAACGATTTAACGTTATTTGTTTGTGTTTCGGAACTTGTAACATTAACTACATCACTTCTTTCAGGAGACGCAAATACTACAGCGTCTTTTCTGTTTTCTGCAATTGTAATTAAATTGTCAATGTGTGTACTATCACCTTTACCAGCGATAATTAAGTTTACATCTACTGTTTCTGCGTCTTCAAATTTTTCGTAAGCAGTTTTTAATTCAGCTGTTGTTGCAGCAGAACCATCTGAACCACCTGATAATGAAGTATTAGATACTGCTGTTACCGAAGTATATGTAGTATTTAATGCAGCGTTACCCCAATTTGTTCCTGAAGTATTGTGATCCATCCAATAGATATATTCTGATTTGTTATAAATTACATCTGGATAGTAGTTTGTATCTCCTTGTGGAGTTTTAGCGTCAGAAGCTTTTGAAACTGAGTCATAAACTTCTAATACTGTTCCAGCAGTACCTGTGATACCACCGTCTTCATCTACTACAACAACGTGTAATTCATCTCCAGAACCACCTTTGTCTGAAACGTAAGGTGATGTTCCTGGTGCAGCTGTTACTAGATCATAATACTGCCATCTTCTTCTAACGTTTGAACCGTTAGCAACAGCAGTGTGTAATCCTCCAACACCTGATGGATGTCTTACAAACGTAATTGTTTGTCCAACAATGTTTGTTATTCTATATTCGTATCCGCCTGCCTCAGCAAAGTTTATAATATCACCTACATTAAAACCAGTAGCAGATTGAACTACGATGGAAGTATCTCCAACAGCAGAGTCAGTATCTTGTGTGGTTGTTTTTGCAGTTTCTTCATAAACAGTTGATGATGGACATACAGACACCTTTATGTTGTTACCCCAAGCACCGCCTGATCTTGCAGCCCATAGTCCAACAGAACCAGAACCATCAGAATAATTATTTTGATAGTCAGTTGTGTTTTTTACTAGAAGGCCAGAACCGTTAGCAGTAGCGTTAAGTAATCCTGTATTTGTTGCACGTACAACTCTTAAAGAATTAGAATATTGTAAGAAACTAGCAGCCGAGAAAAAATACTCAAAAGTATTTGAATCTGGTTTGCCGAAAGTCTCCACTAAGTCTTTTTCAGATGAAATAGAAACTATCTCATCTACTGGACCTTGACTAAATTGACCTGCGATTGCACCAATTGATGTTGCAACTGCTGGTATAACGTTAGTTAAGTCTTTTTCTTGTACGAGAACACCTGGTGAAACTTGAAATGCCATATGTGTTATTCTCCTTATTAGCTAATAAAGTATCAATTATCTCACATCTATTTATGAATATGATAATCTCTACAGGATGTCACCTTTTCTTATCTTTACAGGTGTCCATCGTTCTCCTTGTTCATCTACAAAACTATTTTCATCATTTATGCCGTCATCTAAGAAACCAAAGGGTGCCATATCTTGTTCGATTGCGTTTTTTTGTTCTTCGTACATTCTAGCACGTACATCTTGGTCTGTTAATTCTTTAAAGTATCTTTGATTAGATAACCAAGCAAATATGACACAGCACATTACTAAGTCGTCATTAGAACCTTCTTCAGCTTGCCAAGAAGTACCTTTACGAATAAAAGTAGATAATTCTTGTATTGTATGAAAGTCAGGTATAAAAAGTTTATCACCTTCAATTAAAGTCTTTAAGTTTTGACAACCTATTCTTTTAACTTGTTTAGTCATACGCACACCTAATTGAGCACCTCGTTTAGAAAATCCACCACCTAATATTTGACCTGCACGGCCTTTCATCATACACATCATTAGATTTGTATATTCTAATTCAAACTGTAAAGCGTCTGCTACTTGATGACCTATATCGTTAACTTCAACACAGACATAAGAATTATTATATTGTTTAGCAACTCTTTCTATTGTGTGAGGAAATAAAAGAGGTTTCATTTCATTATCTCTAAACTTGGCAACAACACGATAAGGCATTTTTGAAACATCAAATACAACAAAGGCAGAATAATCTTTTACTGTACCACGAGCTACGTCAACAGTCATAACATAATCTTTTCCTTTTTCAGGCCTTTCATACATATCTAAACCTGCGTTTGATACAATAGGATTATTATGTGAAAGTAATCTTATCTTAGATGGATTAATTAATGTATCAATTGAACCTACAAACTCACACTCAAACTCGGTAGCAAACTGAGCTTCAGATGTGTTTCGTATAGTTTCTTCTCTCCATTTTTCATCTCTTCCTGGAACTTCTGACCAATGTACTTCAATAGGTACATAATCATTTCTCTTATGTTGTGAGTCATTCCAAAGTTTATAAAACATATTCATACCGTGAGGTGTAGATACTATCATTACTTTAGATTTCTTACCAGAAGAAATAGTAGGATAAACTGAACTAAAAAACTGTTCAGATATGTTTGCTGGAATAAACGCAAACTCGTCTAAGAATATGATGTTAAATGAACCACCTCGAATAGCAGATGATGAAGTTGCAGCGGCCATTATTTTAGAACCATTTTCTAATTCTAAAGAACCTTTGTTCCAATTTAAGACACCTTGTTGTAACCACTTAGGTAGATTTTCATAGGCAAGTTGAAGACGACCTAATAAATCTCTAGCAGTAGAACTTTTGTTGGCAAGTATGGCCACATTTATATTATCATTAAAAACAACTTGATGTAATAAGTACGCAATGATGGTTGTTGATTTACCTGACTGTCTTGGTAACTTACAAATAGAAAAACGATTATTATGAAACGTATCGACCATACGTTCCTGAAACTTGTACATATTAAAAGGAACTAATCCTTCATCAATGTTTACAATTTTAATGTATGTACGAATAAAGTAAATAGGATCTTCCATACACTTTGCAATTTCTTTTATTTGCTCTTCGGTGTATTCTATTTTTGTATTGGCCTTAAAAAGGTTCGGGTTTCCTAAATAGTGTTCAGCCATTGATTATAATTCCTTCTATTGCGTCATAGCCTAATTCTACGGCCGCATTTATTCTACTGCTACCTTTATATATAGAGTATTTTTTTTCTTTATAAGCAGTACCATTTACACCTTGTCTAGGCGTATTCGATATATTGTGTTCTATAACTTCTATTGGGTCATTCATTTCTTCACCTGATAATAAAGACGGCCAAGGTCTTTTTTTAATATAAGTTAAATCACTTATCAGAAATATCTGTTTCTTTGGGTGTGATGTTTTTGCCTTCAAAACTTTCATCTTCTTTACTATTAACATTACCGTTTTTGTTTTTTAATATCTTATGAAGTTCCGCAGACGATCCGACAAAAAGTGCCTGTTTAATGTTAGTAGATGTTTTATTAGGCACATCTTTAAGTGTTTTAAGTTTGCCTTGTAAGTCTTGTAATTTATCTACAGTATCAGCAACTTGTTTAATTAGATTACCTGCAACTTCGTATGCTCTAGGGTGTTGACTTTCGTTTGCAATATCAAGTATGCCTTGTATTGCGTCTTGGCCACGCTCAATTAAATTATAATAGTTTTCTCTACTATACTTGTAATCGTTATCAATGTCTTCTTTATTTTTGTCTTCGACTCGAGGTACAGGTGGTTTCTTTTCTTCTTTTTGGACTACTGGGACACCTAAGACTTCATTTATTTTATCATTAATACTCATAATAATATTTAGTAGTTATTAACTACCTTGGATTGATTGATTACCTGTAGGAACTGTCCATTCTTCTGTTGCTGCACTTCCTGGGGCTGTTCCTGAAAAGTAAATACCACTTGAAGAAGATGTTCCTGATGAAGCTGCTCCTCCATTATTTCTACCTATTGCTAAATCAGCAACTTCTGTCCAAGTAGAACCATCCCAAAATTCAGTAAGAGCACTATTTGCTGTACCATCATATCCTCCACCAATTACAGTTGATCCTTGTGTTCCAAATCTTCCTCCACCTTGTCTTGGTGTATTCATTTCTGTAACTTCAGTCCAACTTGAACCATTCCAATCTTCTACAGCAAAAGCAACTGGATCAGGTGTACCACCAACACTTTTTGCGGCTGATACCGTTCCAACACACATATTTACAAATCTCGCTGTATTTAAATCATTTATTTCAGTCCAAGATGTGCCATCATATTGTTCAACATTTACTATTGCAACAGATGGATTAAGTCCACCTACTTCTAAAGCAGCAGTTTGTATTCCACAAGAACCTGTAGCATAAAGCCTTGATGTATTTAAATTGTTTACTTCTGTCCAACTTGTACCATCCCAACTTTCATTATCTGTTGTTGATGTAGGTGGAGTAGGTGTACCTCCATATGCTAAAGCAGCAGTTTGAGTTCCTGCACCTCCTGTTAATGATCTACCAGTATTTAAATTATTTACTTCAGTCCAAGAAGAACCATCATATGATTCTGTATTTCCTGTTTTACCTCCAGCTGGTAATAAATCTCCAGAATAACATAATGTAGCTGTTTGACTTCCAGCACCTGAACCTGAATCATTTGTTCTGGCAGAATTTAAATTACCACCCGTAGCCCAAGAACCAATTCCTAATGCCTTTAACTTAATCTTTTGTTCAGTTGAATTATACCATATATCACCAAAGTCTGGCGCTGGCGGATCACTAGCAACTGTTTGAATTAAGTCACCACCTGAAGTAGATGGTGGTATAGTTGTAATATCAGACAGCGAACTATTTGTAATGTTGGCCGCTGGTATTGTACCTGTTAAATCTGTAGCGTCAAACTTACCTAAAGTTTCTATGTTATTTGCTAAATTTTGTTTTATTGTTCCCATATTAACTCGCTGTTATTGTTTGTACTGATAAACCTTGTGTCCATTCTTCGGTTGCTC
>Ga0208644_1001729_pt1 | contig 18005 bp, 24 predicted proteins | sample VirMetDEL_Nov_18_FD_184517 | JGI IMG/M metagenome (GOLD analysis project Ga0208644, IMG submission 184517) | Aqueous microbial communities from the Delaware River and Bay under freshwater to marine salinity gradient to study organic matter... | ecosystem: Environmental > Aquatic > Marine >... | reverse complement strand
CGTTGGGTGGCACCGCTGGCACCGCCAAGACCCTTTGGGATACGAACCTGGAATTGCCCAACACTCTCCCGAGTGGCAAGGCATTCATGATCGAATCCATCGAAGTGCTGTTCTTCCCTGGATCGGTTGCGACCGCCAACACCTACACGCCCGCATCGCCGGCACTGTTCAACGCGACCGCAGCCGCAGCCGTGTCGAGCCAGCTGGCCGATGTCAACTCGGTTTATCAATCGGGTATGTTGGAGCTGAACATTCTCAGCAAAAACTACCTGCGCGAAACCCCGCTGCTGGCATTCCCGCCCAAGGCCAACTTCAACCTGGATGCTGCCTATGCTTCCAACTCGGCAACGACCGCCGAGGTGGGCGCAGTGAATATGCGTGCAGCTGGCCGGCCTTACTACCTGGAGCCGACGATTGCCCTGCAACCGGCGGTTAACTTCGAGGTGGTGATTCGTTTCCCTGCCGCAGTTGCAACACCTTCCGGTTTCAATGGCCGCATTGGTGTGATTCTGGACGGCTACTTCATGCGCGCCAGCCAGTAATGGCCGCAACGGTTTCACCCTTCGCCGGGTGACTCCAAGGGTTTCCGGGGCCTCCCTTTCAAAAGGCCCCGACCAATTTCCCGACTTTGAGGTAAATACTCATGGAATCCGCAGAAGCAAAATTCGGGGTAAGCGAGATCGAAGCGTTTGCCTCAAAGTTCTACCAGGGCCGACCGCTGCTGCTCACGCCCTACGGCTATAACCTGACATTCACCGCATTGACTGCTGGAAGTTCAGCAACCCAGGTGGTCAACATCGCCGCCAATGCTGACTTCATCATGACCAACATTCACCACCGCGCGAATGTGGCCGCAGCTGGGCAGAATGTTTCGACCAAGGTGGCACCGCTGGCCCGTATTCTGATTACTGACTCGGGCAGCAACGAACAATTCACCAACTCAGCCGTTGACCTGGAAAACTATTCCACCAACGGCAACATCATCAACCTGTTGCCCTACCCGCGCATCATTTCGGGCCGGTCGACTTTGACGGTGCAGCTGACCAGTTTTGAAGCATCTCAAACGCTGAACATCGATGTGTTCTTCGAGGGTGTGCTGGTTCGCGCATACGCACAATAAACGCTGGGGTTCTTCATGGCCGACAACATCAATCGCGGTGACTGGTTGCCCTGGAGCAACCCCAATTTCATACCAGGATCGCCGCACAATCTCCCGGCCAGGCCCGATGCAGCAGTGGCCGCATCGACCAGCGCCGGGGTGCCTGGTGACACTTTCAATATCCGCGAGAACTATAGATACGCCAGCCTCATTACCGTGAGCCTCACGGTGGGCACGACATCAATTAAGTTCTTGGACCAGCCAATCGGCAAACGAAACTTCCTGGGATTCCGCAACGCATCAACGGGTGGGCAAAACCTGTATGTGGAATTCAATGGCATCGCTACCACTGGTGCCTGGTTAAAGATCACGCCCGGCACCATCGTGCTATTCGATACGGTTGTCCCGCAGGATGACCTGTATGTGATTTCCGATGCAGCTGCTGGCGTGTTCGCTTACGCATATTCGACCTTTCCAGGGTGACCCATGCGGGTTAATCCTGGCGCAGCAATCGCGGCACTTGTGGCCGCGTTTGTGCTTTTGCGACCTGGCCGCGCAGCTGCTGCGCCGGCCTTTGATGCTGCAACCAACGACACCCAGGCCGCGCCGCGAGCTGCTGACGCGAACCCGGATTACAACCCCACTATCCCGCCCGAGGTTGTTATGGAAAACATTCCACCAGTTTCAGAAACCGGGATGCCCCGCGCCGTGGCCGCGTTCCTATACATGATCCGGGCCAGCGAACACATATTCCCGCGAGATGTCGAGAACGATGCCGCATACAACATTTTTTACGGTGGCGCGAGATTCAACGACCTGAGCGACCATCCGGTGAACACTGGCGAGATGAAGCCCATCAAGCTGCCCGATGCAATGTGCCGAGCCGTGGGCCGTTTGCCTGGTTGCGTGACGACCGCAGCCGGCGCGTATCAGATCATTCGACCGACCTGGAATCGAGTGCGCGACAAGCTGGGCCTTCCCGACTTTTCTCCGCAATCGCAAGACCGTGCAGCCGTGGAGCTGCTCGAAGAAGCTGGGGTAATGGAGCTGCTGGGCCTGGACGACATCGAGGGGGCTATTGCCAAGGCCGCGCCCGTGTGGGCATCGCTACCTGGATCGACCGCGCAGCAGAACCCGAAGAAGCTCGCGTATGCCCTGGAGCGATATGCCGAGGGGCTAGACCGTGCCTGATTGGAAAAAGATCGTTGGAGCCGTTGCTCCGACCATTGCAACCGCATTAGGTGGGCCGCTGGCCGGCCTGGGCATCAAGGCACTATCTGAGGCCCTGTTGGGCCGTTCCGATGGCACCGAGGACGATATATCGAAGGCCCTGGCGACTGCCGGCACCGCCGATATGGTGAAGCTGCGCGAGATCGATGCCCAGTTCGCCGCGCAGATGAAGGCCCTCGATGTAGACCTGGAGCGCATCGCAGCTGCTGATCGAGATTCGGCGCGATCACGCGAGGTTAAATCCGGTGATGCCTGGACACCGCGCGTTATCGGGTGCCTGGCACTCGGGGGTTTTCTGTGGTCGGTGTTTTGGGTACTCTCAGGCCAGGTTCAAGGCATGACCGACCCCACAACGGTGGCCCTGGTGGGCACCCTGGTGGGCTATGTATCGGCCAAGGCCGACCAGGTGGTGAGCTATTACTTTGGCAGTTCAGCAGGATCGGCGAGAAAAACTGAGGCCATGACTGAGGCCATGAGCAAAGGGGTAACTAAATGAGCTTCATACTTCAACCCGCAGTTGGTGGTGGAACCATCAGCATGACCGCAGCCGGGACGATTTCAGCAGGGCAACCCGTAATTGCGACCGCTGCTGGCACTGCTGCCCAAGTGGGTGTGTCCGGTGCTGGCACTTCGCTGGTGGTGGCAAATAACTTAACCGGCCCTGGAACATCTTTTGGTTCTTGGATGGCATACATGGCCGCGCAAACCTGTTATGTCGGCGTGAACGGCACCCAGGTGGCCGCAAGTGTGTACGGGGCCGCGGGATTCTCAACTGGAACCCCTGTTACATATTCTGCACTCTCGGCAAATTCAACCATTATTGTTTTGCCTGGAACATCGACATTTATCATTTATTACCGCAACCCAACCACGACCTATCCGACCGTGGTGGCCGGTACTGTTAACGGCACAACCATCACGCTGGGCACTCCGGTGGTGGTTTCTTCAACTGCAATATCAACCAACATCGTTACGCAGCCGTGGCCGGTTGATGGAACGAGATTTCTTGGTTCTTTCAACAATGTCAATTTTGACGCAGGGATTTACTCTTATTGCGCGTCAGTATCTGGGACGACTATCACGGTTGGAACCGTTACATTTACCGCAGACCCCAACGGTGTAAATTCGGGCAGACCGTGGCCGATGTGGGATTCTGCAAAATCTGCCGCACTGTTTATTTTTTCGAGCTTCTCAGGGTCGAGCATAACGGCATATGTGGCCGCAACCCTATCGGGTACGACTCTCACCTATGGAACCGCAGCCAATATATCGGGATGGACAGGACTCGACCAGGTGGGAGGGTCGAATATCATTTATGACACCCTGAGATCACAGACCATCATCTATTCGCGTTTGGCAGTGGGTCGGGGACTTGTGGCTATAACGGTAACTGGAACGGTTGCATCTCAAACAACGGTGCGCCAGGACTTTGGTTACACATTCGCCAATATGGTCTATAACACGGCCGCGAATTTGATTATTGTCAATTTCAATAGTGATGCCTATACCGTTACTAACACCGGGTCTGTGATGACATTTAATGCGGTGGCAAGTGGTGGAATTAACGGGGGTTCTGTTCTGTTGGTTTATGACAGTGTGCTAAATAAAATTGTTGGTAACGGCAGCACCACGGTTGGTATCGCTAAGGTAGGGGCAACTAACCTCGGAACCGGGAATTATGTTGGTATTGCGCAAAATGCCGCATCGCTAGGTGGAACGGTAACCATCAATGTTATCGGATCGACTGCAAGCATTTCGGGTCTTACGCCTGGGTCAAACTATGGAGTGCTTTCCATTGGAGGCATTGCACCCGTAACCAGTCTAACGCTGGGCCAATATGCCGGTATCGCCACAACCAACGCAACGCTGCTGCTGAAGGGCTAACCCATGAAAATCATTTGTCGCACTCAAACGAAAATGTCCTTGTATGTGCTGCAAGACGATGAGGTTTTGCACTGGGATGATCGGGGCATGGTGATCGGTGAGCCGGCCTGGTTGATTGTGTCGGACTGCCCCACCGACTCGATCAGCATTTATGAAGGTGCAGCAGCACCAGCTGACTGGTGCGGTGGCAAGTACCTATTTGATGGGTTCACCTGGGCAGTAAGCCCGGATTGGGTGGAGCCACTGCCGCCGACTCCTGAGCCTGAGCCGCAGCCATGATCGAAAAATCTCAGGGGGTTCGCGCCCTCGATGTGCTGGTGGTGGGGCCGTTTATGCTCTACGCAGCCCAAAAGCTCAAAGGCCCGGATAGGGCCTGGATGACGCTGTTGGGCCTGTTGACCATCGCATACAACGGCGCGAATTTTCTGAGTAATGTCAACGGTGACAAAACGAGCCGGCCATGACGCTAGACCCTCGAACCCTGGAACACCTTCGCAGCTCTGTGTGGCCGACCCTCGAAGCAAGTTTCGACTTGCCCAGGGGAATGCTCGAAGCGATTGCGACCTGGGAAACGCGAGGTTCTTTCGATGCCCGTGCCTACAACGCTGCAAGCGGGGCGCGTGGCGTGTTCCAGCTCACGCCAATCGCATTGACGCAAGTGCGCCAGGATATCGGCCTAAAAGCTGACCCGTTCAATCCCTATGCAGCCAGCGCAGCAGCTGCCGCACTGCTGGCCCGCTATGGCCGACTGTTCAACGGTGAGCCGACCCTGATGCTCGCGGCCTACAACGCTGGAGAAGGCACAATCCGCAAATTCTTGCGCGATGTAAAGGCCAGGGGCCGGGGATTTCTGCCCGCAGAAACCAGGGATTACATTGCCAACACGGTGCCCATGCTGAGATGATCCAACCATGACAATCGACCTGACCCAACTGCTTGCAAGCTGCATCGCCGCCGGCATAGGTGCATTCGGTGCCTATGTCGCAATCCGCACCGACCTGGCCGACCTAAAGGCCCGTATGACCAATGTGGAAAGCGCAGCAGACAAAGCGCATACCCGCATTGACAAAGTTCTACACCGGGAATAAGAAAAACCCCCCAAGGTTTCCCCTGGGGGGTTTAAGGCAACTGCTTCCCAATGCCTGAAGGAAGCCAGCAAGCCGAATATCTCACATGGTGCCAGGCCGGTCAATCGGGCCTTTGGGCATCGCAGCCCAGTAAGTGGGTATTGCTTCAAGGGGCAGTGCATCAGCCCCGACCCAGCCGCGATCCTGGCCGAGCCATGCTGCTAGGTACACCCCGCGATCATCTCCCCAGCTCACGAGAACATCGTAATCCTCGGGTGGCAGCTGCGCCGCCGTTTTCCACCAGCGCAACGGTTCGATGAGATCAAGCCAGGCCGCAGCCGACTCAACTCGCGCCAACCGATCCCGCAGGATTTCGGCCAATGTGCTCATGCTTGCATCTCCCGCAGTGATGGCCTGATGCAGCTGCTCGACCTGATCGAGCAAGCCTTCAAAGTGTGTATCGGTGGTTTCCATGATTTCGCCGGGTGCGCCCGAAAGTGGGCACCCCATTGTGCATCGATGCCAACTTGTGGCAACATCGCGCCAGCAACTGAACCAATGCCAACGGTTTCAATGTGAAGGAAATTCATGCAAGACCATGCTACGCAAGCCCTGCAAAAGTGCTATGCAATCCTGGGCACCAAGCCCGACCCATTCCGCAACCTGTGGACACAAGCCGCGCCGAATGAGCGCCGTGTGTTCTGCATGATTGCGGGAATTTCCACCTACAACATCGACACCGATTGGCTAGGATTGAAGCCCGAAGTACGCGAACAAATTGAGAATAAAGTTCGCGGAATGCACAAGTGGCTAAACAATCGCCTGGGTCGATGAAACTCAATGATGTAGCACTCCAGGCATGGCAAGCCGAAAGGATTGCCCTGCTGCCGACACCGTGGCAAAGGCGCGTTAAGCGAGCGCATGACGAGCGCGTGACCGTGGCCGAAGCCCGCTACTTTGACGACCACGGCGAAACCCTTCGCGCCGCGAATATGTGGTTGCTGGCCGCGACCGAGCGCATTCGGTCGATTCGAGTGCCTATCGCCATGACCGATGAGCAGCTGCGCGAGATGGCAAGCAATCGAGCCATGCGGTGCAGCAAGCTGGCCGAAATCGTGCCAGGCGTTTACTACTCTGACACCAGCGCACTGCGCCGGCGAATGGCGCAATATGTGACCCGCTATGGCATCAAGCCGCCAGGCGCAAAGATTGCCGATGCCGCAGCCATTGCCCGCATGACCGATGAACAATGGTGGCGCAGACAACTACGCAAGACACAAGCCCGCGCCCTGGAGCGCGAAGCGATCAGCCTGGGGTATGTCCACAAGGCCCAGGAAATTTATGCCAGCTCGATCACGGTCGAGCGCCGTACCCAGCAGCGCAAGCGCAATGCTTCCCTTCTGGCCGAGGCCGCAGCCGTGAACCTGGACACCGGCGAGCTATACACCCTCGCGGAGCTGGCCGCGAAATCAGTTTCCAACCCTGGCATTCGGCGCGGTGAGCTGATGACCCGCATCAAAGGGTTCGAGATGATGGCAAAAACGCTGAACCATTCGGCCGAGTTCATCACGCTAACTGCACCATCGAAATACCACGCCAAGACGACCATCGATGGCCGGGTGGTGGATAACCCAAAATTCGAGCAGTTCACTCCCCGCGATACCCATGCCTATCTAAATGCTCTGTGGCAGCGCACCAGGGCCAAGCTGCACCGCATGGGGGTACGGGTGTACGGGTTCCGCATCACTGAAGCCCATCACGATGGCACTCCGCACTGGCACCTGTTGTTGTTTGTGCCGGCGCACCAGGTCGAGATGCTGCGCGAGGTGGTGACCGAACACGCATTGCGTGACGAGGGAAGCGAGCGAGGTGCCAAGGCCAACCGGGTGAAGTTCATCACCATCGATGCCGCCAAGGGTTCCGCTGCCGGCTATGTCGCAAAGTATGTGGCAAAGAACATCGACCAAAGTGGCTACCAGGTACAAGGCGACATCCAAGGCAATGACGCAATCACCCCAACGCACCGCATCGAGGCATGGGCATCGACCTGGGGCATTCGCCAGTTCCAGCAGATCGGTGGCCCGCCGGTCGGAGTGTGGCGCGAGCTGCGCCGCACCGTGCGCGATCAGAACATGAGCGATACGCTGCTGGCCGCGATTGCAGCCGCAGATCAAGGCGACTGGGCCGGCTACCTGGCCGCGATGGGTGGCCCGACCGTGGAGCGCAGAAATCTCCCGATCCGCGTGGCATACACTCGGGCCGGTGAACGATGGGATTTCAAGAACCAACTTCCATACCCGGCGCAGCTGGGCAAATATGGCGAGGACGCAGCTCCCGCCGTTATCGGGGTGCGCGACACCAGGCGCGACAAGCTGCACCAATCCCGCCGTTTCCGCTGGCAAGTGCAACCAGGCAAGGCCCCAGCTGGTGGATTCGTTCGCCACAATTACATCGACCCGCTGAATTCGGGCGAAGCCCCTTGGACTTGTGTCAATAACTGTACGGTGGACAACTTTGGTTCACCTGTGGATAACTTTTCCGACGGCTACAGGCCTGTGGATAAGTACCTGATTCGCGGCCCCAACCGCGAAAAACGAAGGGTCGAGCCTCCAGTGCGCGACCTTTTCGATGACGAAACCGATTTCGAGGCACCAAAAAGGGCCGAAGATCGGTGGAACTACAGGCCGATCAGCCGATCAGCCTGGCACAACTCACCCGGCGCAACTCACTGAAAGGGAAAACCCGTATGCCCCGCTACAAAAAATTCGATGGCAAGTGGACATTGATTCACCCAGCCGAGTACGCAACCCCGATGGATCGGCGCAACGCGATGCGCCGCCGCCTGATGTATGTGGCCTGGTTCGCAACTTTTGCCGGCCTGGGTGTGCTGCTGGCCTGGAGAATGTGACATGACTTGCTCAAGCTGCTGCTATTCCGCGATCAGCCTGGTGGGTGACTCTGCCCAGGCCGGCAAGCTCCTATGCCGCGCCCAGCCGCCGGTGCCGCAGGGGATTCCGATTCCCCAGGCCAACGGCATTTCCATCCAGGTGGTGACCCTGTGGCCCGTGGTGGAGAAGAACGACATTTGTGGGGCCTATGAAGATACCCAACAACTAAAACTCAACGGTTGACGAACAACCAACACAAGCCACAATAAGGGCCGCACCGATCACGGTGCGGCCTTTTTCATTGGAGAAACGCAATGGCAACCCGGCGAAAAACCGCTGCCCAAGAATGGGCAGCGAATGAATTGATGGCCCTCGAAGCTGCCCAGCAGCAGGAAGCTCAGGAAGCGCAAACCGAAGAACCCGTAGAGGAAACACCCTTCGAGCGAATTTCGGGACTGCTCAACCTGGCAAGTGGGGAAGAAAAGTGCTTCATTCAGTGCTATCGACTGAACAAAGGGGCACTCGAATACTGCAAGCGATACCAGCCCAACGAGCTGGAAGATCAATCGTTCGACATCATTCGGGACGACTTTGGGCCTGGTGATTACGAGCTGCGCCTGTATGCCAGCGACCCGCGCACCAATCGCTGGTTACTCAGGAAGCGCACCAGGGTGCAGATGGCAGACGCACCGAAGAAGCCCGACCAGGCCGCATTGCCCAATGGTTTGAGCCAGGTGCTGACAACCATCGCCCAAGGCCAGCAGCAAATGCTCGATGCCCTGGTGCAGATGAAGCAGCAGCCGCAGCGCGACCCTATGGAAGAAATGACCAAAATGCTTTCCATGATGAGCCTCATGCGTGAAGCGATGGGCATGAACCAGGCGCAGCCGGCCAGCAGCCGGTCGAGCATTGGGGAAATCGTGGACGCGATCAAAGAACTACGGGGCGCAGCTGCTGAGGTGATGCCCGAGAAGGAAGAATCGAACGACCTGATGGGGATGCTGCCCAAGGTGCTCGACCTGGTGACCGCATCGCAAGCCCAACAAGCCGCCCAGCCGGTCGAGATGGCACCCATGCACCAGGTCGATACCGGGGCCGTTTTGTCAACGGTGACGCTTCCGCCGGCCTTTCAAACCGCCCAACCTGCTCAGGAATCTGACGACATGAACCCGATCACGCTGCTGAAACTTCGCGGGTATCTGAAAACCCTGGTGCACTGTGCTGAGCGCAGTGCGCCCATCGAGGAAGCTGCCCAGTTCGTTTATGACAAGCTGCCCGATGACTTGATCGACATGATGGAGCTGCCGACCTGGTTCGAGCTGCTGGGCGCGGTTGCGCCCGAGGTGAAGGCGCACCAGGCGTATTTGACCAAGGTGCGCGACCAGGCCCTGACCATGTTTAGTGAGGATGAAACCGGGAATTGAGTTGACAAGGGGCCGCGAGTATGATCCGCGCATGATGCTCGCACCCCTTCCCGTTTTGTCCGGTCGGATCGTCAATATTCCCGATGGGGAAGCCGGCACCGAGGCCACAATCGCCGCCATGCGCGAGATGGTCAACCGCTGCAAAACCAATCCGATCATTCGCCAGGCCGCTACTACAGTGGCCTTTTTGCAGCCCGAGAAGGATTACCGAGCCGAGGCCGAGGCAATCTTCAACGAGGTGCGCGATGGGGTTCGATATATGCGCGATGTCCACATGGTGGAAACTTTGCAAGACCCGGTTATCACAATGGCATCACGACTCGGTGACTGTGACGATCAATCGACCTTACTCGCTGCTATGTTGGAATCGGTCGGAATCCCCACTCGATTCGTAGTGGCCGGCTACGATGGCCCGCACTATTCCCATGTGTACCTACAAGCCTGGTTGGATGATGCTGGGTGGGTGGACATGGACGCGACCGAGCCGCACCCGATGGGATGGGCACCGCCCGACCCGACTGTGATTGCATTCGAGGCCATCTAGTGGCGACCGCTGCCCTGCTGCGCGACCCTCGCGCGGTGAAGCTCTCGAACCAGCTACGGGGCCAGGCCGCTGCACTGGCGCAGCGCAACATTACATCAATCCCGCCGGCCTATATCGATGAGGTGGCCGACCAGCTGCTGGCCTTTGGCATCGATGACTTGAAATCGATCACCGGAACGGTGACGGTTGAATATGGGCCGAACCCGTATCAGATCGGAATGTTTGGGACTGAGGCCGAGCCGTATATTCAATACGGTGATTACCCGGTGACCAGGCTATACATTCACGGGGCCGAGTGGCCTATCACAATCGGGGAAAAGGTTACATGGAACCATGATGGTTCCCTCGATCCTTTCCCGGTCGGCGTGACCTATGACGGGAAGTTTTACATTGTTGTCAAGTGGATCGACCCGCCAGGCGCACCCATTGTTTTGCTGATTCCGAAAAAACCGGGCCGCAGTCCGTGGCAGGGGGTGGTTTTCATTGCCGGTTTTGTGGCAACCGCGATGGGGTTGCCGGCCATCATTGGTGAGGCCGTGCTAGGTGCAGAGCTGGCCGCAGCCTACCCCGCTGCCGCGAATGCGGTGGGCCAGGTGGCGACCCGCACGGTGCTGACCGGGGGAGATGTCGAAAGCGCAGTGCGATCCGCTGCAACCGGATTCGTAGGGGCCGAATTTGGTGATTTTGCCGGCCAGGTTGTAGACTCTCCCGCAATCGGGGCCGCAGCTGGTGCCGCAACCACTGCCGCACTAAGTGGTGGCGACCCTCGCGCCGCAGCTCTACAAGCATTTTTAAAGCAAGGGGCAAAAGTGAGCGAGCTATTCCCTGGTGACCCAACCGAATACGATCCGACCGAATATCTTTACCTGCCTGGTGATGATGTCGGGCAGCTGCCTGGTGGAGATTTCACCGACCTGGGCGACATTTCGCTGGATGACCTGGGCCTATCGATTGACCTGGATTCGATCCTGAGCAACCTGGAGCTGCCCGAGGCCCTGACGATTCCCCTTGATGCAATCATTCCCGATGATGCCGGCAACCTGTTCACGGTCGATGGGCATTTTGTGGAAATGTCAGCCGACCAGTACCTGGCAAGCCTGTACCCTGATGAGCAAGGCAACATTCGAGGCCCTGACAATTCGGTGATTCTCGAAAACACCGAAACAATCAAATACCTGGATGATCCTACCGGCCTGGCCGATGCACTGCGCCAAAAAATCGAGCCGCTGCAAGGAAGCACGACCATTGCGCCGTTGACGGTTCCCAACTTGAGGCCGATCAACATTCCCCCACCAGCTGGGCAAACTAAGACACCCATCATTGACTGGGCCAAGACCGCCGACCAGCTGCTGAAAACCGCAGTGTCTATCGGTGGGTCAATCAAGGCCATTGCCAACGGCACATTTAGGCCGCAGTACGGGACAAGCCCCTATGGGACTGCCCGCCCGCCTGTAGGGGTTCCGGTGCGCCAGGCCGATGGTTCTACGGTGGTGAACAATGGCAACGGGACGCAGACGATTCGCTACCCCGATGGCCGAGTGCAAACCATGCCCACGACCTACACCAGTACCGGCATGGCCGGCAACTATGGGCAGAGTTTGATTCCTGGGGTGCCCAACACGGCACTGCTTATCGGTGGTGGCCTGGTATTGGCCGCGCTGCTACTTTCTCGGAGATAAGACGATGGCAATGGTTCAAACAACGGCACCCGATGGCACTGTGGTGTGGCTAGATGAGGACACTGGCAAAGCTATTCCAGTTGACCCCTCGCAGGGTGGCGCGACTTCCTGGCTAGACCTGATTAGTAAGGGTTTGAATACAGTGCAAACCTACCAGCTGAATCAGATCAATGTCGAGCGTGCAAAGATGGGCCTTCCCCCCATCGACACCAGTGCTTATACCGGCGTGGGTGTTCGCGTGGGCCTGGCCCCGCAAACGCAGCAGCTGCTCATTTATGGTGGCCTGGCACTGCTGGCCGTGATGGTTTTCCAATCCGTGATGAAGCGCAGGTGATTCCATGCTGATTAAAGGCACCCCTTCAATGCTGGCCCCACCGACCAATCCGCTGGGGTTCTCGGGCCTGTCCCTGTCGGGGAGCCTGGGCTATGTGGATACGACTGCGCGACCGGCATACGGTGGCACTTCCGCATGGGAAGAATTCCAAGGTGATTTGTTTTTCGGTGATCGAGCGAATCGCACCGCAGCTGGGCACCCAGCCAACATTTTCGGAAGCTATTACGACCCCGCAGCCTGGGGCAGTGTCGGCACGGTGCAGCTGCACCAGCGCGACCTAATGGCGCACTGGAAGCGAATCCTTTCGGCCTTCCCTGGTTCGACCTGGAACGATGTGGCCCTGGCCTATGGGGTGCCCGAATCGACCATTGCCGAGTTTGCAGCTGGGGCCAATGCGAGCGCATTCCCGATTATTCGCGCAGTGTGGACAAACCCATTTGTGGGTGATGACATCAAGCGCCCCGCGCTGGGCCTGATCGTTCAACGGTTCAATTTGACCCCGTGGGAGTGGGCCGGCGTGGTGGGCCTGGACGAAGCGACCGCCGCGCAGATCGTGGCCGTTCCAGTGCCGCCTGTGGCGCGTACCAGTTTCATGGGTGTAACTCCAGCCGTCCAAGCTACACCAGGCGCACCCGGTTTTGTGGTGGATACGAGAGCCGGCGCGGTGGGTGTAATACCCGCTGGATCGGAGCCGTTCGAGGATGCTGCTTTTGCCCCTGGTGACAATGTTGGTGGCGCAACTGGTTTCCGACTGACCTATCCCGGTGACCTGGTGGTGACAATCCCGAGCAATTCGCCGCCCTTCAATGTGCCGATCAAGCCCGACTTGTGGGCACAAGTGCAAGACCTGTTCGCAAAACACCTGGCGCAACCGCAAGAAGGATTCGACCGGCGCATGGCCGGCATTGCACAAAAAAATGGATGGAGCGAGGAAGATTTGGCCGCAGTGCTGGGTTTGACCGTTCCAAAGCTGCGCGAATTTATCGATTTTCGCGGTGGCGTGATGAACATACCGGAGGCCCGTCAAGTGATAACCGCAACCGACTTGCCCGAGCTGGTGGCACCCAGCGAGATGGCCCTAGAACCCGTGCAGCGCGTTTTTTATTTTGACCTGCCGGTGGGATTTGAAACCGCACCTGCTGCCGCTAAAGCTGCTTTCTACCTGACGAAGATCGATGCCGGTTTTACCGACGCGCAAATTCGCATCACTGCCGAATCCGCATTCGGGCCGCAAGCCGATGCAGATTGGGGCGCACTGAGAAACCTGGCCGCTGCCCAACGAGCTGCTGAGATTGCCGCCAAAGCTGCCGCCGATGCTGCTGCCGCAGCTGCTGCCGCACAAGATCAAGCCAATGCAATCGTGGCCGCTGACCCACAATCGAGCGCAGCTGCAACCACAACGCAGCAAGCGATCCAGGTGACCCAGGCCGCAACGACTGCAAACGATGCCGCGCAAGCTGCCGCGACCGCTGCCGCCAATGCTGCCGATGCCGCAGATGCTGGCGACACTGCTGGAGTGGCAAGCGCATCAACCGTTGCGATCACTGCATCGGACACCGCGACCAATGCGACCAGCAACCTACAAAAATTGATTGACTATGGTTTGGTAGAGCCACCCTATGAAGAACCCCGCAAGCCGGTTATGCCCGATATGGGAATTGAATACGAGCGTGGCCGGGTAATAGACCGGCCCGTTGTCGGAAAAGAAGTTACACCGTCCGCAGCTGGTGGAGGTGTTGCACCCCTGCTGGTGGCCGTGGCCGCTGCTTACATTTTGGGAGCCTGAGAATGAACCGCTATGTATACGCACCCGAGGCCAACACCCTCGATGGCATCATGCAGCAGATCAACCCGCTGATGGGCATTTCTGAAACCGGAAACGAGGGATGGGCCGGCCTGTATCAATCCTGGGCATTGGCAGGTGCAGCGCAGGATTCGACCAGTGGAAAAGAAGGGTGGCAACCCATGTATCAAAGCTGGGCACTTGCCGCTGCATCTCCCATGATCCGCAGCGACATCGCAACCCCAACCGTGGACATCAAGGACGCATCCAACCAATTCGCTATGCCGGCACTCAACGGTGGCATGGGCGCGGTGCAAGATGCCCTTTCGGTTTTGTCGGTGGTTGACTTGTTGACGAGGCCCTAAACATGAGTCCCGAAGAATTCGTAACCGATGCAATGGGCAACCCGATTCCGGGTGCCTATGTTGCCGAGGCATCGAGCGCAGCGCAGACGAATGATGTCGGCTACTTTGCCCGCAAGATAAACGAATTCCAGCTCATGGTGGATAACCTAGATTCCACCGAAGCCAGTACGAGGCAATTCATTGACGACTATGGCATCGATGATCCGGTGCTGGTGGAACAACTCCAAGCCTTTGATTCAAAAAAGGCAGTGATTCGCGGAGCTGCTGAAACCCTAAACCTGGCCGTGGCCGGCATCAACACATTCGGGGGCAATCTCCCATCCGTTCGACTGCCGCAGGGCCTTGCAGCCGTGCCGGTGGCCGCACTTGCCGCAGCTGCTGGAGCCGTGGCCGTGGCCGCTGCCCTAATCGTATGGGGCCGCGATTGGATTGCCGGCGTAAATGACCGACTCAAGACCCGCGAGGTTTTGCAGCAGATTCCCGAAGCCCAGCGAGGCCAGGCCGCTGCCGACCTGCTTCGCATCGAGGCGACCAACCGTAATGCACAAGCCTCACCGCTGGCGAATGTTGCCAACATCGTGAAATGGGCCGCGATTGCGGTCGGCATTTATTTCGCGTTCCAGGCGTTTCAGAAGGCCCGTTGATGCCAGCGCACAAGGCCGGTACTGCTCGCGTTTCGTCAACGGTGACAAAACGCAACCCGCGCCCGCGCAAGTATGCCAGTGCAAGCGAGCGCCAAGCGGCCTACCGTGACCGTGCGCCCGAGGTTTGTTTTCGAGCCGAGGCCAAGACGGTGGAAACCTTGGATCGGATTGCTGCAAAAAATGACCGATCACGAGCCGAGCTGCTCCTGTCCATGACCAAGTTCGCACTCGCTAACCATGATTGGGCGCGGTTTGGGTTGACGCATCGACCGCTGCCCTATGGGTATGGCCTGGCCGAGCAGGAATTCATTGGGCCGCGCCAGGCGAACCCTCAACCGATATGGAAGCGCACCAGGCCGAAAAGCCTGAACAAGCCAGTACCGTTGACCCCTAAGCAAAAAGCCGCAGCGAAGAAGCGGGCCGCAGCTGCTGGGCGAAAATATCCGAACCTGGTGGACAACATCGCCGCCGCCCGCATGGAGAATCCGACCATGCCAACAATCTACACCGTCAAATCTGAATACTTGATTGCTGATGCAGAACGAATTGAGCGTGATGCCAACCAATCACTCAATGCATGGATTCTGCTGGGGCAATCGGAGAAGTATTCCGAGGCAATGAAAACGGCAAGTATGTTGCGCCAGGCCGCAGCTACTAAAAACATGACGACCAGGCGCGAGATTCTTCGCAATGCCGGGTTTACAGTAAAAACACCCAAGCAAGTGACAAGCTCGCTGGAGGGTGAGCCACGCAAGGAAAACCCAGCCATGAAGAAACCGACTCCCGCCCAGCTCGCAGCCCGCGCCAGGTTCGCGGAGATGGCCCGATCAGGTGCGTTCAAGCGCAAGGCCAAGAAAGCCAAGGCCAACCCCGCGAAAAAAACCGTCAGCCAAAAAATCAGCCAGCTGACCCGCGAGGGATACCCGCAAAAGCAAGCCATTGCGATTGCCCTGAGCGAAGAAAGGGCCGGCAAGGTAAAGCGCAACCCGCGAGCCTCAAACCCGGCTAAGTTCACTGCCAGCCAACTTGCCTCGCTGCGCGATCACTACTCAATGATCGAAACGATTGACCCATCGTCAGACTCATACATTAAATTGACTGCAAAGCTTGATGCAATGTCGCTGCCGGTTTTGAAGCAACTTGCAAATGCTCGCATCAAGTGGATTTCAGCCCTGGCGCGTAATCGTGTAACGCGCATGGAGCGCAAGACCAACCCTGCAACGGGTCGTAGGGGGTCGGGGACGAAGCTCAACCCGATAGTGTCCGAGGCGCGTTCGCGTTTGCCGTCCAACTTCAAATACGGGGTGCAAACCAAGGCCACCGAGAATTGGGGGTTGCAAGCTGCATTCAAGACCAAAGCCGAAGCGGTGGACTACGCACACGCTATTGCGAAGAACTACCCCCGGCTACCCATTCGCGTCATCACATTCACGGGTGGGCCTATCTGATGGCACTCAAGCGCCCCGTTTCGATCAAGCAAGCCAAGCGCAGCCCCAAGGCCGCAGCCAGGCGCGAATCGTTTTGTGCGCGTATGGGTGGCATGAAAAAGAAGCTCACCGGCAAGGCCAAGGCCCGCGACCCTCAAAGCAAGATCAACCGCGCCCTGGCCGATTGGGATTGCGACATTCCCGCGCTGCTCAAGCCGAAACACATTTCCAAGGGCATTCGACCCAACCCGGTGCCGGCCAGCTCTCGCGCTGGGGCCTCGCGCCAGGTGCGCGACCAGGTGGAGCAAGCTGCCGACCTGTACGAACGGTTTTCGGGCCACAACCCCGAGGAAATCGGCAAGGTAAGGATTCCCCCAGTGCCCCGTGTCGGGGTGGCCGTTGGAGAAGTTGACGGCATCCTATACAGTACGGTTCGAGATGGAGTGCTGGAGAAATACATTCACAAATTCCGCAAATCGGATCGGCCGCTATTCGTGGTGGCACCCGATGGCAAGCAATTATTTTTGGTGGGTGGAAACTACACATTCACCGAGAGGGGCATAGTCGATGACTCTGACCCGAACTAATCCCGTGAACGGTTTGCCCCGCGCACGGTGTACCCCAAGCGGGGCAACCCGCAACCCTTCAACCTAAAGAGGTGACCAAGATGGCAGAAATGCTCCTCATCAATCCGCGCAGCCGCCCCGGTCGTAAGACCCGCAAGGCCAAGCGCACCAAGGCCCGCCGCAGCAATCCCATTGCAGCGATGAGCCGCCGCGTTCGCCGCAATCCCGTCCGCGCAATCAAGCGCCGTGTGATGTCCCGCCGCCGCAAGAATCCTATCGGCATGGCCGGCCTTACCGGATACATGACCAGCATTCGCGAGGCCCTGATGGGTGGCGTGGGTGCCGTGGCCTTCGACATCGTTCATGGCCAGGTCAAGCGATTCTTGCCCGCTGCTTTGCAAGTGACCCCCGGCAAGGTGGGTGCTGGTGATGCAGTTCGCGCCATCATCACGGTATTCGTGGGCCATGCTCTCAATGGTGTGACCCGTGGATTCTCGAAGAAAGCTGCAATGGCAAGCCTGACGGTGCAAGCTCACGACTTGCTGAAGGGATTCGTACCCGCAGCTCTGCCGCTGGGCTACGCATCTCCCGCGATGATTGCCCAAGGCACCAACCGCGTTGGGCCGATTCGCCAGGGCATGAATGCCTATACGAAGCCGGGTGCGACCCCGCTGCTCTCTGCCTACACCAAGGGCACCGAGCTGCTCAACGGTGCTCGCAATCGTGAAGGGCATTCGATGTACCGCTAATGCGGTGCGTTGATTCGACTCAACTCAACACTTCCAAGTAAAGGATTTCCAAAATGGAACGACTCCCGACCGCAGCCGACTTCAATGCACGGCGCGTTACCAACCCTTCCCAGTCTGAAATCGTTCGCCAACGGTTCTATGACTACCAGCTCTATGCAACCGCCGGCACGACCCAGCTGACCTTTTTCAGCGCACCCGTGGGCCAGGGCCTGACGACTGCGCTGGGTGGCACCGCTGGCACCGCCAAGACCCTTTGGGATACGAACCTGGAATTGCCCAACACTCTCCCGAGTGGCAAGGCATTCATGATCGAATCCATCGA
>Ga0208644_1001727_pt1 | contig 18026 bp, 17 predicted proteins | sample VirMetDEL_Nov_18_FD_184517 | JGI IMG/M metagenome (GOLD analysis project Ga0208644, IMG submission 184517) | Aqueous microbial communities from the Delaware River and Bay under freshwater to marine salinity gradient to study organic matter... | ecosystem: Environmental > Aquatic > Marine >... | reverse complement strand
ATACTGATGGTGGGTCACTAGTAGAAGAAGTAAGAATTGATGCAGGTGGCTTAGACATTAGAAATGGTGGGCTTGATATAAATGGTACTGAAGTCATTACCTCTGCTAGAAACTTAACGAATATCGGTTTAATTAGCTCTACCAGACTTAACTCCAATAATGGTGGTTATACCATTAGTTATAGTGAAGGTACAGGACAATATCCAAACATCAGGGTGCAAGATACTTCAGGTACTAACCAATATGGTGAAGTCATGCATATTAATGGTGACACCAAAATCAGATCGTATAATGGCTTCTTCACTAATGGGTCAATCACTTTTGCAGGTAACAGCACTTATGGGTCATTTGATACTAGTGGTGATCTTAACCTTAATAATGATTTATCTGTTACAGGTGCGTTATCTAAAGGTTCAGGCTCATTCAAGATTGACCACCCACTTAAACCAGAGACCCATCATCTTGTGCATTCTTTTGTTGAGGGACCACAAGCTGACAACATTTACAGAGGAACTATTGATCTACAAAACGGTAGAGCAGTCGTTGATTTAGACGAATGGTTTGGTATGACTCCAGGAACATTCTTAGCTCTAAACAGAAACTTGCAAACATTTGTCTCAAATGAAGAGGATTGGGATCCAGTTAGAGCTAAAATGATGGGCTCTCAGCTTGTTATAGAGTGTAAAAATAAGGACTCTAAATCATCTGTTTCTTGGATGGTTGTAGGTGAGCGTCAAGATAAGGAAATATATGCTTCAACACTTACTGATGATATGGGTAAAATAATTGTCGAACCAGTCAAAGAGGTGGTAGAATAAGGAAAAGTTATGAATAACGGTATAATGGCTCTAGCAAATGCAGGAAGGGGTGAAGACACCCAATTAGCACATCTTATGAAAGGTGAGGTCGTTTTGCCGCCACATTTTCTTAACAACAACAAAACACTCAGAAATACCGTTCAAAAAGACTTAGCTAAAACTGGCACACAACTAAGCGATATAACCGTTGGTAGTAATACCTCTTCCATCAATCCATATACAGGATTAGAGGAGTTTGGCTTCTTAAGCAAGCTTTGGAAAAAGGTTAAAAAGGTTATAGACCCAGTAGCACAAGTAGCAAGGTTCATCCCTGGCCCTTGGCAAGCACCTGCTAACATATATGTCAAAGGTAAAGCAGCCGTTAATATTGTTAAAGGCGAAGGTGGGATAGGCGATTTAGCTACCATATTTACTGGCCCTAAAGTGTTTGGAGCTGATGGCAGTATTGAAGCTATCAAAGGAGGACTTGATTTTAGTAACTTAGGTGGTCAATTAAAAGAAGGTGTTGGGTCTTTAATGAGCGATCCTTTAGGAAGTTTAAAAGAATTTGGATCACAAGTAACAGCTAGCTTGCCGTTTGGAACACCAGCTGACCAACCTCTAGAGGGTGATATACAACCAACAGGACAAACTGACGCACAAGGGAATCCTACTTTTATGGATAAACTTGGCAATATATTTAACTCAGCTGGTCAAATAATTAGTGGATTGAGATCAGGCATACAAGGTGCTACTGGTATAGACCCTGCAATAGCTGCTATGGCTGCTGCATATGGTAAAGCTACTAAGAGCGCATTAGAGAAAGAAGCAGGCGGTATGGGTGATATCAGACAATCACTTAGACAAGACTTACAATACACCCCATATGGTTTAGGAGGATTTAACCTAGGCTTTGCTGAAGGTGGCGAAGTTATGGACATGAGAGATGGTGGTGAGTCTGTTGGTCCAGGAACTGGCACTTCAGACGATATACCTGCGATGTTGTCAGATGGTGAGTTTGTTATGACAGCAAAAGCTAATATGGGTGCAGGAACAATAGGTTTAAATCCAAAAGAAGGTGGTATAATGGAAATGGTACCTGGACTTGAACCAGACAGACAAAGGGGCGCAGACAACATGATGAAATTAATGAAATATTTTGAGGGCTTAGCATAATGGCAGAACCAATTGATCCAATTTTAGCTGGTCAGGAAACTACAGAAATATTAAGCGATCCTCTGTTACGAGAGCTTTACTTTGGTACTCAAGGTATTCCTGGTTTTTATAATCAATTATTATCAGTAGGACAACAAGCTAGAGAGCAGCTTGGAGGTGGTTTGGGTATGTACGAACCATTTCTACAAAGATCACAAGAATTAGGGGAAATGGCTTACAGTCCTGTTACTCAACAAGATATTAGTCAGTTTATGGACCCCTATCAGCAACAAGTTATTGATAAGTCTATTGAGGATGCCTTACGTGGCTTCCAACAATCAGAAATAGGACAAAGGGCACAAGATATAGCTGCAGGTGGTGAATCAGCTTATGGCTCACGTGCTGGCTTATTTGCTGGTGAACGAGCCAAAGGTTTTGGTGAAGGCTTAGCTAGTATGGTTGGACAACTATCATCACAAGGCTATCAACAAGCATTAGAAAACGCTTATCGTCAGAAGGGCTTATATGGTTCAGGAGCTCAATTCCAGCAAGGTCTGGCTTCTTTATATCCACAATACTACTACCAAGATGTTATGAGACCGTTAGGTTTAATGCAAGCTATTGGCGGCATGTTACCAGGATATGAGGGTGGTAAGACAGCCATAACATCTCAGTACGGCATACCACAAGACCCAAGTGCAGGAGGACTAGGAGCAGCGTTAAGCCTATACAGCGGTTTTACTAATCAAGGGAGAAATGCTTGATGGACGTTCTTAACAGAAGAATGTTTCAGGTAGGTGGTACTGTAGACGCTACAGGTGTCCGTACTCTTAAAAGAAAACCAATCATCCAAGGCTATCGTGATCCTAAAACAGTAGGATACGAAACTTTAGAGTATGAAAACGGCAAATATTATCAAAGAGCTAGAGATGAACAAGGCAATTTGATGAAAGATGTTGAAGTTAACTTAGCCTTATCTCCAACACGTGATCCTGTAGATGCTTATCAAAAACAACAAATGAATGATGCTGTAAGTTTTGGTGTCTCTATAGTTCCTGGAGGATTAGCAACTAGATTTGGGGTTGGTATTGGAGCGAAATTTTTAGGTCCATCAATTCTTGCTGGTGCAAAAGGTCTTGGTAATTTATTTGCAAAAGCAGCAAGTAAAGTTTCACCAGTTACAGCTTCATTAAAACCTGGTAGAGCAGTACCAGGCATGAAAGGCTTTCAACCACAAAACCCATACAACCCATTCAGTTATCAAAATCCACGAGTAAATCCAACAGGCGCTCTAATAACTGGTGGCACAACTGCAGTCACACAAGTACCAAAACTATATGCACAAGAAACAGAGTTAGACACTACAGACCCAAACTTCTTAACTGCACAACTAGCAATCATTAATAACCCTGATGCTTCAGATATGGAAAAACAAGCAGCTCGTGATTTAATTCAAGCAGCTATCAGCCCAACAGATACCATACAAGAAGGGTTAAACGATTTAGGTACATCTACACCAAGTCCTACGCCGACACCTGCTCCAGAGGAGGTTATTGAAGAGGAGCCAGAAGAACAAGTACAAGAAGAGCCACAAGGTCAAGAAAAAGCACAAAGAACTGCTAACAGTCTAAGCAACTTCTTTAGTTCAGATGCATTTAATAGTGCACTTAGAAATATAGGTAGCTCTTTAGTTAGAGAAGGTAGATTTGGAGCTGGTTTAGCTTCAGGAGCTGCTGGGTTTGCTGAAGAACAAGAAGCAAAAAGATTACTAGAAGAAGAACGTATGGCTAAATTGCTCGAAGCACAAGCTAAAGGTGGCATGTCATTTAGCGATCAACTTTCTCTTGACAAAGCAGTAAATGAAAAACAACTTGCTCTTGCTGGTAATGTCAGAGATTTTAATAATGCACAAGCAGCTTACGAGCTAGCACAATCTGTTATAGATTTAGCAAATGGTAATACGAATTTAGCATCTTTTGGTTCAAAGATTGGTGCGACTGTTGACAACATATTGGCTGGTGCAGGATTAAAAGACTTAAGTGAATATGAAAATTTAACCGATACTGAGAAAGCTAGAATTGCACTTAATGAGCTTACAAATAGAAATATTAAAGAAATACTTGGCGAAAGTGGTAGAACAATATCTAATATTGATAGAGATATTGCTAAAAGAGTTGTTGGTACATTAGATTTACAAGATATTAAGTCAGTTGCTTCGCTTAAGAAAACTCTACAAAACAATATAGAAATGATTACTGAAAAAGGAAATGAAGCACAACGACAAATTGCTGCTAACTCTGGCTTCTTGCTAAAATACATACCTACTTTGTTTAAAAATGATCCTGAATTATTAGAAATTCTTAAAAAAGACTTTGGCGCACCATCTGATAATATAACAACACAAGATATAGGAAACCTTAAACCAAGAGTAGTAAAAACTACCTTAAGGGGTTAATTATGCCTTTATACGAAATAGATATAGGTGACAGAGGTACAGTTACCGTAGAAGCAAATACCGAAGAAGAAGCTCGAGGTCTTGTAGAGCGTGATATCAAAGCAACCGCTACACGCCAAGCAGCAGTCCCATACCTAGATGATTTATTGTTTGACTACGAAACTGGAGTACGTGGCAAAGGCATACGTGCTAAATTAGCTAGAGCAGATAATTTCGAAGAAAGGCAAAACGTTGCTATAAACTTATTTGGCTCAGATGGTTTTACTTACAACAGTAGAGGGCAAATGGCTCTCACCCCAACAGGTTTAAAAAAGCTAGGTCTCGAACCAGATACCATTACTTTAGGTGACGGTTCTAAGTTAGCACTCAACCGCATAATAGATGAAAACTCTTTCGGCTTTTCACAAGGTGATCTAGCAGACTTTGCAGGCATGACAGGACCTTTGGTAGGTGCTCTAACATTCTTAACACCACAAGCCAAAATATTAGGTGGTATATCAAAAGCTTTACAGTTTTTTAATGGTGGACCAAGACTAGCCAGAGTGTTAGCTGCAGGATCTGGTTCAGCAGTCGGTAAAGCAGCAGAAGAAGCTGTCGAATCTATACAGGGTTTACAGGAGCAAGATGCAGCAGAAGTTGGCAATCTGCTTAAAAATGAATTTGTAATAGGTGGTGTAGCACAAGGTATAGGTGAAGCTATTGGTGTCGGTTACGGTTTATTACTTGGCAAACAAGGACCATACGATAACTTAAGGTTGTTCAGACAAGGTGTACAAGGTAGAAGTCTAGATGACATTATGAAGCTTGATAAGAAGCTGGGACGAGAAGCTACAGAAGCAGAAATAAAAAAGGGTATTACCAACGGCACTATCAAAGTTTATAAAGAAAAAGCTTTACCATCACAAGCAGCTTTTGGTCGTAACTTACCTGGTAGATTCCAAGGTTTATTTGAACAGGTCTTAGGTAACCAAAGATCAGAAAAAACCAAAGCTTATCTTTTTAGAGAAGTTGCAGAACTCTATAACAAAATTAACAAAAACAACCAATTATCAGGCGAGTTAAAAGACATAATAGCTGGATATGCTGGGCGTACTGCTATGTCTAAGGCACAAAAAGCGCAACTTGATGGTTCTGTTAAACAAGCCTTAGCTAATGTTAAACAGGCAGAAGTAGCTACTGTTCAAGGTGCGCAAAAGTACTTTAAAGACGTTGTTAATGAGTTTGGAGATATGAACCTAGAAGCTTTAAAAATAGCCGATCCACAAGCAAGTGATGACATATTAAAGATACTGGCTGAAACAAGAGAAAGTTTATTTGGTGAAAACCTTTTAAATAAATATTCAATTGTTGACGATCAGCTAAGACAAGCTGGTTCAAGAAATTTATTACAACCAATAAGAGATGTAGTCATAAAAACTCGAACAGATCAAGCAAGCAAGATTTTAAAAGAATTTGCTGAAAAAAATAAATATACAGTTAAAAAAAGACCAATAGGTGATAATGTTGCTTTTAACGACAATCCATATTTATATTTAAAAGATATAGTTGATGATCTTGCAAAAGATGAAGATTTTTCATTAGTTGCTTTAAGAAATGCTATATCTGAAATAAAGTCTGAAAGAGATTTATTTATAAAACAAAGTCAACGAAATAATCTTGCTGACAAAGTAATTGCAGAATTAGAGGGCGCTTTGAGTGATTTAGCAAGCCCATCAATAGCACCAAGACTCAAAAAAGCTGGTATTATGAATGATGATTTAGAGGTGATCGCAAGAGCTGGCAGAGATTTGCTTGATGCAAATGCTTATTCAGCAGATGTTTTACAAGCATACGATTCTGCTTTGATAAATAAGATTGTAGGGCAGGGCAAATATGGTGCCGTTGATAGTTATCAAATATATGACAAAGCTGTAAGAGCTGGCAAACCAAGTGATCTGCGTGACATATTCAAAGCTACTAAAGATTATGATGATTATCTAAAAAGTATTGGCAAAAGTAGCGAAGCTACTAAGACACTTGATTTAAGAAATAGTTTGAAACAAAAACTGATGTCAGACGCTTACGAAGAATCATATGATCCTGTTTTGGATACTATAGACTTTTCTAAATTTGCTACTTACTTAATGAACTTTGATAAAAGAGGTGGTACAGCTGGCAAACTAACTGAGATATTGGGTAGAGATTCTAGTGTATTTATTGACACCTTGAAACAAATAAATAAATTAAAACCAAACATTAAAGGACCTGAGCTCGAAAGTTTAATAGCAAGATTTACCGCTAAAGATGTAGGTGGGCTGCAAACAGAAACAGTTGGTAAAAGTTTTCTTGATGAGCTTGAAAAGCTAGCTAAAGCTAAAGCTGAAACACAAGCTTTAGAAGGTAATTTAATTATTTCTAAACTACCTGAAGCCACAACAGAAGAAGTGGTTAGTAAGATATTTACACCACAAGGAGCATCTAATATACGTTTGGTTAGAGAGACTGTTGGTGAAGAAGCTTTTTCGGAAATACAAAATAATGCTATGAACAAGATGCTACAAAGGGCAATTGATTTTGATGGTATGACTAAAGGCGGTGATATTGCAAAGATATTTCAAGCAGATAAGTTTGAGAATATAGTTAGGTCTTATGGTGATGAAACCTTAGAGGCTATGTTTGGACAAGATGTGGCACAAGGTCTAAATAATTTAGCAAGAACCATACAATCAACAACTGCTAAAGAAGTTGGTCGTGGTGGAGCGCCCGGTACTCTTGTTGCTGCAGCTATTGCTATCAACTCATTTAACCCTGTCATTTGGCCAACTATAGGGGGGATGGCTGTACTAAGGTCTGCTTTCCAAAATCCATTCTTTTTAAAGATGATGGCAAGGACTGATAAATCAGCTGCTGTACAGCTTATTGAAGTCTTTGAAAGAATGTTAAGAATAGGTGGTATTCAAGAGCTTTCCAGAGCAACAGGTACAGCAATAGAAGATTTAGAAGAAACTGCATTAGAACAGATGCAAGCAACTGATATAGATGAACAAACACAAAATGAAATAAACAATATTATCAGAGAAACTGAGGGTAGAATACGAGCCAGACCTACAATAGAATTGCCAGATGTTGCAAGCGTTCCAATCATACCGCCATCTTTGCCAGGCGCAGATCAGAAAAGCGTATTAGAGCGTGAGCAAGAATTGGGATTCAAACCTATCATATAGTATAGATATTTAACTTTTTAGATTTACCTTTAACCTCAATACTATCTAATCTTTTTAATGGTTTTTCTAATTTAACTCCCAATAAATCATTTGCAGTAGACTCTCCAATTAACAAATCATGACCTACAGCTTTAGTTGCTGACTCTAATCGTGCAGCTGTATTTACAGCATCACCAATAGCTGTATAATCGAAACGTGAATCGCTTCCCATATTACCTACAACAGCTAGCCCTGAATTTAAACCAATTCCAATTGCAATACCTAACTCTGCTGCTTTTATTTCGTGTTGTATTTGAAGCGCTGACTTTATAGCCATTTCTTGATGATTTTCTTGATCTAGTGGTGCGTTAAAGATTGCCATCATCGCATCTCCAATATACTTATCAACCATACCCCCATACTTTTGTACAGCAGTCGCTTGGATAGTCAAAGCTTTATTCATTATCTCAGTAACTTCTTCTGGGGGTAGTGTTTCAGACAAAGATGTAAAACCTCTGACATCTGTAAATAAAAATGTGCAGTACCTTCTTTCTCCTCCAAGTTTTAATGCGTCAGGATTGTCTTGTAATTTTTTAACTTGTCGTGGATCCAGGTAATGTTCAAATTGTTTTTTGATTTGTTGTCGTAATTTATACTGAGTTTGATAGTTAAAATAGAAAGAAGTAGCTGCAGTTATGAATTGTGCTATCAAATTATATGAAAAGTCTAATAAAATACCCCTAAATGCCATCTGAGCTCCTAACACACCCGTAGAGCCAAAGATAATAAAAAACCATATCAAACCATTCCAGATTCCTAAGGACTGCGTTACAAGCCAAATAACAGAGACAAAAAATATTAAAAATAATAATTCTGCACCCAAATGCCAATCTGGTATTCTTGGACTATCTTGAATCAAGATTGACTCTGATAATGCTGCCTGAATTTTATGTGGTTCTAATAATCCAACTGGAGTTGCTAGTTGTGGCATGATGCCTTTAGCAGTTACACCAACAAAAACAAACTTACCCTCAACATCAAGTTCCTTTAAATTTGTTGTTGGGGTATTGACCCAACTTATCCACTTACGTCCTAAACTGTCTGTTGGGACAGGAGGCAAACCACGTACTGTAATTTCCTCTATACCATTCTCATTAGTTCTAATTATATAAGTTTGCGAACCTGTTAATACTTTTAATACTTGAGTACCAAAGCTAGGCGACCATCCATCAGGCATTTTATATAGTAGAGGTAAACGACGTACTAGATTGTCTATATCGACTGGCGCTGAAACTATACCTTCATAAACATAATCTGACATGCCTGGTATGTTTGGTAAATGTCCAGGCAAAGGTATGCCATTAACTTCATTACCTAACACAACAGTACCAGTTGGTTCAGGGTATATTTGATTATCGTATGAGAAGGTGGCGACTACTGAAGTTGAAGTTGAATTAAGCGTGGATATGAAGTTTGAGTCGCCACCAAACCTGTCTTTATCTACAAAGCTTAACACCCATCCTACCCCAAGGGCTCCGTTTTGTAAAATTTCATTATGTATTTCTGCTAATTTATTTCTTGGAAATGGCCAACCTCCTTCTTCCTGCACATCTTCTTCAGTAATATCTAAGATAACAAAATTACCTGATGGTTCTTTCGCAGGCACAAGATAGTCAAATGTTTTGAGTTTAATTATCTCTAATATAGATATCTGTAATATTAGTGGGGCACATAATATAACTAATAGTGATAGTAGCTTTTTCATCCTGAGCCTTGGTTTATTGTAATACTAGATGATGATGCTCCATTAATCCTAATGGTTTTTGATACACCATCTTGTATTAAGATGACAGTATAAGATTCATCGCCATCTAATACCAATTGAATATTTTGATTTACCATACGCATCAATCTAATTTGATCCCCCTCCAATATAGTTGTAATGTTTGTTTCTAAGTCTTGTCCAATTTGTGTGCCCTGTATATCGACACCAGCAACTTGCTTTAAAAGATCAACATCTTTTTCTTCGTCTAGCAAGTCAAGAACATTAAGTAAATCTTCAAGAAAGTTGACATTTAAATAGTCAATATCAAGCTCAGTAAATTCAAATGTTTCGTCTTCTGCTAGCAAGTCTTCATCCAAATAATTTACATCCAGATCATTAAACTCTAAATAATCAGCAGTTTGTATGGTTTCTTCTTCAGTTATTAATTGTTGTTCTTTGGGTGGAGAAACAATAAGCATGTTATCAATCAAGTCTAGTGTTATGTCTAATGTTACTGGTTTTGTAGGTGTTTGTTCATATACAGAGGTCGTAGTAGCTTGATATGGTTTATTTAAGATTACCTGGCCCATAGCTGTTGAAACAACAATTTCACCACTAGCATCGCCATTTTCATCTGGTAAGAGTATAACTAGGCTTCGGCCTGTTTCATCAACAGTACAAGTAAAATCTGTACCTCGTACCGCTATATCAGCAGTTGGTGTTTTAAGACTAATATTTTTTTTATCAATTTTGCTAACACTACCACTTACAAACCTGATGGTGCCACTAGCAAATTTAAGAGCCATCTTTGTGTTAGATGGGTTAGGATCGTAGATGTATTCATCTATTAATAATTGTGAATGCTCTGTTAGCCTAACAATAGAATCATCTAAAAATGTTATAGCTATTCTGCCAGCTCTAGTTCTGACATCATCATAAGAGTTTATGTCAAAATCTAAAACAGCAGGATAGGGCTCATCTCTTAAGACTTGCCCGTATCCTTTAAGTTCTGTAATGTCGCCTATTGCATCAGCATGAAGTGGATGTACCACCATCACTCTGAACAATACAAACAGTAGAGTTAGACGCATTAGATGTGATTTTTAGCCAATCTCTGGCTAAAGTAGAAGATTGTGTAATATCGTAGGTGTTTGATGAGCCTGTTAAATCTAAATAAAAATATCCTGAATCACTAGCTGATACACCTGAATATCCACTACCAGAAAATGTAATATCGTTACTATCACCAAAGATATCCATATAGTTAACAGCATTTTCATAGTCGATATCTATATCGAATACGTTGCTATCTCCATCTATTATGTAGTCTAAATCTAGATAAGATGTATCAGCATTTTCTGCTAATTTAATATCGAATTGGTTTGAACCACCTGATACTTGCACATCTATATCGGCATAGTCAGATGAATATAGCCCACCACTATTCATAAGAATATCCATTTGGTTGCTATCACCTTGAAAGTCAAAATATCCAGTTACACTATCTGATTCGAAAGCGTCTGATCTAAAAATGTTACTGTCACCTATTTGGTTGATAGTGAGAGTCATGCTTGTCCCGTCTAAATCTAGAGCGGTCATAGTTCCTGAAACAGCAGATGTTCCACCAATTAAGTTACCACTACCCAATTGCTCAAGTTTAATAGTTGCATTAGATCCACTTTGATCTACAAATATTTCGTTATCAGCTGCCAGCCCTAAAGAGAAAATTAATAATATATATCGCATCATAAGTTGTAATATTTCCAATACCCGACTTCCTCACCTTGCGCTATTATGTCAACAATACCAGTTTCTATTGCAGCTTGCAACGCTATAGATTTGCTTTCATTCATGGCATTTCCACTCTCAAACTCTACAAGCTTTGTACCATCTGCTATATATCTAAAAAAGTCATTTGATAACCCAACAGAAAGTATGGTTTTAGTTGTCAAATTCTCTAAAAGTATTTCGCCTGTAGATACTGAAACTACTCTTATAGATACAACAACTGTATCTTCTCTATATTGTTTTGAGTTGCCAATTCCTAAATACCTGGCTCCAATACCTCCTGTCAAAAGATTGGTATTGTAATCAATTATGCCACCTTCAAATATCAAACCAGCAAAAAGTAATGGTAATTGATCTATATTGTCATTAAATTTTTCTCTTGTTGATCTGATTATTTGTCGTTCTTTTGTTAAGTGATCTATACCAACACGTTCAACAACTCTAAAAAATTCAGATTGTTTTAAAGCTCGTATCAAATATGTTTCAGGCGCTTGTGTTAATGCTGTAGAAAAGCTTGCATAGCCATCTATTGATTTTCTTTGTCCTGTCAGGTCTTGAAATTTATAAACAGCAACTACAGGTTTTTCAGATGCTAAAGGCACCTGTTTAATTGCTTGTGTAATTGGTTCATTAATAAAGGCTGACTTAGAAAAACATTGTGCCTCGCCAACGATAGTGACTAAGTCTTTATAGTCATTATCTGGATTGTCTAAACAGGGTGATATGTATTGTAAATGTGTTGTGCAACTAGAAACCAAAGTCCCCAATAGGAATAGTGATAGTAGTTGTTTCGCCAGTTGTTTCATTAAATATAGTCATTGTAATATTTATGCCGTCAGTCGTCCAAGTTATGATGTTATCAAACAAAGTAAAAGTACCTTCGTCTGCAGGGTTTTCACCAAACAACTGATCAACTAACTGCCTAGACAATTGAGCATATACTCTTGATTCAAAGTTTCTAAGAAACCTAGCAAGTGTTGTGTTTTCTGCATCTCTTTCTAGTTCTTCTTGCAAAGCTTTGATCTCTGCATCCAAAGCTTCTCTTCTGGTGTATTCTTGGTTCTCTATTGTGAGGTAGTGTGCTGAAGTTCCTTCGCCACTAAAAGATGGGCTTTTAAATTTAAATTTTATTTCATCTGTTTGGCTATATAGTGCCAAGCAGAATAGTAAAAATACAAAATATGTTCTGTCTCTAGTCTTTTCTTTGGTCATCTCTATCCGCCTTAGCTATTTTATTGCTATCTATTAGTTGTGGCACTCCCAATATGGTTTTAATTAATGTGTCTTGTCTAATTATTTCATTATCTAAACTTCTTACTCTGTCAATCAAAGCCACTAGGATGCCGTGTTGTGAATCTAGTTTTGTGCCCAGTCTTTGCTCCATAGCTGTTATTTGTTCTGCTACCTTTTCATCAACAACATCTAATTTATTCTCCATCCCATCCACAATACGCATAATGAGTTGGTAGATAAACCAGCCAAGTCCTAAAGCTGCCGCAATAGGAAACCCGACTTGTTGAATAATGGTAACTACTTCGTTCATTTAAGTGAGTAACCTGATGTTCCAACGCATGTGTATCTGAGAAATGGAATTGCGTTGTGCTGTCAGCAAGTCAACAGGTTACTCGTCTCCTTTGTGTGAAGCGCCAAAATAAAAGGATATAACTGCTGATGCTAATCCACCCAAATATCCAAGCACTAGGTTTATTAAAGCTTCTGAGTTTTGTTCAGGTGGTTGTAATGTAACTAAAAATATGTAGCCCATAAAGCCACCGATTGTAATGAAACCAAGGAGCTTAGATGTCCAATCACCGCTGAATGCCTTTCTTGCATCTTGTATGTCTTGAGTCTGCAATTTGTAAAGGTCGACTTCAAGCTCCTTCATTTCTTTTTTAAACTCATTGTCTAAAGCTTTTAATTCTTTAATTTGTGCAGGAGATGGTTCTTGTAAAACTTTCTGCACAACATGTGGTTTTGCTTCTACACCAAGTTTTTCAGCAATAGCTTTTACCGCCATCCCCCCGAGAGGGCCGCCGATAGCTTGTCCTAATGTAGGAGCAACTGTTCCGAGTAAATTTTTTGCTAATTTATCTAACATAATCCTATTTCATTTCTGTCTAAACCTAATGGTTTATCAGTTATACATCTTATCATATCTTTTGGTATATGAGCGTATGGCTCATTATCGTCATGATAGGTTGGGTCAGGAGATAGATTCATTCTTATATCATATATGTGATCTGGATCCCATTCATGATAATAAAGTCCATCTGTCATAGCATATACTGTAATGAAAGGTATGCCTGTTGACTTTGCAAACATTGCTCCTTTCATTAGCTTTGCAACTGATAATATAAAAGTATCGTATTTATCGTATTCAAAGCTACGACATTTTACTTCACACCAATAACACTTATCTGCTGATTCTATCCAATAGTCTAAGCCGTAAGTAGTGGGCAGTTTATGGCAAGTGACATTCCAGGCGCCTTCTAAAAATCCAGCGACTCGTTCTTCACGTTTTTGATCATCTCTTGTTTCTAGGCTTGGTATTTTCATATTTTATAATTCCTAAGACCCAATTTTCTGCACAATCTTCAGCATACGATTCGGAATGCTTATGCAGTTTAATAGTTCTTATTACATCTCCTTCATTGTATATATCTACCTCATACCCTTGAGGTGTTTTAATTATCTTGGCATGTCTATCTGATGGATCGCCCATTTCAGTTACAACATTTCTATCAGTCTTCATAATAAGTTGGGTCGACAGCAACTAGTCTTTTAGTTGGCCTACCTTTACCTCCAATCTTTATGTCCATTTCTTGTACTTCACCTGCGTTTTTAAGTCTTTCAATAATTTCTTTCACTTCGTATGACTTCATACTTCTAAATAGTTCACCTCTATCAACTTCTCTTTTTGAGATTCCAGTATCGCCTCTTGATCTGATAAAGGACAAAACCTGTTTTATTTTAGATTCAGTAGCAGATGATGCAACCTTATCTCTACAAGCTTCTATAAACAATAAGTCATAATACCTAACATAATCAATACACCATTTAGTAACTTGTCCAGAGATTTCTTTGCAGTCTGGATTATCAGCTAGGGCACAAGCAAGAGAAAGACGCATAGCTTTTTCCCTTGTTCTAGAAAGCAAAGGTTCTAAATTATCTTTCTCCAGCACTTCTTGTCTTTTTATTATTTCTGCAGCAAATTCATTTAAGTGTTGTTCCGCATCTGCAGAGAAAGGTATTACATTTGGTTTTAGATCAAGCTCTGCGTTATTCAATTCAACACCAGCAAACTCAGTTCTTGATCTTCTAATCCAGTTTATCCAGTTAACTATACTTAAAGGTGCTTCTTTAAACTTCTTTAATTGTTGTATTTTTCTAGGTTCTTTGGATTCAATCACAATAAATCTATTTAAGAAACCATCTGCTATTCTTCCTGAGTTTAAAGCCTTGTAAAAATTTTGTGGTACAGATAATCCAACTAAAGTAATAGCTGGTTTGTGAGTAACCCTATTCATAGCTTGGTCTTTGTACTGGTCAGGCACACTCATCAAAGAGTAATTATCTGGTCTAAGTGTGCCGTGACACCTCCCCCAAGCTTCCATTAGTGTTTGTATCCCGTCTTCTCTATTGGTATTTTGTTGTGAGCCGATAGCTTCTAGTCTTTTACCAAACTCATCCATAATTGTTATTTGTGTTGGTCTATAACGTAAAATAGAGTGGACAGCTCCAGATGAAGTATAGCCGTCACCAACAACTAAATCAGAATGTTCTGACATGTTAAGAACTCTTTCAATAAAAGATTTGATGTTCTCTTTACCCTGCCCAGACTTAGCTATTCCCATAAAATATAAAGAAGAGAAGTTGTTCATGTTGGTTCTATATAATCTGCCGCAGACAACGCTAGTTAAAGCTAAGGCTCCAGCTATAGATAATTCTGGTTGTGATACTTGTGCAATTTCCTCACAAAATTTATACATGTCTTTTAGAATTCCAGGTGGGTTGAATAAATCTTTAGGTGGTATGACTTGTTCTTTTGCATTAGAAAATAAGGGAGCCTTTTGATTCTTTCTGTCGTGTGTTTGTTTAACACTTTCTACAACTGAGTTTACTTCTACTTGTGATAATGGTGGACTGTTCTGCATGTTCCAGGACTGCATAAAGAACTTAGCAAAATCTATATTTATATTTTTAGATATAAGGTAGCCAGCAAGCCTAGCCGCTTGGTCGTTTCTTGAGCCTTCATTAACACCTTCTAATGAGAATGGTGCTGTACTTAAAGTTCCATTTGCTCTCTTTCCATTGCCTGTTATTAGCTCCCATTGCTTGTCAGTAAAGTCTGGTAAGTCATCAAAATCATCGACATCCCACTCAGGTATAATTTGTGGTCTATAGATGTTGCCGTTAGCATGTTTATTGTAAGGCGCAATTATTAAACCACCCTCGCCACGAATATCTATAAGTCTTTCTATTGGTGTGTCATTTGTTCTTTTAGTTGCAAAGGTTGTGTAGTTTTCAGGGTTGTTGTAATAGTAATGCATGCCTTTACCTGTTGTTACTTTAAATGGGGTAGGTGGCATATTATTATCGACCCAGTTCATAGCTTCTGGTGTGTCTGCATCAACTACAATAAAATGCCCACATATAAGAGCTACAACTAAATCATCTCTATCTTTAAACCATTCAATAACAGTTTCCCTTTTTGGTCTTTCTGTTTTGTATTGATGCCAGCCCCCTAAAAAAACAGGTGGTTTTTTATTTTTACGAAGTAATGGTATGACACTTAGTCCCTCATCATAGTATGCAAGGGCTAAGTCAAGTGGACTTTCTTCTTCTGATAAATTTAGGTTGAACACTCTTCAGCTAATATATCTTCGAGATTACCATAAATGGATTCAAAATCTAGCTTACCTTCGGATGCTCTAATGATAATTTTTGCTTGATCGACGGATGGTTGTCTATAACCATATCTCCAAGCCTTAACTGAGGCCTCTGAACATACAAATTTTTCAGCTGCTTTTTTTGTGCCTACAAATTCAATATATTCTTTTAATGTATATCTTTTCACTTCTCTCTCCTTATATTGTGGTTTAATGTTTAAAGATTCTAAAGCTCTTAAATGTTTTGTAGAAAGGACTTTTGTCCTGTAGTAATAATTTGCTAACCAAGTATATTTCTTATTCATCGTTACATTTATGAACCTTAATGATTTACAAATTGTAGTTTATGTTTTATTATTATGTCAATAACTTTTAAGGAGAAGTATTAATGTCTTTCAAAGATAGAATTGTTAGTCCGAATGATTTAGTTGAAGATCAAGGGGCTAAAATACTCGTTTATGGTGCAGCTGGAGCAGGTAAAACTACTCTTTGCGGTACAGCACCTGGAAAGAAACTTATGATTGATATGGAATCTGGTCTGTTATCAGTAAGAGATCAGCAAGATATAGATGTCATACAGGTAAAAGAAGCAAAAGAAATCATAGAAATATGTGAAGCTTTGAAAAATGGAGAGCTAGTTTACGAAACTGTATGTCTAGACTCTATTTCTGAAATGTCTGAAATATTACTCAACTTTGAGAAAGCTAGACACAAAGATCCACGTATGGCATATGGTAATGTGCAAGAATCTGTAACAAATGTTATGAGAGCATATAGAGATTTACATATGCATGTTGTTTTTGTTTCGAAAATGGAAAAAATGAATGTTGATAACGTAATGCAGTATGAACCAAAAATGGTTGGTACTAAATTAGGGCAATCAATAACTTACTTTTTTGATGAGGTCTTAGCGTTAAGAGTCATTGAAGAACAGGATGATGATGGAGCCATTGTTAAAAACAGATGGTTGCAAACAGATGTTGGTCAAGGCTATACCGCTAAGGATAGATCAGGTAAGCTTGAAGGTTTTGAACAAGCAAATCTGACAACTGTTATTAATAAGTTGGGATTCAATACTCAAACTGCAGGAGGTAATAATGAGTGATTTTGATGGAGTGGAATGGTTAGAAAATATAACCAAACCAATAACAGAAAGAAAAGAGATAGCGCCTAAGGGTGTTAACACAGCTAGAATAATTACAGCTGAGAAATATAAATCAGAAGCTGGTAATTGGACTGTTAGAGTTGTATTCGAAATGAATAATGGTGATAACAGAGATCATGTTGAGTTCTATAATTTGTGGGCTACAAACCCAGATTCAAAAAGAATCTCAAATGAAATGTTTACTGCTTTGTCTAAAGCATGTGGGTTCAAGCAGTTCCCGCAGAATGTTCATGAATTAGTGAACAAGACTTTAGAACTTGGCATTTACCACAAAGATGAAAGTTGGACTAATAGAGAAGGTGAGCAAGTCAATTCAACTAAAACAAAAATAGGTGAATACTTAAGCCCTTTGAGTTCTACTTCTCCAGGAAGTAATGAAACTAAATCTCCTCCGAGATTATAATTATTTCCATTTGGGGGCTCTGCCCCCTTTTTTTTGTTCAAAAAATGATCTAGTATATAGGAAATATCATTCATATATTCTCTCCTCGAATGGTTATTTTTTTATAGTGTATAAAAAAGGGAGCCTTACGGCTCCCTAATTACATATAACGCTAAAAGGGGTAATTAGCATGTCATAGACAGCGCTACATGTCCTCATATTCTTGTACTAATCTTTCTAAATAAAAGATTGCTTTCTTTAAATCAGAAATGTTTTGATCCTTGTATTTATGACGATGGATATATTTTATCACATTACCTTCAAGATATGCTCTAAATCCAACTCCCCCAAGTTGTTGTTTAATGTACTCAATACATTCTAAACCACCTTTGTTATAGTGAGGCGGATGGTTAATCATATCTTCTATATCGTCAAATGCTTGCATCAT
>Ga0208644_1001726_pt1 | contig 18026 bp, 27 predicted proteins | sample VirMetDEL_Nov_18_FD_184517 | JGI IMG/M metagenome (GOLD analysis project Ga0208644, IMG submission 184517) | Aqueous microbial communities from the Delaware River and Bay under freshwater to marine salinity gradient to study organic matter... | ecosystem: Environmental > Aquatic > Marine >... | reverse complement strand
AGTTAGCGGTAGTAAAGTGGGCTTATGATTTTGATTCGTCCTATAAAAACTTTGACGTAACAATAGGCAATCAGGTTCCTAGCTACTTTTCTAATCCAGTAGACGACGCAGGAGATCCAATTACAGGTGGTTTGGCACAATATGGAACATCTCCAGATCGATTCGGAACTTCGTTTACAGAAGCAGAGTTTACTGGTGGAGAGTTTACATCTAGGCTTTCCATTAACACAACAGGCGGTGGCAGCTTAATTACAATAGGTGTCGAGTCAGAAATTAACGGAGCGGCTTTGTCTCTTCAAGAAATAAACGTATTAGCGCTTATAGGTAGACTGTTATGAACATTTATATAAACAATATTAGAGGTACTCTGCTATGGGGTGGTTAAGCGATCTTATTGGGGGGCTGGTCCCAGATCAAATTGATGATCTGTTCACAACGCCGCTTCCTCAAATTACTTCTCCAAATGTCTCGTTTCAGCCTTTTACGGTTAGTTCTGGCATTGGTGGTATTAGTGCTGGACCTACAGGAACTACTTATTCATTGTCTCGCGAACAGCAGGCAATGGCTAATAAGCTGTTTGGAGGTGCTGGTGGTTTTTACGACCAAGCTATGCAGGGCACTGGGGAAAGAGAGCAAGCTATTTATGAGCGTATGCGAGCCGCTATGCTTCCTGAGGAACAGCGTCAAAGAGCAGCTTTAGAAGAGCGTTTGCTTGCACAGGGTCGTTCAGGTGTTCAAACGAACCAATACGGGGGAACTCCAGAACAGCTTGCAATGGCTAAAGCTCAAGCGGAAGCACAAAACTCAGCAATGTTGGGAGCAATGCAACAAGCGCAAGCAGAGCAGATGCAGCAGGCGCAACTAGGAGGACAATTCCTTCAGCAGAGCTACGCACCTCAGGCGGCGCTGTTGTCAGCTTTTAGCCCTGCTCTCAATGTTGCTAGTATGTCTGACGTTGCTAGGCGTCAACAGGGTGAGTTTGACCTTGAGGCGCAAATTGCTAATATACAAGCGGCGCTTGGACAGCAAACGGGCAGAGCACAGCTGTACGGTGGAATATACGGAAATCTTTTGTCAGGCATTGGTGGCCTGTTGACTTCAGGAGATAAGTCAGGAACACCGTGGTGGTGGGACAAGGTGTTTGGTTAGGAGATAAAATAATGGCTTATAGTGACAGTGTAGGTGGTATGTTAGCCCAAGCAGGGCAAAATATAGGGCAAAGTATTGGTCAGCCTATTTCTTCTATTGGTTCTGGATTAGGCGGTATGCTTGCCGCAAGCCAGCAGAGACGAAAAGAAGCAACGGCAGCAGAAGAAGCTAAAAAGCTGCTTCAGCAGTACGCCAATAATCCTTCTCAGCTTAACGCGCTAGGGCAGAAGTACTCTATTGATGGTAACGACGAGTTTGCTAAGTTGTTCTTTGATGCGGCTAAGGCTGCTGTTGCTAAGGAGGCTGCAGGACAGCAACGAGGCACTCAAGGCGGTCTTATGGCTATTACCCAAGCTGCTTCTCGTGGTGTTCCTCTAGAGCAGTTGAAGGAAGGTGTGCAGTCTGTTCTGAATCAGGGCGGTACACAAGCAGATATTATGCAAGCGTATAAAGCCGGTGCTGATATGAGTAAAGGCGCTGGAGACAAGCTGACCACGGTTCCCGCAGGTAGCGCAGTAGTTCGGCAGACTCCTGCGGGTGGTGTCGAAGAAGTCTACAGAGCACCGTTTAAGCCGCAGGAATCTCCTAAAACAACTTTCAAGTACATGGAGCGTAATGACGGATCAATCATGGTTCTTGCTGACGGTCAAGTTTTGCAGACTATACCGCCACCCGAAAAAGTAGGCAATCAATCAGCAGCTATAAACACAATTCAAAAGTCTGTGTATATGCAAAGAGAAATTGCTAAACTGGTAGATGTTGATGAATTTTGGGAAGCAGGTGTAGTAGGAAAGACGTTAGCTACGGTGTGGGCCGGTTCTGACGCCTATGATCGTGATAGAGATATTATGAACATTAAGTCAAACTTAGGACTTGAGCAGATTAATGAGATGAAGAAGCTCGCTGCAGAGTCTGGAGCATCTGGTACTGGCTTGGGGCAGGTATCTAACATTGAATTTATGTCTTTACAGTCAACTGTGGATTCTCTAGACGTTGGTATGTCTGCTGAATCTCAAGTAGAAGCTCTTCAAAATATTGATCGACACCTCAAAGTTATTCAAAAGCTGGCTTCTGGTGTTGCTCCAGAAGATGCTATTGATTGGGAAAGTGTTGACTATAAAGCGTCCGGTTATCATAAAGACAAAGTAACAGGTAAAGTGTTTTTTGCTCCTGACGGAAAAAACGGGACTGTATACGAACTTCAAAACGGAAGTTTTGTTAAGATAAGGGGATAAGCATGGTATCAGAAAGCTCTCTAGATGCTTTTGACAGAGCCTTTAGTGAACAGCCGCAAGGCAAACCTATGGTTTCTGAAGAACAAAAGAAAGAGCAAGCTGTAGACACTGAGTCAGCGTTTGAAAGAGCATTTGAGTCTGACGCAGTAGACCTGTATAACTCTGAAGTAGAAACAGAGGATGATTCTCTGTGGAACAGATTCTTCTCTGAACCTTACCAGCGAGCAATACAAAGACAAGCGCAGACTTTTGAAAGAGCAGCTAACGCTATGCAGGCAGGATCTCCTCAAGGAATACAAGCTGCGCTGGCTGACCCTGAAGTACTAAAGGAGCAGTACCGACAATCTACTAACTTACCTTCGGTACTACTTCAGACTGTCACCACTCCTCTTAGGATGGTCTTTGACTCTGGATCAGAAATGGTTATGTTTGGTGTTGGTAAAACCGTTGGTATGCTTCCTGAAGGTCTTAAGGAAGGTGCTGCAGAAAAGTTTCATGCGCTTATGCAAACCAAGGGCGGTCAGATGGCTTGGGCTGCTGCTGGTGAAGGAATGGAGGCGTGGAAGGAGTTTGAAAAAAATTACCCTAACGAGGCGGCTAATCTCGTTGCTATAATGGACTTAGGTTTTACTAAGGGGACTGGTACGCTACAAAAACAGCCAACTAAGTTTATGAAACTAGAGCGTGTAGGTATGCGTAATGAAGTTAAACCTCTAGCTGGTGGTGACGCAGACGTATACAAGATTCTATTTGAAGAAAAAAAGAAAACGCCTGAACAGGTAAAACTAACAGAAGACCCTAGTCCAGTTCTAGGCTCTCAGGAACAGCTGGCATCTGCAGATCAGCTTGAGATTATAGACATTGCTAAATCTGCTGGAGTTTCTGGGAATAAAACTTTGCAAGCAAATTACAACGCTTTTCAGGCATATTACGATAAACTAGAAGAAAGCCTGATGAAGATGTTGGCAAAGAACGAAAAGAAAACTAATTGGGCAGAATTAGACGACAATCTACGCGTTAACCTTAAAGCTCAATTTGACGCTCTGGTAGCGTCGAATCCTAGCCTTATGGGTTCAAAACAGTCAAGGCAAATGGTAGCTCGTTTGTACAAAGAGGCTCTTCAAATAATTGATGAGCAAGGAGGAACACTTCAGGGGTTTCGTGTGTCACGTTCTATGTTTGACGAAAGGGTAGCACGAATGGGCTACGATTTATCTGGAGACTCCCTTACTGCCCAAAACTTAGCAGCTATGGCTGTACGCAGAGCGCTAAACCAGACTGTATATGATGTAGTACCTGATGCGGAAACTATCGTTACTAAAATGTCTAAGATTATACCAACGTTGGGTTCTCTAAACGCTAAAGCAGCAACAGAAGCAAAAACTAGATTTGGTAGGTTTATTGCGGAACTAGGCCTAACTGAGTACTCTGGTAGTAGCGCCCTGTCTAAAATACATAACGCCATCTGGGTTCTAGGCGGCACTGCTATTGTTGGCCCTATCGCTTATATTAAAAATCAACTTAGGCGTCCAAAGCCAGCAAAATTAAGAGCTAAAATTGCTTACGTAAAGCGTGATATGTTTGATGAAATAAACAAAGCAATCAAGTCTACAAAAGACCCAGTTAAACGAAGTATCCTTCAGCGAGACAGTAAAGAAATTTACGCCTATCTCAACGCAGCTTTCAAACAAGTCGAGTATGAGCTAGAGCAGGAAGAAACCGAATGAAGTGGCTAGAGCGTTTTTCCGATAACTATGCTAGATCGTTTGAGGCTGAGTCTCAGGCGTATCAGGCTGGGTTTAAAGCGCTAGGCGAAGTCATGGACACTGTTTCGGAAGCAGAGATGCGTCCTGTGCGTTCTGCTTTGGGCGATAGTCCAGAAGAGTTTACCTCAGAGGACGTTGTTATTCCTAGGGCAAGCGTTCTTGGCATAAACATGAGTAATCCTCAAGAGCCAATGCCAAATCAGCGTATACCAAAAGAGTTGGTCAATGCCGGTTTTGACATGACTTTTGCTCCGTCAAACGTATTAGGTGCGGGACTTGTGACAAAAGGAGTAAACAGGGTTCGTCAGGCCGCTCAAGATGCTGTAGAGTATTTTGGGCCTACGGCTGGTAGAGGCGGTGTAACAGCGTCAATGCCTAATTACATTGACAATTATTACGGCCCTACTGCTCCTGACCCTGATAAGCCAATTAGATCAGCAATAGGAACAGGAACAGATAAAGTAATTTCTGCTGTGTCAAGAGTTGATCCTGAAAAGGTCAGGGCGACACGACAAAAAGTATTAGGGATGTACAACTGGGGCAGAAGGTCTGTTACTGAGGGTATAGAATATCTTTTAGATCCACAGGCTAGAGCCACATACAAAGAAATGGGAATAACGCCCGGATCACAAAGACACGTATCTAGAGCTTTGGCTGATAACGCAATACACAAAGCAACAGCGCAGGTTCAATATACGTCTCACATTGGACGACAGGCGGGAAGGGAAGGCCCTGTAGCTCAAGAAGTTCAAACAATAATGAAAAAGTCAGGCGTGACCGACTACTTTGCTTACACAGATGGGTCTTATGCCAGCGCCATTAAAGAAGGTAAATTATATCCCACAAGTGGTGGACGTAAGTCAAACATGAGTTCTGATGATTTGGCATACATTGAAAATCATTTTGGGACCGTGTGGCGAACACCAGATCCTAAAGGAAATAGAGTAAAATTTAAGGACGACGAGGGTACTATACTTCTTATTAAAGCCCCCGGAATCGGTACTCAGACAGGGGACCACTACAATGATATTATACAGGCGGGGGGATACGTAGGTGATTTATATAAGGCCTTTACAAAATATGATGGAAAACCTTCCGTAGAACAACTCTGGAAAGAGCTAAAAAAAGCATCTGATAAAAACGCAAAGTTTAATGCCTTACCTAAAGGTGAAAGAAACGGAAAAAGCAAGTGGACACTGAAAGACGGAAGTAATACATTAGAAGGTGCTCAAGAGAACGGAATATGGATAACTAACTCAAAATCAGGCAGGGCATACACTGAAGGTGGTATTAATTATATAGTTAAGGTACAGCCCAACGGTAATATATTTGCCGTAATGTCAGACGAGCATAATTTTTTAGAAACTATACCAGCGAAAATTGACGAGGGAGTTAGGCGCGTCACTGGCAGAGAAGAAGGTGCAAGTTTAATTTCTCAGTTTGAAAAGGTCTTACCACACAGGTTAGTTGCTGTTACTCCTCCTATGCAAGCTAACATATTTAATTTAAGAAAGCAGCTTGGAAAAGAAGGCCCACAAATTAGCAACGTAACAACTGGAGAGGGTGCTGTGCGGCGTGAGGATCTTCAAGCGTTTGTAGACGCTAGACCAAGCGAAAGAGGAGTGTTAATAGAGAAACAGAGAAACAGGGGCGCTGCTGAAGTACTAGGCGGTGTCGGGATGCTTACATCAGGAGGAAACCGTGAAGAACAGCGATAAGCACACAGTAGAGTACACATCCATTGATTACCACAGTATGTGTCAGCGGTCTAAGGACCGTATTAAGAAAATGCAGAAAGAAGGATTACCTACGTCCCATGATCCCAAAAAGAAACCAGAGGACGTAGGCAGTAACGACAGAGGTTACTCTATCTTCTTTTTGTCATAACTCACAGTTGTTCCCTGTGCAGGCCAGTTGTTGTGATCCTTCGGTCATGTCGCTGGCCTCCTCTATATCCCAAGATATATCCTTTGGGAAATCCTTAGCTAACTGGTTGTACGTCTTCTTGTCCACAGGTTCGTAAGGAGCCTGTTGGTACGTGTGGTCTGAGTAGGGCAGGAAGCTAATCCCTGACACCTTGTCAAACTTGTTGTACAACCACTGTCCTACCTCCAGAAACTCCTCGTCACGGTAGTAGCAAGTCATAGATGGCTTGTGCTCACACCAGTAGTCCTGATATATCTCCCATAGTTCTAGCTGCTCCATAGCACCCATGTCTGAGGCTGTCACAGCGCCCTCAGGAGACGCGATAGGGAAGCTGAATACCTTGGTACTGGGGGACATTAGATCGTCCTCCACAGGCACACCAGCGGCCTCTAGGACACCGCAGAGAGGGTCACGACTGTCTGCACGTACTCGTCTAATATATTGATTAGAATAACGAGGATGTATCCCACTAGCACTATCAACCAACTGACTAACAGTGCCTGAAGGCTTAACTGCAGTAATTGCGGTAGACGGATTAATACCAAGTTTCTTAGCCCACGCCTCATTCGTGACGATAGCTTCATTACGCATCTCCGTAAGCCACTTCTTAAGTTTTGCACTGTCTTCCCTCCCACAGAGTAACGGGTGATCCATGATCCCTGTGAGGCTTACTCCCAGTAGCGCCTCTTCTTCTGTATTAGTCTTCCAGATGTTACGCAGATACCTGAAGTCTGTCAGCGTTGCTTGTAGAGTTCCAAGGATAGTCGCAACACGTACCTTTCGTTTGAGGCTTGCGAGTGTATCTTCTGGCCTGACAACAACTTCAGAGAGGTTGCAGAATTGATAGGGTCTGAGGATGATTTCTGAACACGGATTAGTTCCAAAATCAAAGGTAGCGTCTCGTCTGCCGTTCTTTGCAGCTTGTTTTTGACTTGCCACTCGACTAAAGACACCTCGTTCACCAGAGCGTGATTCATACAAACTTGTCCATTCGTTTAAGAAAGCCTCAAAATCAGGCTTCTCTGTGTAACAGGCTGAGTTATTCGCCAGTCCTCTCTGGGGTTCATCGACCCACCACTGACCGTGCTTACATCGACGGATTCTGTCGTCCGTCAGGTTACTCAGGCTAATCAGGGCTGATCTTCGGACTCCTCCGACGACAACGATTTGAGCAATCTTGCAGCAAAGATCGTGACATTCAATGGAGCTAAGTTTTCGTCCAGCAGCTTCCCGAAACAGGTCCACCGTGAATCGGAACAACTCGACGAGAGGTTCAGGGCCACTTGCACGACCTCCGAAAGTTTTGAGTGGGGCACCTGAAGGTCGTACTCTGCTAACGTCCCATCTGGGAACTTGACCTGTGTACAGCAGTGATACCAACTCCCTAAACGATTTCGCCCATCCGATCTTCGAATCCGCAACATTGATAACTGTATCTGTTTCATGGAACTCCTCCGCAACTTCTGGTAGCTTGCTAATGTACTGACGCTCGACACTGAAGCCCACTCCTGTGCCGCACAGCAGGACGTACATCAGTTCGTCAAAGGCCTTAGGGTGGTCAATAGGCAGGTAACTACAATTAAACCCTGCAACGTTGTCACGATCCAGAGCCTCTCCTGCAGTCATCAGTGCTCGCATAGATGGCATTACGTCGAGATCGTGAATAGATTTGAATATCTCTGATACATCAAAGTCGTTCAGAGCACCACGGTCTACCCAGAAGTTGATGTATCGGTTTACTGTTTCCTCCCAAGTCTCCCGACGTTGCTCCTCAGGTAAGTACCTTGCGTATCGTGACTTGTGTATGTACTGTTGGTATGCGTCCATTTATTCAGTTACTCCTAGAGTTTCATTGATAATAGCTTGTGCTGCCAGCTGTAGCAACATATACACCCCGTCAGGATACTGCTCATTAGACGCAACTTCAAACATTTCACCGTCTTCGTACATCACTACAACCACCTTTGGCTTCCTGCCTTCTTGTTCCTGTAGCGTAGCCTTTGCTGCAAACGCCGCCAGAAACTGAGCGGTTGTGATCTCCTGATCTTCTTCTGTTTTCTTCTGCCCAAACTTGCCTTCCACTACGCGCATCGTGCGTTTAGCGTCAGGGTCTATAGACGCTGTACCCATCCCCGGTTCTAACTCGTAGAGGTCTACTGTCTTGTCGTCATCATCCACTGACTAACTCCTTAATTAACCAGTCCAGATAGACACGAGCCTTACGTAAGTCCTCTAGTCCATTCTTGTACTCGTATCTCCAAAGATATTTAAGGCAGTTACCCTTGAGATACCCCTTAAACTCTTGCGGGTGCATAGACGCCTTGATTGCTTCGATGGCCTCTATAGCGCCCTTGTTGTAGTGATCGGGCTTTGTCACTGGATTATGAGTATCCTGAGGATGATACAGTTTTCCTGTGAACGTCTTTGATTTTACTTTGTCCCAATCTGCGGGTGCTGCATCGTCAATACTCATATCAGTTATCCAGAGGCAATGTTGTGTGAAGCTGCTTGGCGTACTCGTAGGCAGAGTCTGCTGAGTCAAACACCATCTTCTGTGTAAACCAGTCTCCCTCTTCGTCTCGTCCGTTTGCTTCTACCATAAAGCCGTTGTTATACCGATAGATTGCGATTGATTCGTTGATCTTAGCTAACGTACTCATAGTCTTCTTCCTCCAGTTCCTCTTGAAATTGATCTAGTTTCCTGATTAGTTTGTCCTCAAACCTGTCCAGTAATTCTTCAGCAGAGATTTGTAAAGCCTCCAGAAGATCGTCGGGGTCATAAAACCGCAAAATACGCTCCTTAATTTCTTCTAGTGTCAGAGACATAATCCACTAACTCCTTTAGTGTATCTATATTATACCATAGAATCTCGTGTTTGTCACACCATTCAGCCATAGTATTTTTGGTACTTTTACTCACTTTCTGATTTGGCTTCATTAGTACAAATATGAGTTCTTCCGTCTCTGAGAGGCAGTTATTGATCGCTTTATACTTTTGCGTATCTCCTGCTCTAAAGAATCCTTTGCACTCAATGTAGTAGGTTCTGCCGTTCCTTTCGTAAACAAAATCTGGCGTGTACTTCCGTTCAATCCTGTAGTCGATCTGACACGGTTCGTAGCTAAAGCCAAATGGTTGTAACTGCGTTGCGACATCTTTTTCAAACTCCGATCTGAAGTTACCCAGTTTGGATTTCCGTGACCTTCGGCTCATTTACTACCTCTGTTAAGTAGCGTGGCCCACTTGAGTACAGGAACGTTCTTACTCCGGGCCAGCAGGTATGCTTGTAGGGACAGTAGGAACAACCAACGGCGAGTTTTTGATTTCCACTTTTGCCATCTGGTACGGTTTCGTGACATACCTCTGGTGCCTCTGGTTGTTCCACTAGCTTTTTTACGCGTTCAATGTGCTCCTCTATGTCGTAAGAAATCTTGTCGTACACGGGAGCCTGTGTATCCTCAGTGTCGTACTTGAGGTACGTCAGATGCCCATTCTGCTTGTCCATCGCGAGCCAGCCAAACGATGTTTCGCCTTCGGAATGTGCATATCCTTTAATCTGAGCAACGTATCCAAACGGGTCATCAAAAGCCAGACTTCCGTCCTTGAATTTTTTAAACCCAAAAGAGGACACGCTCTTAACATCAGTGACAATGCCATCAATCTTGCAGTCCATAGACCCCGTAATACCCGCAACTTCACATTGCTTCTGTTCATCTGTAACCTCGTGTCCTGACAGTCTGGTGAGAAACAACAGCATCTCTTCGATAAGATGCCCGTACATAAATTTGACGTAGGTGTTAGGAGTCATCTCCTCTTGTACGTCTGGGTTGTTCACGACGTTCCACAGGAATCTGTCGTCGCGACCGATGTTAGACATCCGCAGCTTGCGACCGTCCCGCTTCTCAGTGAACAGGTTAGACATGAGTCGCTTGCAGTTTTCACCAAAGCGGTCTATCTCGTCGTACAGATCGACACCTTCTGGCACTTCCTTGGAAGCAACAACAGAGTAAATGTCGTCTATCAGTGTGTGTATTGATTTCATTTGTGTTGCTCCATTAGTTCAGAGATAGAGTCTCTGGCTTGTTCTGGTGTGCAATTAAACCACTCACCTTTACGGTCAAAAGACTTCTCCAGTAGAGCGTGTGCGTCTGATTCAGCAACTCGTCGGTCAGCGACAGACCAGCAGGTAAACAAGGAGTAGTCCCTGAAAGGTGACGATGTTTGATACCCATTGAGGCGGTCTTCTGAGTCCACAGCCATACCTACCTTGACCCACTCAGGGAAGCTGGGGTTGGTAATGATATATACCTGTCCCTCGCGGATTGTTTCGTACTTCGCAAGACTGCTAAAGGCCGCATCTTCAAACGTCTTGTAGCGTCCGGGCTTGTGCAGAGGATGCGATTTTGATATGTACTTTCCGTTCACAAACATTTTGGTTTGGTCACGCTTCCAAACAGCCTCAGGATTGTCTTTGTAGTACTTACCCTCACCTTTTCGATAGTTCATTATACTCTCCTTAGTGTGTGTCAGCCCAAGTTGTTCCCACTTTGTACTCTCCGTCGAGAGGACACCGGAGGTCGAATGATATGCCAGCCGCCTTGATGCACTCAACTGCGAGCCAGCCGTACTTCTCTGCTTGTTCTGTAGCCACCTCCGATTGTATTTCATCATGTACGTTCCCTATGAATTTGTAGTCGATGTTGTGCTGTGTTGCGTAGTCATCCAGAAGAACCAAAGCCTTCTTCATCACGATTGCACCAGCCGCCTGTAGCAGTGTGTTCAGTGCACTATGTTCTGATCTGACCCAGAGTTTTCTACCGTCGAGTCCGATGAGGTGGCCTTTCCTAGACGCCTGTCCAACTCGTTCTCGTAGAGCTTCAAGAGCAGGTGTGTTTCGTAGAAAGCGTGTCCTAAGCTGATTACCATCGCTTGCAGTTCCTCCGACGATGCTTCCAATCTTTGCGTCTCCTGCTCCGTAGAGGAAAGCATAGATGAAAGTCTTTGCCTGAGGCCTTGTTGCAAGTCCTGCAGCAACTTGATTTCTGGTGTGAATGTCTTCTCTAAGTAGGACATTAGTAAACTCCTCGTCTCCCATGTAGTGAGCCAGCATACGTAGTTCTAGTCCACTAGCGTCAACACCCACTAGCTTACGTCCCTCCGGTACAATCCAACAGTCACGGCAGTCCTTGCCAAACTGTGAGTTAACTGAAGGCACCTGTGCCATGTTGGGGTTCTGGTGCGTCATTCGTCCTGTGACAGCACCATTTGTTGTAACCCGTCCGTGTACCCTTCCGTCTTCCTGTACGTGCTCTAGCCAAGAGGATACCTGTGCGTATCGCTTTTGCAAGAGTAGGTACTCAAGAACCAATACAGCCTCCGGTATATGTTTGTTTTCCTCAAGCGTCCTCTCGTCCACCTGTGGCCTACCAGATGGGGTGAGTTCCGACCATACAGCACCCTTAGCTTCAAGTCGTTCTGCCACCTGTTGCCTTGAGCCGGGGTTGAAAACCGTAACCTTATCCTTAAGGCGCTTGCCTGTTTTCTCAGACCACCTTTCCTCAACAATCGGCGGGAACACCCTCTGGAGTTCTTCTTCGATCTCATACATACGCTCCTTGAACCTAGCGCACAGCGTGTGGCACAGTCGTTGATCCAGTAGCCACCCGTTGCGCTCCTGTCCCTGAATGATCCACTGGACTTGGTGCTCTAGGTCAATCGACTCCTTTGAGAACCCGTCGAGTTCCACCAGTAACCGCTTGTACACCGCCTCTGTCAACTCTACGTCACGGATGCAGTAGTCGATCATAGCGGGTGACAACTGTGACCAGTCCTCGTGGTCTCCCTTGGCGTAGCCTAAGATGTTTCCCCAGTTACGCAGAGAGTGTCCACCAGAGCGGCTAGGATCAGCCAGCCGTGAGAGTACTAGAGTGTCAGTGACCTGATCCCTAGCAAACTCAAAGTTCCAAAGACGCTCAACCACAGGAATATCAAAGCCAATTCCGTTGTGGAATACCAGCTTAACCGGCGCTTTACGAGCCATGTAATCCTTGAAATCTTGTTCATTGCATATTACCTCACTTTCTCCGTTGTGTCGGCAGACTGCGCACCAGATAACACTGGGGTTTAGCCCGTCGGTTTCTATGTCACAAAAGACTAAGTTCATTTGTTAACTCTGAAATAGGTAAGTTATAGCAGTCGGCCCTAACAACGTATCCATTATCTCCGTCTTGTTCTCCTTTTTTTAAGAATCTAGCCCTGTTAAAATAATCATCTTTACCGCAGTCTCCTAATATATATATTGTACCATCTTTCATACACCTTGTGAAGACATAGTAATCACAATTCTGGTGTGTAGAAGTAGAGGCTATACTACAGTCGTAGTACTTTTTAGGAATTACTGTAGTTCTTTTTGTTTTAACATCTATTGTTCTGCCATCAGGCATTACCATGTCGTAGTCTTTTGTTGATTCCCTGTCTATTCCCAGCAAATCAGAAACTACAATTTCCCCTAAAAATCCTGCGGCATTGCCTTCTCCTCGTGTTATGCTATTTCGTATACTTCCCATTTGTTTAGCTAGTTTATGGGCCAGTTTCTTTTGTTCGTCGGTAGGGATTACGGTTCTCAAAACTCTGTCTCCACTGGATTAGGGTTAGCGCACTCGTGAATACGTCCTGTAAACTTGTCGTACCGTAGCCAACAAGCGGGTCCAGTTTCACCAGAGTAGCGGTTCTTCAGGATACGTACCGTTGTTGTGTTCCTGATGTCCTCATCTGGGTTCTGCTGGTCACGCTCCATACCAATCACGATGTCTGACAACTGGGCGATACTCTGGCTACCACGCAAGTCCTGCAGACTGATGCGGCCTCCGTCCTCGTGGGCAGTACCAGATGATCTACGCAGGTGCGACACTAGGAACAAAGTGATTCCTGTCTCTGCCACCAGTGTGCGTAGGCGTGTCATAATCTCGTCTATTGCTTTCCGTTCGTCCCCGTTCTCTTGAGAAGAAACCACGATGGACAGGTGGTCGAGGATGATATATCGGCAGTCACAGGCCTTTGCCATGTGCCGTACTCTTGAGAGTAACTCGTCAGCCGACGTTGATCCCCAGTGATCGAAAAGGTAATAACGTCCAGACCCCATCGTTGCCTCCCAATGAGGTCTAAGGAGATCAACAGGCGTGTCTTCCTCCAGATGGAGTCGCCTAGATGACGCCACTGACATGATTCCCAAAGCTGTCGTTGCGACATCCTCCTCCAGTGCAAGTACACCGATGTTTGCCTCTGTTCGTTGGAGAAGATCGTACTCAAGTTCTCTGATGAATTGAGATTTTCCCATACCACTACCGCTGGTAATAGTGACAAGTTCGTAAGGTCTGTGTCCTCTTGTGATTTCATTTAGGCCTTCCCACGGGTACGGTATACTCTTTACCTGACGTTTGTTTACCAGAGCCTCCCAAGTGTCAGCACCGGCGATAATACCGTCTGGTCTGTACACCTTGGCGTCCCACCACGCTTGTGTAAACTCCTGCACACGGTTAGCCATGAGCATTTCACTGGCGTCCTTGAGCGGTAGCTTACATATCTTCAGCTTGTTAGGGCTAAAGAGATCCTTGACTTGTTCCAGCGCTAACTCACCTGCCTTGTCTTGGTCAAAACAAATGACCACGTTCTCGTAGCCCTCAAGCCACTCTAGCTGTGCTTTGATCTCCTTTGCAGCACTGCCAGCGCCTGACCTAAGCGACACTACGTCGTACTTCTGTCCGAACATTTCGTAGACAGACATGGCGTCCAGTTCGCCCTCAGTGATCGTGACGTACTTACCTGTGCCACGGCACTGCTTCTGACCAAACAGACCTACGTTGGACATAGTGCCCGACGCCAGAAAGTCCTTGGTCTTGACTACGCGAGACTTGGCGGCTACTAACTCGCCTGTGTCTTTGTCGTAGTACGGGTAGTAGTGCCTAGCGATCTTCCCGTTGGCGTCGTATTCTACCGTTACCTGATAGTGCCTAGTAGTCTTGGCAGACAGACGACGCTCTGGTATCTCAGCTACCACACCGCCCATGTTTAGGTTGCTGGGTGTTGTCACCTGTGTTTCCTCTCCGGTTTCACCGTTTACGTGGTAATCACAGTCGGCAGAAAAACAGTGGCGGCCCCCATTGGAGTACACCGCCACGTTGTTCCTACTACCGCACTTGGGACATTCCTCGTGGTGTAGGAATTTAGAGTCCATCAGAAGTCCACAGCCTCCTCAGATACTTCTGCCAACTCTAGCACTTTCACAGCCTCCAGATACGTAGGAGTACCGTGGACAGGGTGTGCTGGGCCTGTCTTGTACTTCAGACGTACACGAGAGTTATAGGGAACCTCGCCATCAAAGCGATCACCGTCGGAAGTGTACATACCGATAGCGTACTTGGACTTAAACTTCCGCTGTTTGTTGCCCTCGTAGTCCTTGATCTTAACGCCCTGTGCCGCCAGCGTAGCCGCATCATCTTCAGACATGGTAATTGTGATACTGAACGTACCCGTGTCCTGCCCGTTGAATACGTCGTGCTTAGTGACGTTGCTGAAGTTTACCACACCTTCAATTACATTTGACATATTGAGATAATCCTCGTCTGATTAAAGTGAATACCCGAAGGTACATCTATAGTATCTCACGTTCCAGAGGCTTTGTCAACCGTTTACCCCTAGACTGGTACTTTTTGGCATCCTTTTTCCTGTCTTTGTGTACACCTCCTTTGTTGTGATCGTGTTTGGCTACAGGATTCCAGCGCCTCCCTACTTTAGTTTCTCCTGTAGTACTCATTAGTATTAATCCTTTAGTTTAATTCTTTAGTTTATATACTTTAGTAATCCTTAGTAATACTTAAGTATATATTATCATAGTTTTCCTGCAGTGTCAACACATCATCTTGTGTAATAATACCGTCATTATCTATTGACTCCATGTTCTCTAGTTCCCAGTGGGTAGCAATAGAGACTGTCAAACATTCTGTACACAGATCGTAGTGTACTCCCCTAGCATCCTTTTTGACTACCTCAGTATCATCTAGGATAACGTCACACGCTTTACATCTCATCAGGGTATTCTCCAAACACTTGGTTGTAAGCCTTCACTAACTCATTGTAACTCATATCACGGTACTTTTTACGTATCATTGTACGCGCTAGGTTTAATGTCTCAGCAAAGCCAATGAAGTTTAACTCGTACTCTGCTATATCCTGAATCATCTGCTCGTGTGTCAAGTCTGGTTCGTTGTAGTCATTCATTGTAAATCCTCGTCTCTAGGTACTGTGTCTGTCCAGTCATGGGTTGCCGAAATGTACAGCGCTATTGGTATCCAAAGTGGTGCGGTAATAAGTGCAAACAATACTGCTAATATGTGGTACACCCTAACCCCCTATGAAAATATCAAAAAGAATAAAAACTATAATAACTATAACAAAGTATGTCACACTGCCTCCTTTCCGTACCATTTCATAGGGATACCACGGGCGTCCCAGTCGTCTGCCTTGTAGTTATAGTATACCTGATAGCCCAGCACTGGGTCAAGCCTTTTACACTCGTCTGGCATACACTGTGGTGGATCAGTGAAGTCACCGTCAGATATGCCTCTAGGAGCCTCTGTAAGCGCCTCTGAGTGCGTTTGTATGGTTTTGTGTACCCTACCATACCTGCGTGTATATTCGTCTCCTAGGGCCATTAAATGCCTCTGAAGCCATGTGTAGTTTTCACGGTTAGCCCTAGCCCACACCGCAGACGGGTGGTTCTTGTGCGTTGTCTTGTACGCAATCTGCCCACCGTCGATCTCATTGTGTGCTGTAGATAGTAGCTGTGCTGTCTCTAGGATCATTTTGACTACGTGACGGTCACACTGAAGCCTTGCGGCCTCGTGTGGGTCGCGTGATAGGTAAAATATGTTCATCATCAGTCCCCTTCTGCGTGTTCAATGTCTACGTTTGCTACGCATACTGTCTGCCCGTTTTCTAGCACCGCGACCACCCATGACGGGTGATCCGCAAGCCACTCTCTGCGTACCCAGCCTCGCAATTCATCGGCTGTATAGTACACATCTGTTTTTAATTGATCTGGATAAAGTGTACTCATAATCAGTCCCCGTGGTCTGTCGGTAGATAGTCCTCACCTGCCATCACTTCATCCCAGATTATCTCCTCAAAGTATGGCACGTTCCACCCTTCGTGTAAATCTTTATCGCCTACCGTGATTTTGTCGATAGATACTAAGTCTTGGTAGTCGTCTCTGTCCAGCGTCCAGTGTATAGTAACGTCCAGCGTTGCCCACTCGCAATCTACCTGCACGTCGGTCTGGTGTTGTCCGTATCGTGTGCTCATAGCATATCCTCATTAAGTGTAAGCCAGCCAATGATAACAAATCCGCCTAGAATCCACAGCCAGAATATATCGTTAACGTTCATCAGTCAAATCTCCCGATCTTTGTTTCACCCGTGTCGTTATCACGTATAGCCGTGATCGCATAAGGGTAACAGTACATTGTGAACCTGTCAAGGTAGCTGATAGTGGCGTATGGTTGCAAGTCTGGGTCTTCGGGACTCTGGTACGCTCCGGACTCTGCCACAGTGCCGCCAAAAGGGTACTGAAAGCCCCCGAACCCGTAGATTTCGTCCATGGCGTCCGCTACAGCGTCCAGAGAACCAGCGTCACCTAGTCCGTGGGTAGCGCTGATAAAAAACTCTGGCAGGATGCCTAGGTACTCCCGTGTGACCTCCGGGTAGTGGCTGTGGTTCCAAAATACGTTGTAGTCTCTCATTGTCTCATGCTCCTGTGGTTGAATTAGTATGCGAACACTTTTGCTTTACCGTCTCGAACCAAAAGCTCCGCAAAGTCTGAGCCAGTATATTCACTGTCTGGTGTCTGTCTATAGTAAAAATTACCGCTCTTGTAAGGGTTGTATGTGATCTCCGTTTCTGGCAGGAGTCTGTCATACTCTGGCAGTTTCCAATCTGTCATTTGCCCCACTAGTCCAGCGTGAACATTCTTTCGCTTCTCGCGTAGCACACGCTCACGGCCTTTCTGTGACACTCTAGGCTTTACGTCTCGCAATGCTACGTGAAACGTGCGAGCAATCACACGGCCCTTCTGTGGGCCTTCTAAGGCCTTTACTGACCACAGTTTTTTGTGTAGGTTGAAATATACAAACACTTTCATAGTCTCATCCTTTGGCGATCATGTCGCCCTGTCGTTTATATCGTCGCGCACAAGGTCGCGCAGTTCGTCTACTAATTCAAGGTTGAGAGCCTCTAGTTCGTCTCTGGTGAATTGCTTCATCATGTGACGGTGTACCGTTGAGGTGCTACACTCGTTTTCCTGAGCCTGATACTGTAGCCACTCAGAGATAGCCAACGCCCTGAGACCCTTTGGGTTGTCCCAATGTTGCCGCACTAGGTCGCAGTTGTGGCGGTAGTGACCCTCGCCGTTGTAGCTTCCGTCTATCCAGCACCTGAAGAACCGGCGCTCGTGGTGGTTGTCGTCTGTCAATATGTCGCGTGATACGTTAATCTTCATGGTTTAACCCTCGTTTGGTTTGTGCCGGTGTTGGCTTACCAGTGGACACCATACGCGATGCCCACCAGTAAAGCAACTCTCCGCTAGTCTAATTTTTTCCACCCGTCACTGTTGCGAGTCTTATTGTACCAAACAGCTCCGGATGGTGTAGTGACTGACAGCGTGCTATCGAGGTATCGCTGTTTGTCTTCAGCGTGGTTCAGTGCATCCTCAAGCGTAGCAAACCCACCTTCTACACTGTACCCTATTTCGGGCAAAAGCCCCGTGATTTCTTGAATTTTAAACATAGTATTACCTCAGTTGGTTCGTGCCAGTGTTGGCTTACCAGTGAGCACCGTACGTGGTGCCCACCAGTAATACAACCATTAGCCCTCGTATTTGTAGTGGCCTACCGTTTTACCT
>Ga0208644_1001725_pt1 | contig 18031 bp, 29 predicted proteins | sample VirMetDEL_Nov_18_FD_184517 | JGI IMG/M metagenome (GOLD analysis project Ga0208644, IMG submission 184517) | Aqueous microbial communities from the Delaware River and Bay under freshwater to marine salinity gradient to study organic matter... | ecosystem: Environmental > Aquatic > Marine >... | reverse complement strand
GTTTCCCTAATATATAAGCCTTATGAATGTTTATTCCAATCTACGAGCAATATATTCCACTACATCAACAGTAACAGCATTACCCATTTGCTTATATCTTTGTGTGTCGGAGACACCTTCTGTCCACCCATCGGGAAAACCTTGTAGTCTTTCGCACTCTACTGGCGTAAGCCTTCTAATGCGTGTACCATCCTGTACTGCCATTTTACCCCCGCTTGTATCAATAGACCAAGTATTATCTCTCTCCTGATAACGCTGTTTCATATTTGCTTTAGTATGAGATATCGCATAAAGTCCTGTCTTAGCACCCCATCCTCCACCTTCGGCTTTTATTGTAACGGAAGCACCTTCTGGATCATATACCCGATTGCCCTGTATGTTTTTATTTATATATCCTATTTGTTTAGGTTGAAGTCTCTGTATTATGTTTCCTATGGCATACCCATGAGTACAAGCAGATATAGTTGGAGCAATACCACTTGGATCATAAACTGCTGAACATTGAGAATAACCACCCACTTTGTTTATTTGTTTTTCATCAGCTTTTTCGTCATAGTCTCCGACAGGAAATACTTGTCTGGTACGTTCTCCTCTAGAATGTCCGATAATGAAGACACGTTCTCTGTTTTGTGGAACGAAATATTTGCTGTTAAGTAACTGCCATTCTGCATCATACCCCATTTCATCAAGGGTAGAGAGGATTGTTCTGAAAGTTTTCCCTCCTTCGTGATTAAGTAGCCCTTTAACGTTCTCAAGGAACAAATACCTCGGTCTTTTAATTTTTGCAATCCTAGCAATTTCAAAAAAGACAGTACCTCTGGTATCTTGGAATCCCAATCTTTGTCCTGCAACAGAGAAAGCTTGGCAAGGGAATCCTGCACAAAGCACATCAAAGTATGGGAGTGTGCTTGGTTGCAAGTCTTTGGCATCATTATACTGTGGATAATGTCCAAACCCTTTTTTATATGTTTCTCTTGCGTATTTATCCCACTCGCAAGAACCTACACATTCGTGTCCAGCCCTTTCCATACCAAGGCGAAACCCACCTACACCTGCAAAGAGGTCAAAGAATTTAAGACCTGAGTTTAGCATAGTGCTCTCCTATACGTTTCAACAACGGATCTAACTTTCGCCTCGCCTCAACATACTCTTTTTTGCTCCCGCAAACGTGTCGAAGCAACTGGTAGTACGTCATCTCTTCAAGTTTCTTCTGATACTTTTTCTCCATCTGCTTTCTCTAATACATCATCTTTGATGTCTAATACATCATCGCTTGTTGTTAGTTCGTCTACCATCTCAAAGACCTTCTTCTTGTTTCTCTCAATCGCCTCTTTTTCGCCTTCGGCAATCATTGTGCCTTGGACTCTAAACAGACATCTTGCAAGTCCGTTCTTTGTATGTTCTCCAATTAAAGTGCCACAGGCTATACAAAGTATTTTGTCAATTTGTTTTGACCCAATCATTTGTTTGCCTCCAACGTCTCGTTATGGTATACTGCTGCTTTGCCTTTTGGTATTTCTTTCTTAATTGGTTCAGGGTAAAGTTCTGGTTTTAAAAATCTCTTTACGTCATCCCAATAGTAAGCTACCATTAATGCTATTCCCACTGGTAACAGAACCCCTGTACCCATGCAGAAACATGCACTAAAAAATAGAAACTTATTTCTCATGTTTTGTAATAGTTGTTTAGTTATATAAACGTAACTAGAATGATTTACGTAAATCTAAACCTCTCATTATTGAATACCATCCATTAAGACCAAATGGATTACACACAGCAGTCCATTGTGTAAATGCTAGACTAGCATCGTTATCAGTAAAATAATTAACCATTTTCTTTCCAAATTTTCCTAACATTGATCTTCTTTGATTATAATCTTGCCAATATTTTGTTTGTTTTCTTTCATTATAACAAAAATGTAATAATATAAAGTCTCTTATATTATCATAATACTCATTTTGTTCTTCATTATAAGCTTCTTTTAGATTAAATGCTTTATCATTTAAATTTATAATATATCCAACATCATCAATACATTTTATTATGCACATTAAAGAAGTTGATTCTAATGGCTCTACAAACATATCTGCATTACCTACTGTTATGACATTGTTAACCCAATGTTTTGCTTTTCTTCCAGTTTTAAAATGAATTATTTTATAATCTTTTACATTATAATCGTGTTCATTATTTAATTCTTCTAAAATATCTTTTTCTGTTGCGTATTTAGATGAATAAACATAACCATTAACTCTTTTATCTAAATGATCTATTTGCCACATCCATCCATTATTCATTGTTATTGCCTTTGTATAAGGTCTTAATTCTGTTTCAGATGTAAATACTAATGCACTATCATTAACTAATGCATCACTATAATCTATCCATTCTTCTTCACTTAATATAGATTTAAATCCAGAAGCATCTATAAATAAATCAGCATGATATTTATCATTTAATGATAATATGTTACCTTTATCATCACGTTTTATATCAGTAATATGATCTGCAATAATTTCCACACCTCTGTTTTTTAATTCTTTTTTACAAAATGCTATAAACTTATCGTTATGCATATGAAATCCTTGTGAATATATTGAGTCTTCTGATGGAATATATGCTTGTTTATCATAAATCATAGCTTTAGAAAATTGACTATGATTAAAATTACCTCTTCTAAATCTAAATCCAATGGGTTTAGGAAAATCGTTTCCCATTTCAATAGCTTCAAACACATTATCAAAACTAAAATGAAAATCTTCTGATCCAAAAGACAACCATAATCCTAATTTGTTTGTAGGTTGAACTTCATCTATAAAATCATGAAAATGTATTCCCATTATATTTTCTAAATCTGCTCGAAAAGAACCTACAGTTGATTCTCCAACACCTATTATTTTTTCTGTTGGAGATTCTATAAGTTTCACATTAATCGGTATTTTAACTTTATTTGTTAATATTAAAGATGTTATTAATCCTGCTGACCCTCCACCAATAACAACAACATCCATGAATTGTATATTTAATATTAATATATAAACGTAACCCAAGTTTAAGCCAAGTTTAACCCACAAAAGGGAAGTGTGACCCTTACGTGTTCACACGCCTTCGACCTGAAGGAACGGGTCTAAGAGGGCTACCGTTACGACCGTAGTACGGTGGTAATCCCTGACGACCTAATTGTTAATATATGTTCTCTAATATATATTTAATCTTTTTCTTTACCAAAGAGTCTTTCTTCTTCTATTTTATCTTCTACAAGAAAGTTAATCTTCCAAAATACTCGTCTATCTTCTAATCTTAATTTCTTCATATCCTTAGCAAACATCAATTCAAACCATTTAAGCAGAACTTCATAGTCCTTTAATGTGAATTCTACCATATAAAAAGTATAAAAAGGGAGTTTAAATTCTTTTGTATTCTTCCTCTTTTCGCCACCTTTCGGTACGAACGTTGTATCTCATCTTATATCCACAGCAAGGACAATGATGTCCACCAGTTGGATGTGTAATGAATATACCACATAAGGTACATCTCTCGCTATCGTTGTAGTTTCTCTTGCCCATAGGAGCTTTGAATCTACCACATATGTTTTTACAGTGATGCATTAAACCTTAATAATCAAATGTCAATATAAACCTAGCTGATTCGCTACGTCAGTCCTCTCCTCAGCGTAAAGCATCATGGAGTATGCAATCGCTCACACTACTAGGCAATATAATAATATTTATATGCTTTAAAAATATTATCAAACTATGGCTAAACCTGATAAAGTAGAAGAAAAAGAAGATGTAGTAGTAGCACCAAAACCAAGCGTTTTCTCATGTACTTGTGGAGCCGCAGGTTGTGGTGGAAGAGATATTTACTGCAAAACACATGGTAAACACTCTTAACATTTTTTTAACAACTTTTTAACAATATTTGACAAACTTTATATATTAAGCATAGATGAATATATACGTTGGGATTTACTGATACTTTTAGAAATATAGCAAAGAGCCTTAATTTTACTAATAAATCATATACTGAAAACGTAGTTAGACCCTCTATGGCTCAGCCATACATGGCTACAGATACAGGTGCAAAGTTACCTATCTTCCCATTCCCATTAATTATGATTTATGAGTTGGCTGATAACATTGATGCATTACGTATTCCTATTGAGACTATTAACAGAGAGATGTTTAAGAACGGATTTGAAGTAACTGAAAGATTCAAATTCAAATGTAATAAATGTGAGAAAGAGTTTAAAACCTCCCCAGAAGCATCTGGTTCAATACAAAATGGAGATGAAGTATTACAATGTGATTCTTGTGGTTCTACTGACCTTAGAAGACCAGATCCATTACACAGAAAGATATTAGATAACATGGTACACAATCCAATTAACGGAAACAACCAAACTGTAGAGGATTTAGGAAGACAATTAGAAAGAGATTTGGAAATTGCAGATAATGCATACTTGCTTTTACTAAAAAACTACTTTATCGATGATGCAACTGGCAGGATCGATCATAATAAGACTGAGATAAAGGAAATGATTAGAATTGACCCTCCACAAGTCGCTATGATTGCAGATAGTGATGGAAAAATTGGTTATGATGATAAAAGACAGAAAATTTACGTTTGTCCTCGATTTGAACACAGAGGAACTCGATTATATGAACCAAAATGCCCAAAATGTGGTGCAGATGCACTAAAAGCCATTTTAGAAGTCAATTCTGTCTATTCTGTTGGTATTCCACAGCCAAAAAGAGTAATTTATGCTGAAGGAGAAGTAATTTGGAAAGCAGGAAAGTATAGACCTGCATTAATCTATGGATTCTCTCCTATTTTCGCAGTATGGTCTAAAGCCATGTCATTATCACACATGGATGAGTATATACGCAAGTATTTTGATAAAATGAGACCACCAAGAGGTTTATTGTTAATTGCCTCTCGTAATTACGAGACATTTAGAAAGTCTTGGGATATGCTTGAACAGAAAGCAACTGAAGACCCATACATGATTCATCCACTTATGGTAGAAGCAGAACGAGGTAACAAGAACATGGCACAGTGGTTAGACTTTACTGGATCACTACAAGAGTTACAATTTATTGAAATTAGAAAAGAACTAAGACAAATCATTGGTGCTATCTATGGTGTTCTTCCATTGTACTACGGAGAGATGGTAGGTGGATGGTCACAAGAAGGATTGCAAGTTACAATTACAAACAGAGCAGTAAAATGGGGTCAAGATATTTTATACAAATCATTCTTTAGAAAAATTGCAGAAGCAGTTGGTATTGATGATTGGGATTTGAAACTTGTACAAGGAGAAGAAAACGACAAACTATCAGAAATACAAAGAGAAGGAGCAGAGATACAGAACATGTCTATGTTACAACAAATGGGATTTGATGTATCAATGACTCATAATGGAGAATTCAAAGTTTCCAAAGAACCAATGCAAGATCCAAATCAACCACCAAACAGTGGAGCAAATGGTAGAGGTAGAAGTGAAGCAGCACCAGTTGAAAACAGACAAAGATTTGAAGGTGCTCCATTACAAAGAAGACCATCTGATGTAGGAGGAGTTGCACAAGGTAGTCCTTCTACTGGAAGTGGTACATCATTAAGTCAAAAGAATTATCCTGATGGTATTACACCAAGTAACTTTACAGTTATCAAGAAGACATTACAAACAGCAGTTGACTTTGGATGGAATAAATCAAAGACCATAGAAGAGTTAAGAAAGAATGGTACAGGACTTACAGTAAGACAAGCAAGAGATATTGTCAAAAACGAATTTGCAAGTGTAAGGAGGTGGGAAGATGCTGAAGAAGACTAAGAAAGAAGTAAAACCAGTTGAAATCAAAGTACAAAAGAAAGAAGTAAAAGAAGAAATTAAAGAAGTAGTTAAACCCACTCAATCATTCAAAAGTAAATTAGTAGTTGGAGATATTGAAGAGTTCTACGAAGTTGCAAAATCTTGTATTGAACTAAAAGGTTTAGAATACGAAGTACACGTAATTATTCAAGATACAATTAAAAAGATTAATAACTGTAAAAAGGATCATGGTTATTAATGCCAACTGAACTAGACGTTAATACAGGTGGAACCGATCTTGGAAACAAGATTTGGGATATACATCAAAGTAGTGAATACACCAAAGTTAACAACTACAAGGAAGGAATGTGTTACAACTGTTTCGGAAACAACGCAGTTGCAGCATTAGTTCTTGATATATGTGGAGACTGTGCAGGTACTAGAGGTCGAGAGACTATTCTAGTTCCAATTAAATCTGTTTACTATGGATTATGTTTCTTTTGTGGCAAACACAAGTTCAACTTGGAACAAATTAACGGTAGATTGTGTCACAAATGCCATAGAAGATGTGCAAATCACATTAAAGAATACAACAAAAAGGGTGGACAATTTGGTGCAGACCCATTTTGGCAACGTATGAGAAAGAAACATGGTAAAGATTGGAAAGTTATTTTTGACAATGGTCTAGCAAATCCTCGCTAAGCCCTTTTTTCTTTAATCTTTCTTTTTTATCAATCATGTATTTCTTTAAATCAGGTGGAATTAGTATAAACTCAAGCAAAATTTCTATATTTTCAAGACGAAAATTGGTTTCTTTTAGTAATCCTTCTACTTCTCCAAGGACAAAATCAAATTTAATCTTTACCACCTATGATTAATATCAATCGATTAAAAGTCATATCATAAAATATGTTACCTTGATCTATTTTTGATAGTTTTTTGGGTTTTTCTCCATGAAATTTATCAACTTTTAAGTTTAAATCACATCTACCAAACAATTTTGGAAAGAATCTCACATGATTTGTCTCTGGATCATACGAAATTTTACCATGAGTGACTAATTTTTCATCTCCATCGGCATAATTTTTGAATTCTTTAAGATTAAAGAATGTTATTGACCTTGTTGCATTGACTTTATTTGAATATTTGTCTGTATCAAGTATAATCCACAATTTTTCTCTGAATTTGATATACAAATCAAGCACCTTAAATGATGTTTCATTTATTTGTTTTTTAGGATCTACAAAATTTTCATATTTTTTGTAATATTGTTCTAAATTTTCATATACATAGATAGCAGTACCCATAATTGTATTAACAAATCTTTATTAATAAACCTTTTTTAAGTTAATTATGGTTAAAACGAAAACAAAAACAGAAAAAAGATCAAAATGTAAGTGTGGGGGATTCAAATATACATATGTAAAATCAAATGATGCAAGAAAAGAATTACTTGCTGTTCATGTATGTTTCAAATGTGGTAGATTCAAAGGAGAATCACTTTCAGAAGAAGTTATACAACTATTCTGTAGTGAACCTGAACTATTAATGCACATGATACACAGTGGTTACCTAAAACGAGTAGGTTAATTTAAATACCTAGAATATAAGTTATTATATGAACATACATGTACAGAAATTAATTGCTAAACTACTCGGTAACTTTGGAATTGCTTTCTTTAGCCCTCTTGTAGGTGGGAATGTTGCAGAAACTTTGTTTGAACTTAGCCTTACATTCAACCAAACATTAATCATCGCCTTCTTTTCAGCAATATTTGTGACTGGATTGGCGATAAGCAAGGAAGCAGTAGAATGGAGTAGATTATGGAATGAAACAGAATAAGAGTAAAAAGAAAACCAAGTGTCGATGGTTTTGTGATGTAATCGATTCCATGCTTGTTTTATAGCATATAGTTTATATAATGGTCAATTTTACATTCTTACATGGTAGACCCATTACTGATTGCAGTAATAACTACAATCGTTGGTGCAGGATTAAATACCGTCAGGGGTTATCTTAATTCTGATGGCGAAAGCTATTCAGCAAAGAAACTCATTGGTGCTATTATTGTCTCAACTTTTGCAGGTATAGCAATCGCACAAACAATCGCTATCGAAGGCATGAGTCTCTTAGGCGTAGCTCTCATAGGATTGACATCTGGTTTTGCTATTGATTACGCAGTAACCAGAGCAAAGAAAGATACAGAAACCGAGTAGGATTTTTCCTCTCATTCATTTTTTATCATAATATTTATATGTAATTACGCACTCAGTTTTATATATGGAAGATCAGTTGTATTTCAGTAATTTTGTAACAAAGAGTCTTCAGCCAATTAATTCTGATGACAGATATTTTGAAGGTTATCTTACTGTTCAAGTTAAAGACAAACAAGGAGAAATTACAATCGTAGATGAACTCTATAAAGTTCTTCCTGTTTGGATGGACAGAGGTGCTCCTATCTCTGACACACACTCAAATAGAATTGTTGGTAAAGGTATTAACTATTCTAAAACTACATTCGTAGATAAAGACGGAAGTGAATATCCTGCAATTAAAATTACTGGTAAGATTCACAAGAACTATGAACTAGATCATGAAATTTGGGGTAAAATTAAATCAGGAGAATACAAGGGATTATCATTTGGTGGAGCAACAAGAACTAACAGAGAACCAATCGTAATGAAAGATGGTTCAATCGCATATGCACTTAAAGAGTTAGAACATTACGAGGTTGCAGTATGTAGAGATCCTGCTGTACCATTGGCATTAATCACTGATCATAATACAGTTGCAAAAGCAATAGCTGACCATACAGAGGATAGAGGAGATGGTAAGATGGTAATCAAATGTAGTAAGTTCGGTTGTTATGTTGATAAAGCATGTTGGGAAGGATATGAACAAATTGGAATGAAAGAAAAAGATGGTAAACAAGTTCCTAACTGTGTTCCAAAAGGAGATACAAAAAAAGCAGAAGATGAAGAAGAATTACCTAAATTGACTCCAGAGGGAGAAGAAATGTATAAACAGTTACAAGAGTATGATAAAAAGAGACAAACTTATGATATGTATAAAGCAGAACCAGATCCAGAACAATTAAAGATGGGAATCAAAGTTGAAATGGAACATACTGATGATAAAGAAGTTGCAGAAAAAATAGCAAGAGATCATTTAAATGAAGTATCAGATTATTATACTAAATTAAAAGAAGTTGAAAAAGCAGATGAAGATAAACCATTAAACAAACCAATGAGAGATGATGGAGATAAGAAATTCAAAGTATATGTTAAAGACCCAAGTACAGGTAACGTAGTTACTGTTAGATTTGGAGATCCAAACATGGAAATTAAACGTGATGATCCAGAAAGAAGAGCATCATTTAGAGCAAGACATGATTGTGATAATGCCAAAGACATTACTTCAGCACAATACTGGTCATGTAAAATGTGGGAAAAAGAAACATCTGTGACTGAATACACAGAGAAAAACATTGAAGATGTTGCAAAAGCAGATTTAGGTAAATATGGTACATTCCAAGGTAAAGTTCAAGCATTAATGGATGAAGGTTACGCTGAGGAAAATGCAAAGAAAATAGTTGGTGCATTTGTTAAAGGCGAAAAGAAAAAAGATGGAGATGGAGGTTCAATGTCAACATCCACTGATGGAGCATTTAATGCAAGATACAATGATGAAGAGGAAGAAGATAAAAAGAAAACATTCACAGGTGGAACTAGACATGCAAGTATGGAAAATCAACAAGGTTCAGGTAATTCTACACAAGTTACAATATCAAGAGATACTGCTACAGGCTCAGATGAAGAAGATAATGTAAGTGAGAAACGTGAAGAAAACACAGGAGCAGAAACAATGCATAATCTTTACAATCAAAATGAACCACAAAAACCTGGTGTAGATGATAAGATAAAAAATAAAACAAAAAGCATTAAATTACAGTCTACCTTATTGATTAATCGTTTAAGAGATTTATAACAATCTTTATATACCCATTATATTTAAATAAGCTAAGAACATGGTCAAAGAACTTCTTAAAGAACACAACGACTACGAAGACGAAAAAGAAGAAGAAGATAACGAAGAAGACGAAGATGACGATGTTGAGAAATCTGTTAGTTCTGTTTTGGATCAACTACAAGCTATTGTAGATTCCCAATCAGTATTGATTGAAACTCAAAAAGCTATTGGAGAATCATTAATTGAACTCTCTGGTAGAGTAGATTCAATCGAAAAAGCAGGTAATGACAGCAACATGGCTCCAAAAACCGATTTGCCTTTGCAACCAAAAGTTCAAGACAAAGAAGACATTGGTGCTAAAGTCCAAATTCCTAGCGACAAATATCAATCAGAATCAATCCAAGCTGGATTAGATGATGATGGAGAAGGTCATTCTAAGGATGAGGCTTCAGTCAAAATCGAAAAAGCAACTCCTTCATTCGACTTTACTACAGAAACTCCAAGACCTAATGCAGCATTAGAAAACGTGAACAAATCTTATTCACAAGATTTTTCTCCAATTCTAAAAGATGCAAGAGCCTCTGGAGATCTTTCTCAAGTAGCAAGAGACATTCTCGCAGGAAAGTATTATGTTCCATCTGAACAAGAGGTAGGATTCTAAAATGGCTCAAATCAAAACTATTGACGAGCTTGAAGCCCTATACTACGGTTACAACAGAAACCTTGTAAGAAAAGCAGATGCTCCAATCACAACAAGCACAACAGGTACGTTTAACGCTATCTTTGGTGCTTATGCATGGGCTCAACTAAACCTTGAGGCTAATGCATTTGGTATCTTACCAAAACATGCTTGGGATAAATCTGGTTACAGGGTCATCACTGCTAAACCAACACTCAATACCAACTCAGGTAACACTACCTTAGGTGGTACAGCAGAAGGTGGATCTATTGCTGAAACTGTAAAGCCAACCTTGCAAGAGATTGATATCAGACCAAAAACTGCTCAGTTGCCATTCAGTGCATCTGAAGTTATGGAATGGTTAGCAACTCACAGCAAAGACGACATTTGGGGTGGACTTGGTTCACTCAGATTGTACATGGCTGTACAGCACAAAGAATTCCTCAACAGAATGTTGTTAGCAGATGTTGAATACGATGCAGCAAACGCAGGAGCCAATCACACAGGTACAACTAACTTTGAGACACTCGACAGAATCATTTCAAGTGATGCTGAAGAAGATGCTCTAGGTGGTTCATACACTGGATTTTACGATCCATGGGCAGCAAACGCTACCGTAGATCGTGATAGTGGCACTACATTTGACTGTACTGTTGAATCTGCCTCTGGTACTATCGGTACTAACGGTGTCCTTACTGACGATACTCTAAGAACTTTCCTCAGAAAGATTAGAATCGCAGCAGGTAAAGATCCAAACGTTTTCCTCGGATCACATGAGGTATACTCTGAAATCCAAGGTTTGTACATGCCATCTGTAAGAATTCCAAATCCTTACGGAGAACAACTCGTACAAATTGACGTTAACGGTATTCAAACCTTCAAGGGTACTGGCGTTGGTATTCACGTTGACTCCATCTATGGAATTCCATTCATTCCATCAAAAGATGCTCCAAGTAACTCTGCTGACTCATCTGAGATCGGTAGATTGTTTGCATTGGACACCTCTGATGCAGAAGGATATGGTTACCCAAGAATTGGTATCAGCATCGCAATTCCAACAGAGTATTACGAAGCAACCAGAAGAAGTCCTGGCTACCCATTCATCAACAGTGCATTTGTTGAGAAAGGTGTATTCAGAACTATGGGAGAAACTGTCTGTAGACACTTCAAGTCACAAGGTAAAATTAGAGATATCAAACTCTAAACTTGCCAACAAAAACCCAATTTTTTTATTTTTTATTTTTATGATTAATCATGGATGCTATATTTATTTTTTCAATGTGTGCGGTATTAACAGGTGGAGTTGTTGACTGTGATGAACAATGGGCAGTTTATGTTTATGAAGAATTAGATGTGTTCAAATATTGTTATCCAGATGTAAGATCATTTCATTATGCAGTAGCAGGGTGTGCAACTTTTGATGATGAACGTGGGCATACAATCATATTAGGTAATAAAGGTCAAGGTAAATCACATACTGGAGAATCATTATTTACTCATGAAATACATCATTTACAATGTTTGTGTAATTATCATGCTAATCCACCTGAGCCACCAAAGAGATAAATATACCAAAACACTATAATTCTCATGGGAGAATGTATCTGTAAAAACTATTGTGAACGATTTGCAATCAAAGTATTTGCAGCAAATGCTTACGATGGTAATTGTTATTGCAGTAGGTGTGGAGTATGGTTAAAATTATCTGATTTAGAAAAATTAAAATGTCCTTGTTGCCATCAAAGAGCAAGGCAGAAAAAAAGATACACAAGAGCAAAAGAAGTCAAACGCATTGATTAACATTAATGATTAACATAGTGTTTTCTTTATATACTATTCGTGCCTAATTAAACTTTATATGTGTTTCTAGTACAATTTACTCATGGCACAAATGCCAGCTCTAATTCCAAAGGAAGTTGAAATACAACGACTAAAGAAAATTTGGTTGATTGTAATTGCTATGGGATCAACAGCAGCATCAGTCGAAGTGGATAACTTCGTAGATGGTTCACTTCATCAAACATCCATTAGAGACTCTGCATTTACTCCTGCTCATTGGTGGCTCTACAGTCATTTTGTAGCGTTACCTTTAGGATGGGGTGCAGTAGCGATCTATGATCGAAAGGTTCCAATTCTTAGAGGACCAAACAACTCTATGAACACAGGATTAAAGATGACCATTCTTGGTTACTTGGCTACTATGTTTACCATTGGTGTAAACGAGATGTGGCACTTTTGGTTTGTAGAAGAAATCTTTGCAGTACCTAATCACTGGATGTTTAACATGGGAGTTGTAGTTGCCTTTATGGGAGCACTAGCATATGTCGTAAGAGTATACGCTAGATTGGTTGAACTTGGTGCAGAAACACCTGGCGAAAACCCATACGTTGCAGAAATGTATAAGATGGCTCTTGAAGGTAAACTTTACAGCAGATCAATCCCATAATCAATTTTTTTTACATTGTAATATGACCGTTTAATGTAATTCTATTTCCTTTATTAATAGGTTTAACTCTATGTATAATCCAAGAAGGCATTATTACAAGTCTATTTTTCTTGGGTTCTATTGTTTGTATTATGTTAAATTCTTTGGTTTTAAATTCATCTTTCTCTATTGCATTAGTGTTACTAATTTGTAATTCTCCACCTTCTTGAGGTTCAGTTACATAATAAATATAATTGAAAAGTCTACCATTAGTGAGATCACTATGCCAACCATAATGGTCGTTTTCAATATAATGTGTTACTTGTACTTCATATTTTGTAGTTAAAGCTTTTCGATTGTATAATCCCCATGAAAAATCTTGTAAATTCTTAGCAGTTTCTAATATTTTTTCATATCCAAATAATGTATTACCCATTAAAAAAGTTAAAAAATGATCATTTTTAGGATAAAATCTGTTATTATATTTTCTTACATCTATTTCATCTTTCATTTCATCCATTTCTTTAAATTCTTTTTTTGATTTTTTTAATTCTTCTAAACACACATTTCGAATATATTCATAACCACTTTGGGAAAAAAGGTTATCTAATATCATTATATTTTGAAACATATAATCATAATAATAATCTGTATATTTATTCCTTTTGCCAATTAGTTAATTAATTAATTAACACCTTTCCCCTTATTATTTGTCTTAATTAATTAAATAACTCTTCACACGTTAGCTAAGCTTTATAGTTTATCTTATCTTATCTTAATCTTTATATATCATATCTAATCATAAATAACATGGCATTGACCATCAGCACATCTGATTGGACAGCAGCCAATGTGAGAAAAACTCTCTCATGGCAATCAGCACTAACCAGTAAGTTGCGAATTTACAAAATCAAAGTTACCTTCGGTGCTTCTGATAACTACGCAACTAACGGAGTGTCGGCTGACCTTAAAGAAGGCAGAATCTCCACACTCGTATCAGTCATTCCTGAATACAATGATGCAGGTGTAGTCGCACAGTACGACAAAACAAATGAGAAAATTGTTTGTTATGTAACTGGAGCTTCTAGTGGAGCAGTTCTAGCCGAACTTGCAAATGCTTCAACAGCAGTAAACAGCAAGGTCTTTGAGTTCCTAGTTATCGGCTACTAGAGTCCAGAAAAAAGCCTGTTTTTTTCTTAAAGTTTATATATTTCGATTAATACAAATATACATGGTCGAATATAATCATAATGCAATAACAGTAGGTTCAGTAGATGCCACTATTAAATCAAGTCATGGTGTAGTAGTTGCAGTTCATGTCACATTAAAAGGAGCAGCAGGAGATAAACTCGTATTAAGAAATGGAACAAGTAATACTGATCCTATCGAATTTGAAGTACATGGAGAAGAAGTTCAAAATGTCATCGAAATAAACAGAAGATTTGAAAACGGTATTAGAGCAGATTTTACTGGTAATACAGCACGTTATATAGTGGTTTACAAGTAAAATGTTCGAAGATAATCATAATATTAAAAATGTAAACGGAGCAGATACTTTAATTAAGGCTTCTCATGGTGTAGTAGTTGCAGTTCACGTAATGCATGATTCTACCACAGGCGACCTTATATTCAGAAACGGTACAACTATAGCAGCACCTATTGAATTTACAATTCATACTCAAAACCCACAAGCATATATTCAACTTAATAGAAGATTTGAAAACGGTATTTTTGTAGAATGTACCAGTGCAAATGCCTACGCACTCGTAGTTTATAAGTAGTAAATTTAAATAGTTAGCATACTTTATAAGAGTATGGCTACATATTATTGTACGGTTGCAGATGTTTCAGATTTTCTACGTATTCCTATAAATGCTACTACTTCTCCAACAAAGGCTCAGGTCGAGAAGATTATTAATAGAAAAGAAGAATACCTTGACAGAAGAATAGGACATACATTTGGTAGAAATAAAACAATTACAAAAGAGATTCATGATTTAGCATTACTTTATACTTACGGATGGGGTACACCAATTTATTTACAACACAGAAATTGTAGAGAATTAGATTCAGCACAAGGAGATAAGATTGAGATTTGGGAAGGTGCATCATCAAATTATACAGACATATTAGGAAACACAGAATGGTATGAATTTGATGAAACATATGGTAGACTTTACTTGAGAGGTTACTTGTTTTCAATTATGAGAAAAAACAGAGTGCGTGTAACGTACAGATATGGAGATGCAACTGTACCAGATGATGTTAAAGATGCATGTGTAAAACTAACATGTATAGAGTTACTAAATACAAGTTTGCGTATGGACACTCTACCAATGGGTGGTAACGCAATCAATCCACAACAATCTATGAACGTTTGGAAAGCAGACGTAGAAGAGATTATCGGAGAAAGAGCAGAAGTATTTGGTATACCATAATGAAAATTAGAATTAAATTAGGTGGAAGAAATTTAACTACTTTTGCAGTATCATCAAAAGATAACAATGATCAATATGCAGATCTTACACAAGAACCAATGACTAGAGAAACAAGATTAAGATTGTTACAAGAAATGGCAATAGAAACATTCAAGGAAGGATTTCGTGCTGCAGGTGGTGGTAAATACATTGATGTTGATAAAGATGTTGTAATAGAGAATGGAAAAATAGTTATCAAGAATATACCTGAACCCGATTTTAAAAGTGTTGGTATTAGTACAAACGGTTTAACTTTATATGAAATAGGTAGGTTAACTGCACAAAATGTAATTAGAGGTCTAGATTCTGATGAAAAAATTAAGAACTTTAAAATTTATAAAAATACAAGTTGGGATGATCAACGCATTAGAGATTGGGTTATTCATAAAAAACTACCACAGAATCCTGTAGAATGGCAATCTGTTAACAGACTTAGAGGAGATGATTATGATAGAAGAATTAATGAAATAGTTAATTCAATTATATTTGCTCCAGATTCAGGTATATACGCTAAGAACTTTGCAAGGAGTCTTGACAAATGACTGGTGGTTCAGCATACGATGCAGTTGATGATTTGACAGCATTATTATTAACAGAGTGGCAATTAAATCAAAAAATAAAGGTTAACAAAATATATGATCAGAAATCTGTAGGATTTGGAGAGGATATGTTTGACTCTATACTCGTATTTCCGAAGGTAGAAAACGTACAATATTGGGGATTGTATGGAGTAGATCATTTTCACGAAGTAGATATTGAGTGTGAGGTAAGATCATTTCAAGGCTACCAACATCATAATGACTTAGTTAATGAGGTTCAACGTATTATTAAAACCAATATCAGAAGAACCAATTATGTAGACCTTAGAATCATGGCTTCTGTGGTAGAGTCTGAACCATTAAGAAATATGTTCAGACACAAGTTTACAGTAAGATATAGAGACATTAATCCGTAGTAATCTTTATAAGCAATTCCTATGAATATTAGTCATGGTACGAACTGGTGCTCATGCATATCTTAAATATGGATATGAATCCACATTTGGTACAGCAGCCTCAACTATAGACAAAAAATTTGGTCTTAATGATGCTTTATCCTCATGGTCACTTACTCATAACAGACAAGACTTACCTGCATTAAATCAAGTTACCATTGACGAATATGCTTATGGTCAACAACAAGGTTCAATCGGAGTAGATTTTACACTTAGCAATCCTTGGATTTTTAAAACAGTTTTAGGCGATCCATCAACAACTGGTTCTAGTCCTTATGTTCATACTTATCCTCATGCAACAAACGGTATTAATAAAACACCAACTTCATTTACATGTGAAGTAGGATTTGATGGAGCAAGTGGAGATATTGTTAGAACACTAAAAGGTTGTGTTGCAGAATCATTAACAATTAACACATCAGTAGGTGGATTAGTAAGTTGTTCATTAGGAGCATCATATGGTGTTGAAGATGCACCAAGTACATCACTAGGTACAGCACCAACAGAACCAACAGTAGAATTTCCATACACATTTGCACATGCAACTTTAGAATATGGTGGAAGTACATTAGCACAAGTACAAGATTTGAACATTACAATTAACCAATCATCAGCATTACTTTATGGTCTAGGAGATCATCAAGCAGTAGATGCATACAGACAATTACTTGATATCACTGGTTCATTTAGAACATCATTATTAAACAAAGTTGTTTTAGAAGATATGTTAGAACAAATTAGTAAAGGTACATCTGGTACATATTCAGATACAGTAGGTGGTTCTCCTGAATTAAGAATTACATTCCAAAGATCAGCAAATGAAAAAATGATTTTAACAGGTACAGGTCTTGCTCCAACTGATTTGAACTATGATGGTTTCAGAGCAAACGAACCAATCTTTGAAAATGTTAACTGGAAAATTAAAACTTTAACAGTTGCAGCAACCAACGCTGAATCAACACCAGAGTAAAAAGGTTTTTATATTCCATTCTGTTTACATATTTCATGGCTATTAAAAGCTTTGAAATTGATTATGAAGGAGCCAAAGAAACAATCGAATATGAAGATGATTTGACATTTGGCGAATTAGAAGCAGTTTTAAATTCTACAGTTGATATGTCTGATGTAACAAAACCTAAAGTAAAAATACCTGAATACAGACAAGAGATATTAATGAAAGTGTTAAGAAAAGCACCATTCAAAGTAGGCGACAGAGTAGCAATCCGTAATCTTAAATCCAGTGTAGCCAAACAAATCATTGAGGGGGTAATGGTAGATTTCCCTTTAGCAAAGTATTTGGAGGATTGGATGATAACTTTCGTAGGTACGGAAGCCACGAAGAAAACATCCTAAGTATATATTATTTTTGTGCTAAAGAATTTGGGTGGGATAGAGAAACAGTAGCAAATCTTCCTTTAGAATATCTTAAAGGATTACTATACATTCATAAGAAAGTAAACGAGAGACCAGTGAATATACCCCCTCCACCAAGACCAAAACTTAAATAAGTAGATATTTTATATATGTTATGGCTAACGATTATAGTGTAGATGAACTAAACGAGAAACTAAATAAGACTAATCAGTTACTAAAAGAGGCAGAAAAACGTTTTGAGGATTTATTAAAAGTAGTTAAAAATTTACAAGACTCAGCAGGTAAAGGTGGAATGTATGG
>Ga0208644_1001723_pt1 | contig 18040 bp, 19 predicted proteins | sample VirMetDEL_Nov_18_FD_184517 | JGI IMG/M metagenome (GOLD analysis project Ga0208644, IMG submission 184517) | Aqueous microbial communities from the Delaware River and Bay under freshwater to marine salinity gradient to study organic matter... | ecosystem: Environmental > Aquatic > Marine >... | reverse complement strand
CGATTGAATTCTATTCCCCTCTACACCACCCCACCAAAGCGCGAATGGGTAGGGTTGACGGATGAGGATGAAATTCCTTGGGATGGTGTTGATGCCAAGTCTTTTGCCAGAGCCATCGAAGCCAAACTCAAGGAGAAGAACAATGGGTGACATGGCTGAAGTCTGGCGTGACTACAAAGCTTACAAGGATGAACGCAAGAAGCGCCTTGGTATGCCGTGCCCAGACTGCACAACTCGACTGCCGAAAGCCCAACCAAAGATTCTTATGCCAAACCAAAAATGCTGGTGCGGTTATGTAGACAAACGCGTAAGAGAAACCAAACTCAAGGAGAAGAACACATGAAATTTGTTCACCACGGGGAACTTGTTGACGGCTTAGTTGAAGACCTGCTCAACACAATTCACAAATACGACGAAACGTTGTACATGGCAACCGTGATTGGATGCTTGGAGCTAGTTAAGCAGCAACTGATTGATGAAGCAAAGGAGCCGAACGATGACTAAAGTAGAAGCCCTGAACGTCATCAAGTTGTTGAGCGCAATGGAGTCGTGGGCATATAGCCAGCCCGACACCAGACGACTTCCCGACTATCTGGTGGAAGACATCGCCAATGCCATGACGGTGCTTGAGCGCGTTGTTTTGGAGAAGAACAATGGGTAAAGATGAAGCATTGAAACTGGCGCAAAAAGCTATGATGAATTCAAACAGCATTAGTTACGAAATGCTTGATGCCATCACTGCCATTAAAGCAGCCTTGGCACAGCCAGCGCACAGCGAATGGAACGCCGCACTAGATGAAGCCGCTGCACGCATCAATAACGTCCGAGGTTTTGGGCAAGCCACGCAGGACAGCTTTGCTGTGTTTATTAAAGGACTGAAGAAATGAACGATTACGGGAAAGCTCCAATCAAGATGGAAGGCGGCATTGCCAACCCCGACGAGTTTGCGTGGGAGTGCGCTTGCGAGGACTGCCAAGCAAAGTATGCAAAGTGGAAAGAAGCGTTTGATATTCAACAGAAACAACTGAAGGAGAAAACCGAATGAACACCGCCCCATTACAACACCCCATCACGGAACAGAGCGTAACAACGGAAGGCATCAACGAGGACTATGCGTGGTATCAAGCCAAGGTCTTGGCAGACAGTTTGGACGCGGTAAAGTTCAACCTGCGACGCGTAATAACTGTGCTGGAAGCAAGACGCGCAGACAACCTGCATGTGATTGATGAGTTGCTGCGTGAAAACAAAAGCCTCAAGGAGAAGCTGAAGGAGAAGGGCGAGTGAAGTGTCCTGAGTGTGGTGCATGGGCGCGAGTTTTAGAGACAAGGGACAAACCTGAAAACACGACGTATCGCCGTTACGAGTGTGCAAACATGCATCGTTTCTCAACACTAGAAAACGTAGTAAAACTACACAACAGGAAAATCAAATGGAAGAACACAAATTGGGAAGGCGTCGCCCCGCATGCTTCAGTAGCCAAGAGCAATACGAAGAGTGGAGAGAGTTAGCTAATAAGACGACAGGGCTTTCATCAGGCTACTGCACCGACTGCACACCTGAATACAAAGCAGAGATGCTTTTGCAAGAACGCTGTGCGCATAGGAACGTAGAGTTTGGCTTAGACGAAGACGGACTTCTAGCAGGGTTCAAGCCCGAAATGCGTAGGTTCATAAAGCCTGAGTCTGTAAGCATGCCAACAAAAAAGACCAAGTGGTTAGCACCTGACCAAGCGCCATCAGTTACGTACGCTAGTGTTAGCAGCAATTGGTTTCCCGCAGCGGGTACGTTCATCCGAATCCCCCGACCCAAGCATGAGAAGAAAGGAACTAAAGATGACACCGGAGAAGAAAGTTAAGACAGAGGTAGTGCGCATACTAAAAATTTATGGTGCGTATTACTTTTACCCTGTTGCTGGCGGCTATGGTGCTGCTGGTGTACCTGACATTGTGGGTTGCTACAACGGTAGGTTCTTTGCTATTGAATGCAAAGCTGGGAAGGGCAAGACCACTGCACTCCAAGAAAGAAACATAGCGCAGATTCATGGACAGGCTGGATACGCCATCGTGGTGAACGAGACCAACACACAAGATGTTGCCGAGATGATGAAGAGGATATGGGAGTTAGATTTTGGGATGAGAGAAACGAAGAAAGCGAAAGAAGCGAAAGAAGCGAAAGAAGCAAAAGAAGCAAAGGAAACTAAATGAGCATCATCACAATCGACTTTGAGACGTACTACTCAAAGGAATTCAGCCTGAGCAAGATGACCACAGAAGAGTACATACGCGACCCGCAGTTTCAAATCATCGGGGTTGCGGTGAAGGTGGACGACGGGAAGACACGGTTTTTTTCGGGGGGCCATGAGTCCTTACGCAACCAACTGCAAGACTACAACTGGGCAAGCAGCATGGTGGTGGCACACAACGCGATGTTTGATATGGCTATCCTTAACTGGATACTGGGTATCAAGCCAATGGCTATTGGTGACACACTAAGCATGGCACGGGCTATCCACGGCACAGAGGTGGGCAACAGCCTGAGCAAGCTGGCGCAGTACTACAAGCTGGGTGAGAAGGGCACAGAGGTAGTCAACGCCATAAACAAGCGGCGGGAAGATTTTTCCAACGAGGAGATGCGTAAGTACGCTGGGTATTGCGCTAACGATGTGGAGATAACCTATCAACTGTTTCTCACGTTGTTACCGCATTTCAACAAGACGGAACTGCGCCTGATTAACTTAACCATTCGCATGTTTACAGAGCCATCACTTAGGCTTGACGGCCCGGTTCTACATAGCCATCTCACAGAAGTACGTGATAGCAAGAAGGCTTTGCTTACCCAGTCTGGGGCTAACGTAGATGACTTGATGAGTAACTTTAAATTCGCGGAACTGCTGCGCAAGTTGGGTGTTGAGCCCCCGATGAAGATAAGCCCAACCACAGGTAAAGAAACATTGGCGCTTGCCAAGACTGATGAAGAATTCAAAGCCTTGTCAGAACATCCTGATGTGCGTGTACAAACGCTGGTGGCTGCCCGCTTGGGGAACAAGACCACACTGGAGGAGACACGTACCGAGCGGTTGATATCAATTGCTGGGCGGGGATTGATACCTGTACCTCTCTCTTACTACGCTGCGCACACTGGACGGTGGGGCGGCGCGGACAAGCTGAACTTTCAGAACTTCCCTAGCCGTGGACAAAATGCCAACAAGTTAAAGAAGGCAATACTCGCGCCCGCAGGTCATGTCATCATAGATTGCGACTCTTCACAAATTGAAGCCCGTGTGCTTGCATGGTTTGCTGGACAAGACGACTTGGTGGAAGCCTTTGCCAAGGGCGAGGATGTCTACAAAATCATGGCCTCCGCTATCTACAGCAAGCCCCGCGAAGAGATAGACAAGCAGGAGCGGTTCGTGGGTAAGACTACGATTTTGGGCGCGGGGTACGGCATGGGCGGCGCTAAGTTTCAGGCACAGCTAAAGACGTTTGGCACGAGCATTGAACTAAGGGAAGCCGAGCGCATCGTGAACACCTATCGGGAAACCTACCCCAATATAAAACAGCTATGGAGTGATGGTGGCAAGGCAATAGATGCCATGTACAAGAAGAAGACCGCCAAGTGGGGAAGGCAAGGCGTAATCACGGTAGGCGCAGACGGAATCATCATGCCCAATGGTTTGGTGCAACGCTACCCGAACTTGAAAAAAGTCAAAGATACGCGAGACGGAAACACTGGGATGCAGTATATTTACGACTCACGCAAGGGCGTGACAAAGCTATACGGCGGCAAGTTGACGGAGAACATTTGTCAGGGTTTGGCACGTTGTATTATTGGCGAACAGATGCTGCTGATAGCTAGGAAGTACAGAGTAGTACTCACTGTGCATGATGCAGTAGCTTGTATCGCACCGAAGGCCGAAGCTGAAGAAGCGATGGCATACGTGATGGAGTGCATGCGGTATGTCCCTGATTGGGCACAAGGCATTCCATTGAATTGCGAAGCTGGATATGGAGAGAGCTATGGAGACTGCTGATATTGTTGATTATGCAAAGCCTTGCATGGACGCAGAGAAAGCCCTGAAAGACGCACACAATGCTGTGTTGGAAGGGAAATTCGATGAGGCCATGACCAAGACTATGGACGCAGTTGTGAGTGTACGGCTGATGTACGGCGCACTGCGGATGATGAAAGACAAAGAACAGGCGTTTGCACAAGCATGAAGCCATCATCATGGAGCTACTCGGGCATCACATTGTTTGAGCAATGTCCCAAGAAGTACTACCACATGCGGGTAGCCAAGGACATTTCTGAGCCCCCGAGTACCGCCATGATGTACGGCACGGATGTGCATGCCGCCGCCGAATACTACATACGAGATGGGGTCCCCTTACCTGAAAAGTATTCATACCTAAACCCGTTATTGGAAAAGCTAAACACGTACCCCGGTCAAAAGCACTGTGAACTTGAGATGGGGTTACAACGGGTGGACGGGCGGCTACTCCCCTGCGCATTCAATGACCCTAATGTTTGGTACAGGGGCATTGCCGACTTAGTAATCATCAGCCCCGATGGGAAGATGGCGCGTATCATTGACTACAAGACAGGCAAGTCCAGTAGGTATGCAGACACCAAGCAGTTGGCGTTGATGGCGGCGTGTGTGTTCTTGCACTTTCCGACTGTCGAACATATTAAAGCTGCCCTGCTGTTCGTGGTAGCGGAAGATTTGGTCAAAGCGGAATACGATGCCCCCGCTGCAATGCACATCTTTACGGAGTTGGATGACATACTGACACAACGTGATGCAGCGTACGAAAGTGAAGTATTCAACCCGAAGAAGAACTTTACATGCAGGGCGTATTGCCCTGTGCTAATTTGCCCTCATAATGGAAGGAGTGAATAATGGCGTACAAGAACAAGGAAGACCGCAACATCAAGCGGGAATACGAGTTGGAAAAGAAACGCGCTGGTGCGCATGAAGCCCGCATGGAGCGGCAACGTGCAAGACGAGCGTTGGACAAGAAAGGCGTTGACCGTACGGGTAAGGATGTTGCCCATGTCAAAGCCCTGTCCAAAGGCGGTTCAAATAAGGACGGTGTGCGGCTTGAGCCCGCATCAAAGAATCGGTCATTCCCAAGGAATGCTGATAGGTCAATGAAGTAATTTGGTTTTTAGACAGCCCCATGAAATTAGGTGCAAGTGCTAGTGGGGCAAGGGGTGCTACCCCCTGCATGAGATAACTGCATCAGTTAACACGGTAAGGTTCCAGCCGCGAGTTAACGGACACCTCGGAAAGACGAGGATAAATTTTCCTCCGAACACCATGTTTGGAGTGCTTACCTATAGGAGTTTGTGTGGAAATCATCGACAACAGAGCCATCTTATTGAAGGTGCGCAACCCTGACCGCATCACAACAGTCATACCCAAAAGCAAAGTAATCACAGTAGGTGACGGGTTCTCAGAAGTGCTGGTGCATTGGGGGCTAGAAGAAGCAACGGTACTGAAGAATCTACGTATTAACGTACCATCACCAATTCACGCTAAGTACAAGTGGCCCGGTTTGTATAAACCGTTTGCCCATCAAAAAACTACAGCGTCATTCCTTACCCTACACCGGCGTGCGTTCTGTTTTAACGAGCAAGGTACAGGCAAAACTGCCAGTGTGATTTGGGCATCTGACTACCTGATGTCCCTTGGGTTCATCAAGCGGGTGCTCATCATCTGCCCCCTATCCATCATGGACTCTGCTTGGCGCAATGACCTGTTCAAGTTCGCTATGCACCGCAGGGTAGATGTGGCATACGGTAAGGCATCAAAGCGTGAAGACATCATCAACGGGGACGCGGAGTACGTTGCCATCAACTATGACGGTGTGGAGATTGTGGCAGACGCTATCCGCAACGGTGGGTTCGACCTGATAGTGGTTGACGAAGCCAACGCATACAAGAATCCCTCTACAAAACGCTGGAAGGTGCTGCACAAGATACTAGCCCCACAGACATGGCTATGGATGCTCACAGGTACACCCGCATCCCAATCACCCACAGACGCATATGGAATTGCCAAGCTGGTCAACCCTGATGGCGTACCAAGAAACGCAGGGGCATTCAAAGATGCCGTGATGAACAAGGTGACGCAGTTCAAGTGGGTTCCCAAGCCCGAAGCGCAAGCTGTTGTTCACCGTGCCTTACAACCTGCCATTAGGTTTACGAAAGAGGAATGTTTAGACCTCCCAGACATGACCTACGTAACGCGCGACGTACCACTTACTGCACAGCAAGAGAAGTACTACCAATTGCTTCGCCGACGCTTAATCGTGCAAGCTGCTGGTGAAGAGATAACCACAGTCAACGCCGCAGCCAGCCTGAACAAGCTATTGCAGTTGTCCGCAGGGGCGGTCTATTCCGACTCGGGTGAGACCGTGCAGTTCGATGCCAGCAATAGGCTTGCAGTCCTGCGGGAAGTCATTGAAGAATCCAGCCACAAGGTGCTGGTGTTCGTGCCCTATCGGCATGGCATTGAGTTGGTAGCCGAAGACCTCCGCAAGCATGGGTACACAACAGCGGTGATTCATGGTGATGTGCCCGTGGGCAAACGCACGGACATCTTTGACAGGTTCCAAACGACTGACACCCCGCAAGTGCTGGTCATTCAGCCACAGGCCGCATCGCATGGCGTGACCCTACATGCCGCGAACACCATCGTGTACTGGAGCCCCGTGATGTCGGTGGAGACCTACCTCCAATGTAATGCCCGTGTCCACAGGGCGGGGCAGAAGAATCCAGCTACCGTGGTTCACCTACAGGGCAGCGGAGCGGAGCGCAACATGTACTCCATGCTGCATAACAAAGTCGATTTTCATAACAAAATAATTGACCTCTACAAAGAAATTTTATCCGATTAGTCTTGACACTGTTAAATTTAGTGCTACTATACGGGTTCCTCTTTTTAAGGAGTGCATATGGTTGAAGACATTTCAGTTGACAGGTTAGTCGCCGCCTACATCAAAATGCGCGACAAGCGAAGCGCAATCCTACGCGATTACGAAGAGCAAGACGGTGCTATCAAAGCACAGATGGAACTTGTAGAGAACAAGCTGATTGACCTCTGCAAAACCCTCAACACCGACAGCCTCAAAACTCAACATGGCTTGGTCTACCGTTCGGTTAAGACCCGCTACTGGACGAGTGATTGGCAATCCATGTACAAATTCATTAAGGAGCATGACATGCCCGAGCTTTTAGAGCAACGGATTAGTCAGACCGGAATGAAACAGCTACTGGAAGAAAACCCCGACCTCATGCCTCGCGGCATGAACATTGATAGAAAGTACTCAGTAACCATAAGGAGAAGCAAGAATGCAAGTTGAAGCATACACCGCAGAGGAAGTCGCAAAGCTATTGCGGGTCTCTCGGCAAACTGTTTACACCTTGATACGCGAAGGAAAGATTCCCCATTTCAAAGTGGGTAATAAGGTGCGCATCAAACGTGTGGACATTGAAAAAATCACCAACACCAACCCCCAACCTCAACCTACAGGAGAAGTTAAATGAGTAACGGCGTAACCGCTGAACAACAAGTACGTATTCATGCCGTTCAATTGGCATTATCGTATTTGAATAGCCCTAAGAATCCAAGCCCCGATAAGGACTTGTTTGCAATTATCGAAGCCCTGTATTTGTTTATCAAAGGAGAAGTTAAATGAGCGAACTGACATTGTTTTCTAAGGGCGGCAACACACTGCCCGCGCACCTGCGCAACCTGCAATTGGATGCGACTACCAAATCCCTGATGGGTGGTTCCAGCGGTGGTAAACGCATCTCTATCAAGGGCGGCGTATTCCGCATGCTTGTCGATGGCAAAGAGATTGCCCAAAACGAAGACCGCGCCATGAACATCGTGGTTGTTGCAGCTAACGAAAACGTATCACGTACTTACTATGCAGACACCTACGAAGAAGGCAAAAACCTTGCCCCCACATGCTGGTCAAACGATGGCATTTCCCCCGATGCAAAAGCAGAGGAACCCCAAGCCAGTAAGTGCGCCTCTTGCCCGCAAAACATTGCTGGTTCAGGACAGGGCCAAAGCCGTGCTTGCCGTTACAGTCAACGCTTGGCTGTGACACTGGAAAACGATATGCAGGGTGATGTATATCAACTGCAATTGCCCGGTCAGTCTATCTTTGGCAACGCTGAAAATGGCAAGATGCCCTTACAGGCATACGCTAAATTCTTGGGCGGTCATGGTATTCCTATCACTGCCGTGGTTACCGAGATGCGGTTTGATACCGCTAGTGCTACACCGAAGCTGACCTTTAAGGCGGTGCGCCCGCTGGAACTTGAAGAGTTGGAGAACGCACAAGAAAAGGGTCAGTCTCCTGAAGCAAAGGCAGCGATTGCCTCAACATCTTCTGCTGTGGACGGTGCTAAGCCGAAGGCCGCTATCGCTGCTCCCACGCCCGTTCAGGAAGCCCCTGCACCCAAGGCCAAAGCCAAACCCGCTGCTGAGCCCAAAGAAGAGGCGGTAGCGGAAGTAGCAGAGCCCACTAAACGCGCTAAGAAAGCTACCCCAACGGACGTAGCTGAAGTCTTGGACGATTGGCTGGACTAATTTTTCGGGGGGAAAGCGGATGCTGGATGGCGACGAGTACGAAAGCCTATGTTGCCAGTGCAGCGAGTACCCCCACCTAATACTATGAACAACAGAGGCTATTCACGTAAGTTTATTGAAGCCAACAGGAAGGCAGACCAGTCCCATCTTGGTGTGCAGCTTGGACGCATATGCATTACGCGAGATATCCCCGTCCAAGATGTTGCTGACTTTTTAGATGTGTCCCGTCAGGCCGTGTATCTGTGGTTCTTAGGCAAGTCATTGCCTCACCCCGCGATGCGCGAGACCTTGCAGGATGTCATCAAGAAACTAAAAGCACGACAACCGTTGTAACTCAGCCCCCCGTCGCCAGCGGGGTTCTGAAATTTTGAGAGCGAACAATGACCTCACGGACTTCTTTTTTCTCTGCCGTGCTTGCGTCCGAAGGGATGTATTGCGTGGTGGGGTTGAAGAAAGGTGTGCCAAAACAAACATTCGTAGAGACAGCCGAGGAGATAGATGGTGTAGTTGATGGGTTGATGTCCCAAGGGTACGACGCATATTTTGGATGTGCCAAGTATGCAAACCCTGTTGATGGGCGCACCATGCAAAACGCAAAATGGTTTAAGTCTTTTTGGCTTGACCTTGATTGCGGAGACACGAAGCCATACGATACGCAGACCACTGCCCTCACTGCCTTACGAGCGTTTGTTGACGCTACCGGACTTCCAAAACCGACTATCATCAATTCGGGGCGCGGTGTACATGTCTACTGGACATTGACAGAAACGATAGGCTACAACGATTGGAAGCCTACGGCTGAAGCATTCAAGAAGTTTTGTGCCCAGCACAGGCTACACGCTGACCCAGCAGTAACGGCTGATGGAGCCCGAATACTCCGAGTACCGTACACCCTTAACTACAAGGACACACCTCCCAACAAGGTCACGGTGGTACTTGAATCACAACCTACAACATTTGATAGGTTCAAGGAAATCATCGGGGCCGGTCAAGTCGATGAAGACCCAACACTACCCTTTGCTACACCAGCGCATCGCCGCCCAATGGATGCAACGACCCGCGCTTTGATGGGTAATAGCATTTCCAAGTTTGGAACCATCATGCGTAAGGCAACTCACGGTAAGAGTTGCGCACAGCTTGTCCACATCTACAAGAACCAGCAAGACATTGAAGAGCCATTGTGGAGAGCGGGGCTGTCGATTGCGGTCAACTGCGAGGACGGAGAACTTGCCATACACAAGATATCCCATGCCCATGATGAGTACGACCCACAGGTAACTAAGACCAAGGCAGATGTATTGCTTGGCAAGCCCTACAAGTGCAGCACGTTTGAGAACCTGAACCCTAGCGGTTGCGCAGAGTGCCCGTACAAGGGCAACATCACTTCCCCTATTCAGATAGGCGCACAGATTGCGGAAGCGAAGGCTGAAGACAATATTGTTGTAATGCGCAACGCTACGTTGGAAGAGGAAATTACGGTTGAAATTCCTGAGTATCCGTTTCCATATTTTCGTGGCAGGAATGGCGGGGTCTATAAGCGGGGCAACACGAACCTCAGCAAGAAGAAGACCACGAAGAAACAAGATGATGTTGAAGAGGACGATGATGAACGTGACCAGCTAATTTATGAGTACGACTTTTATGTAGTCAAACGGCTAACAGACCCCGATGCTGGTGAATCTCTGTGGATGCGCTTGCATATGCCCAAGGATGGGATTCGGGAATTTTCGTGCCCCTTATCAAGCGTTCTCTCTAAAGAGAAATTCCGCGAAGTGATTGCTTACCAAGGGGTCACTGCACTTAACAAGAAATTGGATGCGCTTATGTCATATGTAACACGTTGGGTAAATGAATTGCAGCAGACCGCCGAAGCTGAGAAAGCACGGCAGCAATTTGGCTGGTGCGAAGACGATACGAAATTCGTCATTGGCAATCGGGAAATTACAAATAGCGGGGTCAACTACAGTCCCTCTTCATCTGCTACAGCACACCTTGCAACCATGTACACCAAGAAAGGGACTATCCATGAATGGTCAAAGGTGGCAGACAACTACGCACGTAAAGGCAACGAAGTGCGGGCGTTCACATTGTTCGCAGGGTTTGGGTCGGCCTTGTTCAAATTCACCAAGCTGAACGGGGCAATCATTCATTTGACGAACAACGGGTCAGGCGTAGGTAAGACAACCATCCAGCATATGGTGAACAGCATTTGGGGTCACCCCGTTGAAACCCTGCTGAACCAAGACGATAAGTATTTGGCGCGTATGCATCGTATCTCTGTGCTTGGCAACATTCCCGCAACGATTGATGAGTTGACCAACATGCCCGACTCTGAAGTCAGCATGACCGCTTATGGACTTACGCATGGGCGGGGACGCAACCGCATGCAGAGCCAAGTCAATGCAGAACGGCTGAACATCCTGCGCTGGTCATTGATTGCCATCACCTCGGGGAACAAGAGCCTGTATGACCAGTTGTTCAACCTCAAGGATTTTCCTGAAGGCGAACTGATGCGCATACTGGAATTCAATGTTTCCAAGACCGATGACATGAGCAAGACTGAATCTGACTCAGCATTCAACGGCATGTATGAGAACTACGGCGTTGCTGGTGAGATGTTCATCCGCTACGTCATTGCGAACCTGCCTGAAGTCAAGGAGATGATTGCCAAAATCCAGCGCAAGTTTGACAAGGCAGCGGGCATCACCCAGCGTGAGCGGTTTTGGTCGGCTACGGTGGCATGCGCCCTCACGGCTGGCATCATCACCAAAAAGCTGGGACTACACAACATCGACGTAGCGGCAATCTACCAGTGGGCTGTGGAAACAATTGGTAGGATGCGCGTTGAAGTGCGGCCCGGCGTCACTGGCCCTCTTGCGCATCTTGGATTGTTCCTTAACAGGTACAACAACAACATGCTCATCATCAACAGCACTGTAGACAAGCGTTCCGGTCTTACCGAAGCACCCGTGCGGGAACCCCGTGGGGAACTCATCAGTCGTTTTGAACCTGACACAAAGCAGTTGTTCATCTCTGTCAAGATACTGCGTGAGTGGTGCAGTGAGACCCAAGTTTCCTACAAAGCATTGGTGGATGATTTGAACACCCTTGGGGCCGGGATGGGCATCATCAAGAAAGCTATGTCCCGTGGGTCAGATATGTCAACACCAGCGGTGAGCGCCTTGGTTGTGGATTGCGCAAAAGCAACAGTCTTGAACCCTGAAGACGATTCTTTGCCATCACCGTCCTATGACGATACTGAATAGTGGTGTACCAGTCGTAATAGAATGGCATAAGTTTGTGGTTGGCAGTTCATTCTACATACCGACATTAACACCTGATACGTTAATGGAAGCTGTAGAACGTGCTGCTAACCTGCGGGGCATGAAAGTCAAGTCCCGATTTTGTTTGGAGGGGGCAACTCAAGGCGTAAGGTTCTGGCGGATAAATTGATTTCGTGCTAGAGTTCGCCTAGCACTAATCTCCTTTCGTTTTAGTTGCTCTCTCCTCCCTCTTACCCCGAGTAACCCTCGGGGTTTTTCTTTACTCCATCTCCGCAAGGCTTTGCTCAACCTCGTCGCGGATGCTCTTGGATATCTTGGTGCCGTGGTACAACTCGTTGGATAGCTGCTCCCGCGCTTTCATGGACTTGTTGATGGTCGCATCGGTAATACCCAAGTTGTGCTTGTCACTTAAGGCAAACAGCTTGTCTCGGATTTCATCGGCACGGTCAGTATCGCCCAGCTTGTCCGCAATGTAGTACTGCTTGAGCAACCGCTTGCTCTTCCCGACGGTCGCATCATCAAACTGCTTGGCGTACTGGTTCATCTCCATCTGATTCAGCAAATCGGCAGGGGCAAACCCTAGTACTTGCATGGCAGCGTTGTAGCCGTTGATGTCCCCCATCACAGGGTCACCGCGCAGCGTATTAGCGCCCTCAAAGGCATAGCGTATACCCTTCAACGGATTACGCAGCGCCACAGGCAGCATGGCCTCCACCCCGCGCTCAAAGTGCCCCTCATCCATTAACTGCTTGCCGCGATAGATACTGTCTGCAACAGCGTACGGCGCACCAGCTATGTTGGTCAACATGCTAACCAATGCACTTGCATCAGCCTTGCCGCCTTTGTTTTCGCGGTAAATCAAATCCGTCCAGCCCACACGGTCAGCAATTCCAAGGTTGGTAATGTAGTTCACTGGGCCTTTGTACACCATCTCATGGAGATACTTACGCATCATGGTGTCAAAGTTGTCGTCGTCATCGTCTTGGAAAGCGTCGTACGCCATCTGCACAACCCAAAACAAGGGCAAGCCCTTAACGCCAGCAAACAACCCCGCCATGCCGTATATGCCCGCCAACTGCCTACGCGCTGCTTGCATTTCCTCAACTTGGGTAGGGCTCATGTCCTTGCTTACAGGGAAAGACCGCCGCACGGTATCAAACAACATGTAGTACATGGTGAATCCAAACCGCTTGAACACGGTAAGAACTTTACCCCAGTCACTATGCCCAATGCTAGGGCCGGATACTGCGCTGCCAGCACCATGCGTTAATTCCGTAACACGTACGGCTTTTTCAATTGCCTGCTTTTGGGCTGCGTCCCCAGTAATCCCCTTACTTTTCAGCCGCTCCATTTCCAAGTCAAACGCAGCAACCGCAGTAATTTCACGGTTCATCCGTTCGGTGTGATGCATCATAAAACCTGAAGCGGCAGCGACTTTTTCGTTCAACGGCCTTTTGCCTCCGCTCTCAGACGGGGCGCGTTCTGCTGCTTCTAATGCATCGCGGGCGGTGGAGTTTTGCAAGAAACCAAGCGCCGACAGCCGTTCAATGAGGGCTTTGTACTCAGGGTTTTTCCCAGCGTTCACAAGATTCTCAATGGATAGCATAGCCCGCTCTTCAGACTCTTTCCCATTGATGTCGATGACCTTGCGTTTCAGCCCACTGCTCATGTAAAGATTCAGCGCAGCATGCAAGGCTTTGCGGGAGTTGCTCCAGCCATGTACACCAGCCAAGTGTGGTAACACAACCATCGGTGTCTGCAATGTATTGACAAACGCAGAGGACACGTTGAATGCCAAGTTGAAGTAGAACGAACCCGTGCTGGCGTACCGTGCCCACGCAGAAACATTTGGACTCATCGCGTACTCACGACGGGCTTCAAACTCTTTAACGTAGTCGGCAGCGGTAGTGCTGTCTTCCCCACGCATCTGCCTACCTTTTTCGCTCATCTTATCGACAAGCCCTTGCAGGGTTTCGCTGTACCGCATACGTGACAACTGCCTAGCCGTAGAACTAGACACATTGGAGAAAGCCAGAGCCGGGTCGTTGATGTAACCGGGCGTACCTTTACGTGTCTGAAAAGACTTCATCAGGCTGGTCTCGGGCATCGCGCTGACAATAAGCTGGATGAACTTGTCTATGCCAGCTTCGTCTACACCGTTGTCCTTCATTATCTTGATGATGTTTGCCGCCATAGTGCCAGCAGGGATGTTGCGGGCTTTCAGCGTATCGAACATTGCCTTTTCTTCAAAGCTATTGGGCTCGACTGCATCGGCTTGTTCTAGCTTGAGGCGTTTAGCTTCACGTTCTGCTTGGGTATGGAACATCTCAGTCGTATGCTCTTTGGAACCCTTGGGCAGATACGTCAGGAAGAACGCACCGTCACGATACAACGGCGCATAGTGGCTTATTTTCTTGGACGTAATCTCGTCCATGATTTTGTTGTACGCAGACAGAGCCTTGCCTTGGTCAGTCGGGAACGCTTCCATCAAGTTGTTACGGATTGAATCCTTCAACTCCAAGTACATCGCATCGTATGCTTTGAACAAATCATCGTACAGCGCCTTCTCGTTTGGCTGTAGACGGTCATACTCCGCTTTGAACTCGCGGTACTTGGTCAGCTTTTCAGGGTCGGTAGCGTACTCGCTGGCACTTTTCCTAGGGTCAACATCAAACCGTGTGGACTCATGCACTAGCGTAGCCCATTCCTTGTACCGGCTATTGCTTGGGTCAGCGTAAGCCTCCAACCGCTTATGCAACGGGTGCAGTTTGTTCATCAGGGTCTCGTAGTACCCCGCCATCTCATTCACTTTGTCGGCAAAGTCTATGGCTTCCCTACCCAGCAGCTTGCTGGCGACTTGCCCAAACGCAGACAAGTTGAGGAACCTGTACATTGTCTTGCGCCCTTTAGTGCCCACGGTTTCCGCGCTGGCTAACCAGTCGGTCACACGCTCAGGGGTAAACACCGTACCTGTGGTTCCTACTTGCTGAAGAATCCTGCGGGCAATGGTGGGGTCGTTGATTGCTTGTGAGTACAACGTATCCCCATTGCGGAACTCAGGCGCAGGGCCAACAATTTGGTCAATCAAGGCATCGGTCTTGTCCAGCACGGATTCGGCTTTGGGTTCAGCTTTGGGGGCGTACCCTAACATCTTACGGAACACATTCAAAATCTTGTCCCACACGGACAACTTGGGAGTTGCCGATGGCATCTCTTTCAGTTGCTGACGGAAGTCCTTATTGCTCCAGACCTCGGCAACAAACTCCTGCAAATTTCTTGCACCATACGCACCATCAATCCTGCTCTTGACTTCATCGAACAAGGCTTGCAGTTGTTTGGTAACTGGGTGGGAAGGATTAGCCAAGAAATGCGACACGGCGGCATGGGTAGCCTCGTGCAATATCTCGTACTCGGTGGGGTTTTCTCGATAGTAGATAGTGTTCGTCTTGGGGTCAAACTTAGACTCTTTGGCCCCGTACTCAATCTTCGTATCACCAATGTATTTAACAAGCGTACTTGCCACACGTGACACAAAGTCTGAAGATTCAGACTCATCAAGAAGTTGTAGAGCGCCAACCAAATCACCGCGACGCAAGGCAGCATCAACAACGGGATGCGGTAAGTCATGCATGCTGGCAACTTCAGGCGAGGCAAGCAGCACGGCATCCGTATCTGCAACTTCGTCCATCTCAAGGAACTCCGAACCCATAGGGGTTTCCATCAATTTCTTGGCGGCTTGCCGTCGGTTCTTTATAGCCCGCTTGCCTTGTGTAGTACCAAGGTCAAGTTTGATGTCCATCATCGCGTCTCTTTTGGCACGGTTCTCATTGATATCCGTACCTTCACCCGTCTTACCTTCGGCGCGGTTTTCTTCCTTGAACTGTTCTTCAGAAGCAGCTTTGATGTTCTGCTGTTTGTTTATTTTCTTGGAGAACGCAGCAGAGCCAGCCTTTTCCTTTTCGTACAGTTTGATGTGGTCATCCAAGTGCTTAATGCTTGTAGGAGACAAGTTTTCACGTACCCAGCTTTCAGCCAGTTTAGTCTTGCCACCGCCTTGCCCTTTGAAAAAGGCAGCTTCTTCCGGTGTATGGAAAGTAGGTTCTGGGCCTTCAGCAGACTTTTCAAACGCCTTCATCTTGGCGTTTCTGTACGGGGTACTTTGATGCACCAAATCATTCGCTATAGAACGAATGGCAAGTTCAGGCACTACCTTACCGAAATACGATTTCGCGGCGTTCTCTTGTTCAGTCAACTTGCCTTTCTTACCCAACTTCTCATGGACAATGTTGAGGTCATCTTCAAACTTCTGAGCAAGCAAGTCCTTTGAAGACGCACCATACTGGGGCTCTTCTGCTTTGGGTTCAGCTTTGGGTTTCTCTACCTTCGGCGCTTCCACCTTCGGTTCCACCTTCGGTTCCACTTTCGGTTCCACTTTCGGTTCCACTTTTGCCACTACGGGCGCAGGAGTAGGAGCAGCGGCGGGGGCTGGCTCTTCTACCTTTGGCTCTTCTACCTTTGGCTCTTCTACCTTTGGCTCTACCTTTGGCTCGGCTGTAGGGGTGACGGTAGTTGTGGCTGGGGCCGCTTGTTGTCCTTGCGTTTCTGCTTGGACGGTTTCAGTGGGCGTAGTGACACTCGGTGCTTCCTTTTTCTTTTCTTTCAGTGTAGTGGGCTTAGGTGCTTTTCCAACATCAGCGACTCCAGCATTCGGCTCAGCAGGAACCACTCCATTTCGTTCAGGTGCCGCAGTTCTTCCGGGGGCTCCAGTTCTGGCTGCGTCAACCACAGCAACGCTTGCTCCACTTGGCTCACTTCTAGGTTCTGCAACATCGCTTACTCCAGTCTCAGGTGTAGGGCCAAGAAGTTTAGCCTCTTTAGCGTAGCGGACATCGACAGTGTGGCCTGACGCTGCCTTGAATGCTTCTACCAACTCCACATCAGTTAAGGCTGGATTGGCTTGCAGCAACCCCTGCATCTGCGTAATGGCAGAAGCCACGATGGGGTTGTTCTTCTCTGAACCCTTCAAGTAAGTTTCAGGCCCCAGCAGCTTGGCTTCTTGCGCAAACCGAATGTCAGGGACGATGTTGTGCTTGTCTGCAATAGCCTGAACAAGCTCCTGCTCTGAGATGTCAGGGTTGTCGGTGACCATCTTGCGCATCTGCGCCAACGCAGCAACAGACGTAGGGTTAGCCTTGTCCGCTTCGTTCAGATAGGTAGACGGAGGTGGAGGTGGTACGACAGGGGCTACTTCAGCAGCGGGTTGAACCGCAGGTTGTGCAGTGGCTTGTTGCGCAGCGGCTTGCTCAGCCTGCTGTCTATTGAACTCGCCCTTCTGTGCAAAGCCTTGTGCCGCGCCGCCGGGTACACCAAATGCACCGCCACCGATTGCCCCTTTGACGAACGACTCTTTGTACCGCGCCATGTTCTCAGGGCTGAACAACGCCTTTGAACTACCAGCAACCTGTTCAGCATACGCAGCAATACCTTCTTGGGCGCTCTCTGTAAGCCCTTCGGTCAACGCACTCTTAGCTGCTTCCTTGCCAATAGCTTTCCACACGCTGGGGGCTGCACCGGTATTGCGGGCAATTGCCTCAATGGCCTTCAACTTGCCATAACTGCCTAGGTTCCCAAGGATGCTTGCAGGAAGCGCAGTGTCCAGTACGGAACTGATGCCACCAGCCAACGCAGCAATCGTAGGTTCAAGTTTGCCGGTTTCCCGATAGATGCCTTCAAACACCTCGGGCACGTTCTGCGCTGCGGAACCAAGGTACAAGCCACCGACTTGCCCAATACGTCCAGCACTTTGCGCCCCCTTTTCCACCAACGCTTTGGCAGCAACTTCACCCAGACCCCGTTCAGCCGCGACTTTGGCAGCGGAAGATGCACCCAGCCTAGCCCCTGCGGCTTCAAGCCCCACACCGGGAATGAGTGCAGTTCCAACACTGGGCAACAACTCCCCAAGTGTTTCCGCACCGTACTCTAGGGCTTCCCTTGGGCTGCTGATGTCTTTGTAGGAGGCTACACGGGTAGGGTATTTCTCTTGCAGTGCAGTACGTGCTTCCTGTGCTTGCGCCATCTTCTGTTTGGCGTAGTCATCAAACCCAAGCGCACTAGCCGCCATAGCGGGCAACGTGTCTGTGATACCGATACC
>Ga0208644_1001722_pt1 | contig 18048 bp, 18 predicted proteins | sample VirMetDEL_Nov_18_FD_184517 | JGI IMG/M metagenome (GOLD analysis project Ga0208644, IMG submission 184517) | Aqueous microbial communities from the Delaware River and Bay under freshwater to marine salinity gradient to study organic matter... | ecosystem: Environmental > Aquatic > Marine >... | reverse complement strand
TGTCGTGACCTCCTCGGCATCGACCGTCGGTTCCATTCGGCCAAGGCCAGCGCCATGGCGTGGTCGTCATGGTAGCCGTCCTGCCCGGCGATGTGCCCATGCACCTCCCGCACATGCAGCAGTTCCTGCACGGTCAGCAGGTCGTTGAGCTCCAAGTCGTCCGCATCGACCACCGACCGCAGATGCGCGTAGGCTTCTTCCTTGCTCCCCTTGGACGTCGTCCAGTAGGGCGTGCCTGCGTCCTGCTGGCCTCCGTACTTCACGCGCACCCCCGGCTTCGTCCACAGAGGGATGCCCTGGTTGGACAGTCGTCGCACGATGACTGGCCCTGCACCACCTGTGTTCCACTCCACCAGGCAGCGTGCCTTGTTGTAGTAGTTGGCCAGCTCCGCGACCTTGTCCGCGAACGCCAGCTCACCGCCCTTCTTGCAGGACAGCGTGGCGACCTGTCGGCCCCTGGAGTCGAGCACCTGCGCCACCGCCCAGTCGCCGCCGTTGCACCAGCTGGGGTCAACGCCCATGGCGTACTGCTCCATCTTCTCGGGCCTGTGGAAGATCCGGAGCTCCTGCACCTCGTCGGACTTGAACTTCGCGCGCAGCCTTGCGAGCACCGTGTTGAGGTACTCCACGTTGAACCAGCTGCCGTCGAAGACGAGGAACCCCTCCTCGACCGTGAGAGGGTACTCACGCCGGAACCTGTCGAGTCCGACGCCCTTCGGGCCGCTGACCTTGTCGCGACGCCAAGCGATCTGCTCCAGGTCGAGTCCGTGTGCGAGCATGAGCGCGTGCTCCTCGCTGGTTGGCTCGAAGCCCGGCAGCACTGGCCGCCTGTAGGTAGGATGGTCACACCACCGGAAGAACGTGAACCTGTAGGACGAGTCTCCGCTCCGCACCGCTTCCTGCGCTGCGAGCACCTGCTCATGGAACAGGTTCCCCGGCCCGTTCGGTGACGACATGACGATGACCTGCTCGTGTGGCCCTTCGTGCATCGAGCTCGTCACCGCTGCCCACACATCCCGGTCGTGGAACCAGTAGGCCACCTCGTCGAAGTGTCCACGCTGGTACGTCCACCCTCGACCACCTGCAGGGCTTCGTGACGACAGGCATCGAAACCCTGCCTTGGTGTCCGAGAAGATCATCTCCTTCACGTTGCTCTTCAGCAACGGTCGCTGCAGCTGCTCTGGCAAGCCGAAGTAGTAGTCCTGCAGCTTCTCCCACAGCGCAGCGTTGGTGTCGTCCTTGTCCGTCACCACGAGGGTGCGTACCGGGTCGAGCGTCCAGTAGAGGTAGCAGAAGTTCCAGCCGAGTCCGACCGTGCTGTCGCCGATCTGTCGTGGCTTGCAGTGGACGATGGTCTTGGCTGTCGGATCGCAGAAGTCCGACATCGCCGTCACCTGCTCGGGGAACGGGTTGTCGAACTTGTTGTACTTGCCCTGCATGTCACGGATGGTCAGCTTCCCCATCATCCGCTCGGGGTTCTTCCGGTAGGCAAGCACCCGGCGAACATGGTCTTGCTCGTCGTAGACGTCAGGCACCTTGCTCCTCCCGCTTCGTGCTCACGTTCTTGCAGACCTCGCGCGTGTAGTCGAAGAGCTCCACGAGCAGCGTGTCCCTGTTGGCCACCGGCTGCGTGGCGATGACCACGCCGAGCGCGTGGCACACCGAGTAGAAGGCGTCCTCGATGTCCTCCTTCTTCCCGTCACCGAGCACCATGTCGAGGATGACCCTCGTGCGCCGCTGTGCCCGTGCCTCTCGCTCCTCGGTCATCGTTGCCTCCTCTCGGCAAGACGGTTCGCGACGTCAGCAAGAATGGACGAACGCTCCTCGGGCGTGTGTCTCCCGAGGAGCAGCAGCAGGATGTCTGTCGTCGTCCTCTTGACGAGGTGCTCGCGTGCCGTTGCCATGGGCGTACTTTAGTGCGCCCACGGCTTCGGTGCTAGGCTTCTGCCTTCGTTGCCTTCGCCCAGGCATCACCCTTGGCATCGTGCGAGAGGAAGTCGCTGACGGTCTTGTCGCCGGCACCCGCCACACCACGACCTGCGACCTTGTCGTTGTTCTGCGTCTGTCCGAACCGGAAGCGACCGTACTCCTTGAACGCCCAGTCCTCCGAGGACTGCATGCCGCGCATCAAGCCTTCGAGGAACAGCTGGTCTGCGAGCTGCTTCTCCTGCTCGGTCAACGGGGCGACCTGTGGAATGGGCGTGTAGAACCAGTCGTTGAAGCCTGGTTCGTGCATCCACCGGTCGAACTCGTAGCGACTGACAGGCTTCCAGCTGCGTGCAGCAAAGGGTTCCTTCGACGCCTGCAGCCACCGGGCCTGCAGCATGTTGCCGAGCTCCACCTGCGCCTCGGCAACGTCGCGAAACGCCGCCTGACGAGGTGACGGACGGAACATCTCGGCCTGGCGTCGCAGCTCATCGGCAGACACCACGCGTGCAGCCTCAACGGTCTGCACCCAGCCGCTCGCCGTCTCGATGCCCTTCTTGCTGTCGCCGGCCATCAGTCCGAGTCTCCCATGTTCTCGTCAACGTCACCTTCGCCCTTGTAGGTCTCGCCCTTCTTGACGCGCTTGTAGCCGCCCTTCTCGCCAAGGCGACCGGCCTTCTCCATGGACATCGCCATGGCGAACGCCTGCTTGGGATCCTTCTTCTCGTCACGGATGAGCATCTGCGTCTTCCGGGCGACGCGCAGTTTGCCTTCGGCTGGCATCGGTGCTGGCATGGTTCCTCCTCGGCACATCGTACCCTACCGTTCCTCGGCGGGCGACGCTCGCTTCGCCGCGGAGCGAGCGAGGCGAAGCCGAAGCTTGCGTAGCGAGGCGGGCGAAGCGAGCGAGGCGAAGCCGAAGCAAAGCTGAAGCGAGCGAAGCGAGAGCGAGCAAGCCGAGCGGAGCGAGGCGCGAGCCTGGAGCCAGCGAGCGTAGCGAGCGAGGAAGCCGAGCGAAGCGAGGCGGGCGTAGGCGAGCGAAGCGAGCCTCCCGCATCTGTATTGATCAACGAGCGAGCGAAGCGAGCGAGAGCTGACGGTATTCTAGGGATCGATCAACGAGCGAGCGGAGCGAGCGAGAGCTGACGGTATTCTCACGCTGTCGGCGCGAGCGGAGCGAGCGCCGAGCCGCGTCCGGTCGGGCGCTCCCGTGGCGGGTAGGGCGGCCGCTAGCCTGATCGGGCGCCTCGGGAACGGCTACGGCCGCGCGTCCGGTGAGGGGCGCGCGGCCGTTGGGGTTGGCGTGGCGGGCTAGGTGGCTAGCCTCTGCAGGGCGTGCAGGATGCCGGACACGTTGTCGACGGGAAAGGTGCCTACGTCCTCGTCGTCGACCGGTCGCCCGGGCTGATCCTCGTCTGAGAGGTCGTAGAACGTGACTGCGACGTCAACGGACGCGCCGTCCTCGGCCACGTGCAGGCGGACGGTTCCGTGGTGGCCGTCGCGCGTGGTGTCGATCCATGTCTCGATGACGCCGGATCCTAGGTTGTCGGTGGGAACGGCCGCGGCTTCAAGGGCGGCCGCGAGCGCCTCGGCGGCGGTTTTCTGCGGGGTGGTCTGCATCGGGTGTCGTCCTGGAGTTGTGGCCGGCGCCCGGTGAGGGGCGCCGGCGGTGGGTCATTCGGGGATCAAGTGGAGGAAGAGGAATAGGAACAAGGCCGCACACGTGAGCGGTAGCGTGCATCCGTGTACGGCCATCTGCTCCTCGGGGGGTTCGTGTAGCCGCGTCACACGCGACGCCAGGCCGGCGCGTTCTTCGGGGTGATGATCTTCACGATACCTGCGCGCGTGATCGGCGGGAGCGCCTTCTTCGCCTCGTCGCGCGCGTCCTCGATGGCCTGCAGGACGTCCGCGGGCGGGGTGCTCCCGTCGTCCGTCAGGAGGGCCGCCAGCGCCTTACGGCGAACGTGGCGGGCGACGGCGCCGGCGCTCGCCTCGATGGTCGCGAGCATGCGGGCGACGCCCGCGACTGTCAATGCCGCGGCCGTGGGGGCGGCCGTCGTCGGGGCGCCGACGCGGACGTCGTCGATCGCGTACTCGAACGCGTCGCTTGTGCCGTCGGCGTACTCCACGCGGACGGTCACGGTGCACGGGCCGTGCGAGCCCGGCGCGAGAGGCGCGAGCGCCTCTCCGTGGATCTTGTCGAGGCGGCCGACGACGGCCGCAAAGAGCGGGCTGGGGCTGGTGGCGGTGGGGGTCATTACGATTACTCCTTCGGGGTGGTGGTGCTGGCTGCGTGGGTGAGCGCTTCAAGCGCAAGGTTTGCGACGGTTTCGAGGTGCGTGATCGGTGTGATCACGCGTTCGGAATAGAGGCTCGCCGGGTTTCCGTTGTCGTCCATGATGTAGACGCGTGCGAGCCTCTCGCCGTCGCGCGTCTCGCCGATGACGACGTCCACCGCGTGCGCGGGCCATGCAGTCGCGTCGCTGAACAGCGTCACGGTGAGGCCGTCGCGCACCGCCGGGACTGTCCGGCTTACGAGCATGACGACGTCGATAGCATCCTCGATCAGGGTCGTATCGTGGCGCATCATTCGCCCGCCGTGGCGAGCACGCCGACAAACGCGAGCGCGACGGCCGCCGGGATGAGGTAGTCGCCGGGGAGGAACGCGAAAGCGGCGAGCGTCGCGCCGGTGGCGGCGGCCATACCGCGGACGACGGCGAGGAGGGTGCCGGGGAAGGGGTGGATCGTGTTCATGTTTGGCTTCCTTCTGTTTGTCGTGTGAGCCGGGGAGGTTCTCGCCCCGACATCTCTGTACTAACTGCCAACGATTACCTGTCAACGCTTTATTTTGGGTCGCCAGCTTTATTCTCCGGGCGCCAGCTGCCGCGCGCGCCCGCTCGAGGTGGAGCGGGCGCGCGGGTGTAGGCCTGGAGTTGCGGCTAGTGCCGGCGGGCGGCGGCTCGAGCTCGCCGGGCATCGTCTAGCCGCTGCAGGATCGCCACGTTCGCGGCGCACGCGCTAGCGCTGCGGTTCGCGCTGCCGTGCGAGAGGATCGTAACGGCGCCGCGCGTGTCCTCCTCGCGAGCTCCATCGCATAGTCCGCACGTGGAGCAGGTGGCCGTGTTGCCTCGCTCGTTACTCGCGGGGCAGTGCGCCGACGGGATCGCGCCTGCGAGATCCACGGCCGCGTCAACGTCCACGGGGCGGCGCCGGTCAACGACCGTGAACGGGCGCCAACCGCGGGCGTGCGCGCGCTGCGCCTCCGCGGGCGTGTGTGCGCTGGCCATGGCCAGTCCGCGCCACGGGAGCGCTACGGACGGCGCGTACTCCCAAGTTCGGGAATAGCAAGTCCATACGGCCCGGCGCTCGCGGCCGTCCGGGTGAAGCACGCGCCGGCGCTGTCCGTCCGCGTGGATCGCCTCGTGCAGCGCGGCGTGAACAGCTACGGGTGCGGCGGCCGGGTCGCCCCACGATCCACCGCGGACGCCTGCGATCCGGTTACGCGCGAGCATCGCCCGAACGTAGGCGGCCGCCTCCTCGAGCGACGCGACGGGGTACGCGCCCGCGACGATAGCCGCGGCTACGTCCGGCGGGCCGTTCAATACATAGCAGGGATCGGGGGCGTTCTCGCGCGGCCTGTACCGGTTGACGTTCGACGGACGCAACGGGCAGTCTCCGCAAGCGCTTATGTCGTCCCCGGTCGCAAGGTTCGCGAACCACTGGCGGCTATTGGCCGCCTTGATCGCGGCGCGTTCTTCCTTACTTGCGCCGGCCGGCGGCGCCCGCATGCCCTCGAGCATCGCCCGCGGAACGATATAGGTCTGGGCAAGGGGCAGTGCGGCGGCGCCGTCGCCGCTCGTCTTCGTGTTCGAGGACGTCCCGCGGATGCTCGTAAGGACGACGACGACAGGGTAGCCGTCGAGCATGGACGGGCCGTCGTACAGGATCACGCCGTGCGGGGGAAGGGGAGCGGGCTTGGCCATGTCTTTACCTCTAGTGCGTGTGAGCCGGCGGCGTTCTTCCGTCGACAGGGTGCGATTATGCGGCCGTATGTTTGTCGTCAACGGAATAAAGCGCGCGGCCCGAAAGATTATATTTCAATTTAGGGGTTGACAGGAATACCGCGGCCGTGTTATATTTCGCGCGCGCCCGGGTGCGGGTGCGCGTGCGCGTGCGCGTGCGCGTGCGCGTGCGCGTGCGCGTGCGCGTGCGCGTGCGCGTGCGCCCGGGCGCGGGCGCGCGTCCAGGTCGGGCAGGTAGGGCAGGTCTGCTATCCTGATCCCTCGGTTCCCTTTCCCAGGTTTATAAACTCCCGGCCATTTATAAAGTCGGGCAGGTCGGGCCGGTCTGCTATTCTGATCCCTCGGTTCCCTTTACCGTTGACAAGAACTTATAAGTTTATAGACTGCACGGCGGGAGACATCATGGAAACGACGACAGTGAAGCGCGGGCGTGGACGTCCGGCCCTCGGGGACAAGGCCAAGGTCGAGCAGGTCATGATCCGCATGACGACGGAGGAGCGCCGCACGCTCGAGGCGATGGCGGGTGACCAGCCGATGTCGGCCTGGCTGCACGACGTCATCTTCGCCTACGTCGAGCTGGTGAAGGCATGAGCCAGCAGCAGGATGACCCGGAGGACGAGGGCGCGTTCCTCGTCCTGGGCCTCGACCTAAAGACGCCGGTAGACATGGCACGCGAGCTCGACCGAGCGCTCCGACACTACGCCCATGTGTACGCCTGCCTCGCCGAGGTCGCCGACTTCGACAGGCGCAAGTGGCTGCAGACCCGACCGGGCCTTCTCCTCGAAGAGCTCGCCATCCGTGGCGACGAGGGCGCCGGCATCGAGATCGAACGGCGTCGCTGGTCGAGGAAGCTCGGCTTCACGGCAGAAGAGGCGGCACGGGCGGGCGTCAGGCTGAAGACGCCGGCCTTCGATCCTGACCGGCCGCTCGGGCCTGGCACCATGGTGAGGTGGGCGGCACAAGGCCCGCTCGACTTCGCCGGCAGGCTCGACCCGAACAAGCCGAAGTTCCGGCTCGGGGAGTGGGTGGCGAAGAGCAGCAACCTCGTACCCGGGGGCAAGTCTCCCGGGCACCGTCGCATCTACATCACCAACCAGCTGCCGTGGCACGACGAGCGGGTGCCCGAGTCGGGCAAGCACGCCGAGGAGTACCGGCGTCAGGCCGCGGCGGGCCTCGTGCCGGACGTCAAGCCGCCGAAGGAAGGACTCCCGAAGCCGCACTCCAGGCCGGGCATCTCCACTTGGTCGGCCCTCGCGGACACCGTCGAGAACCCGGAGCTCCCCTCCCATACCCGCCCCGCCAGGAAGCGCGGCACCTAGCCCCGGCGGGAGAGCGCTTCGAGCGCACCCCGTACCTCGGTCACGGACGGAAGCGACGCCTCGGACGGAGGCGGCACGCACCTCGTGCATCCGACGACGAGGTCATCCCCCCGGCGGCAAGCCACGAGGAGCTTGTTGCGGGGGAGCCTTTGCTCGCACACCGGGCACAGCACGGCGTGGCATCCGCTGACGTCGGCGCCCAGAGGGAACGCCACCTCCACCGGCAGGCCGAGGATGCTTCCGGTGAAGGTCAACGTGCGGGCCGTTGGGTCGGTGACGTAGTCGCACACGCCTGATGCGTCCATCGTCCAGCCCCATGCCCGCCAATGGGCCAGCGTCGGGGAGCTAGCCACCGTCGTTGTACGCACCAGCGCCTTTGTCGGCATAAGAACTGCGTAGTTTGTGAGTCGTTCGGTGTCGCGCCCGAGTAGTGCCATAGTTTGAGCATATCATCAGACTGGTTCCGATAGGCAAGTACTAACGGTCGAGGCCGCCACCCGCACGCCATCGCCTCGTGGACTTGCTCTCCGTCCACCACAGCCCAACGCCCACGGCATCGAGGACGTCGGACATGCGGGCCTTCGCCTTCGGCACATCGACCCGGTCGCGCCACCCGCGCACATCGAGCAGCCGCTGCAGGCGTGCGTGCCGCACCTCCTTCGGGATGCCCTCGCTCCAGGTGCGTGCCTCCACCGCCGCCACGCTCGACCACGGCAGCGCCATGACGAGGCACCCACACACCCCTTGAAGCTCGAGGAGGTCAGCCGGGTCGATGCGGCTCCCCTCGTAGTGAACCATCGTCTCCACCACGAGGGCCGCACCCGTCAGCTCCCGCGGGACGTCTGCTGCGAGCCGGCGCCACGCCTCCGGGCCGCGTCCCTTCTCCGACGCGGGCTGGTACCACGCCGCCAGCAGTCCCTCGCCCTCTCCCCACACCGCCATGCCAAGGCCATGCAGCCCGACGTCCACGCTCACGAGCCGCCCGCCGCCCTCGAAACTGCTGCACTCGAATGTACCCATTCTCTTCATCCTCTCAAACTTTTCTAGCCCGCTCCACCCCCCTCGACCACGCCTCCGAGCGGCCGAGCTTATAGAAAGTTTATAGAAAGCGACCCGAGTTTACTATAAACTTTATAAACTTTATAACCTCCGAGCAATAAACCGTTGACCACAACCACCCTCGGTGAAGGCAAGGTGAAGGCAAGCCATAAAATGCCTTCACCAGATATGCCTGCTGCAACCTGCGTTTTCGAGGACGGTGAAGGCGTGAAGGCATTTTTCGTCCGAGGTCTATACGAGAGAAAAAAGTTTTTTCGGCACCACCTCGCCGACCTCATCGACTCAACTTTTTTTTCTCTCGCGTGAGGCGTATGCTGCATTTTGCCTTCACTGCCTTCACCCTCCTCGAAAACGCAGGAAGTTCCTCGCATATCTGGTGAAGGCATTTTTGTGATGCCTTCACCTTGCCTTCACCGTTTATAGAATGTTCAACGATTTCGTGGACTTGCAGGTGAAGGCAAGTTTATAGACCCGTCGACTGCTGCTGCTGCCCGCCGCCGCCCACCGCCGCCCCGCCGCTTGCCGTCCCGCCCCCACCATGCAAGAATGTGGATGTCCCCCGACTGTGTTCGCAGCACGGTCGGCCGTCGGAGAGGCGGGGTGCAGCGGGGAACCGGACGGGCAACCGTCCCGGCACGGAGTCGCGATCCGTGCCGTTCCCGCACCCCCTGCCCTCACCGACACCGGGACAGAAGCCCCGACCTGCACCGGAGCGCAACGCCCTTGACCTCTCTTCGCGCCCGCCTTTTCACGAAGCTGACCGACGTCACCGCACACACCGCAGAGCTCTCGTGGCCTGCTGCCTTCTCCAGGGTGGAGGACTTCGACGTCCGCCAGCACAAGGACGGGGTGCTGTGGTCACCCGTCATCCTGCAGGAGGACGAGGAGCGCATCAGCAACAGGGCCGTCGCCCTCGTGACCGCGCTGGTCTATGACCTCGACGTCCTCGACGCGCAGCAGCTGGCCTCCGCCCTGCAAGCCCTGCTCCCCTACGAGTACGCCGTCCACACCTCGTGGAAGCACACGACCGCGGCGCCTCGCGCCCGCGTGGTGCTGCCCCTCGCCGAGCCGGTGACGCCGGACGTCCACCGCTCCCTGTGGGAGTGGGGCCACGCGCTCCTGCTCTCCGCCACCGGAGCCTCGGTCGACGTCGCGTGCAAGGACGCGGCCCGCCGGTACTTCTACCCATCCACGCACCCCGACCGCCTCGACGAGGCGTTCGCCGCGCACAACCCCGGCACCCTCCTCCGCCCGGAGGCTGTGCTGTCTGCCACGCGGAAGCCGGCCACCTCCCCGGCCACCTCCACCCCGAGCACCACGCCCGCCACCCGCACCGGTCTCTTCTCCGAGAAGGCAGACGCCCAGCGTCGTGCGGCCAAGGACTTCGCCCAGGACAAGGACGCGCACCTCATTGAGACGCAGTGCGCGTTCCTCGCTGCCGCTCGCGACCTGGCACCGGAGCAGATCAAGGAGCCGGAGTGGCACGCGGCCCTCTCCATCTGGCTGCGCTGCAAGGACGGTGACGCCCTCGCACATGAGCGCTCCCGCCCCGACCCGCGCTACACGTTCGAGGACACGCAGCGCAAGCTCGACCACCTCCGCCGTGCGTCGGCCGACAACGGCATCGGCCCCGCCACCTGCTCGCACATCCGCGGCCTCGCCTCGCCGGAGAACCGGTGCGCGAACGCGTGCGGGGGCTGTCGGCTTGGTGCCCCGCTCGGCCCCATCCGCTCGCCCATCGTGCTCGGCCTCGACGTCGCCACCGCGACCGCCACCGCCGAGCGTGCCCGCGAGCGGGTCGCTGACCTCGACGACGCCATCGCCAACGCCGACACGCCCGAGGAGCGGAAGGCTCTGCGTGCCGAGCGCAAGGAAGCGAACGACGAGGCGAAGGCCACCGAGCGCGCGGCCGCTCGAGCTGCCGTCCTCGCTCCCGCTGCCACGACAAACACCTCCTCCGTCGCCCGCATCTTCGCCCGCGGCGACCACGCCGAGCTCGCCCTCACCCTCGTCGGTGACCTGCAGTCGCAGGCCGGCGGCCCCTCGCCCGTCTACCACGCCGGCCACCTCTTCCTGCACGACCCCGCCACCGGCATGTGGAACGAGCTCCCCGAGCATGTGCTGCAGCAGAGGGTGACCACCTACGCCGGCATCCCCGTGGCTGGCCCCAAGCCCGCTCCCCTGCGCGTGAACCGACACGACCAGACGGGCGTGGCGTCCATGGTCGCCGCGGCCATCCGCACCGTGTCGCCCGACCCGCTGCCCATGTCCGAGGGCGCGGCCTTCCAAGACGGCATCCTCCTCGCGGACGGCACCTTCCGCGCCTACGTCCCGGGCGACTACGTCCTCACCGGACAGGCGCTCCCCGTGCGCTACCTCGACGCCGTCACCTCCCTCCCTCCGCCTGCCCCAGCGCGCTGGCTGCGCTTCCTCCACGAGGTCTACGCTGGCGAGCCGGACATCAAGGAGCGCATCGCTGTGGTGCAGGAGTTCCTCGGCGCGGCCCTCTTCGGCGTGGCCACCCGCTACCAGCGCAGCCTCGTGCTGTTGGGCGAGACCGGCGCCAACGGCAAGAGCGTCCTGCTCAAGGTGGTGGGGCGCCTCTTCCCCAAGGACGCGACGGGCGCCATCACGCCGCACCACCTGGAGGGCCGCTCCTCCGAGTACTACAGGGCGATGCTGCTGCGCCTCCGCATCAACATCGTGAGCGAGCTGCCCGAGCACGAGCTCATGGACACCTCCACGCTCAAGGCCGTCATCGCCGGTGACGAGGTCATCGCTCGAGAGATCCGCGAGAGTCCCGTCCGCGGCAACCCACGCGCCGCGTGGATCATCGCCGCCAACGCGCTCCCTCCCGTGCGCGACACCAGCGGTGGCTTCTGGCGCCGTCAGCTCGCGGTGACCCACAACGTCCGCTTCGACGGCAAGGGCAACAACCCCGTCGCCGACCCGTACCTCGCCGAGCGCATCATCGCGACGGAGCTCCCGGGCATCGCAGCGTGGGCCGCGGAAGGTGGACAGCGCCTGCTCGCCAACAACGCCTACACCCCGCTCGCCTCGAGCGACGCGCTCGTGGACGCGTGGGCACGCGACAGCGACCCGATGCGGCGCTTCGTCGAGGAGCACCTCGTGGCCGACCCGGCCTGCGTGACCTCGGCGCGCTCCGTGTACGCCGCCTTCAAGTCCTGGGCGCAGGACAACGGCAATAGCGCACCGCAGTCGGCCCGCCTGTTCCGCCGCCTGCCGACCTTCGGCTTCCGCTCCGTCCACACCAAGGGCGGCAACGCGTACCAGCTCCGCATCGTGAACCTGCCCGGCTTCGGGAGCGCGTCGACCAAGCCGCTCTCGGCCACGAAGATCGCAGAGGCTTGACCTACCCATGAAGACCGAGACCCTCGACGCCCTCGCCAAGTTCCTGCCCGACCACCTCCTGCTCATGGAGCCGCGCTCCATCTTGGACGAGGCCGTGCTGGCGGTGACCTTCGACGAAGACCTCAAGCCCCGCGCCGTGTACGACCAGCGCGAGGTGGCGCGTCTGCTCGCCGAGTTCAACAACACCTCGCCCGCAGATGAGCGGGAGTGGTTGGACTTCAACACGGGCGACGAGGTGGTGTGGGTCGACGATCTCCTCTTGCGCCCCGAGGAAGACTAAAGTATGTAGTGGGTGCGGGCGAGAGTCCGTCTACACGCACCAACTGCAGAGGCTCCCATGACGTTCCACCACCTCGACATCGACCTCGACCCGTTCAACCCCGCAGCCCGCCACCGTGCGGACTCGTGGCGCCACGAAGCCGCAGGCATCCGTGCCGAGGACTCCGCCGACGACATGCAGTCCGCAGGCAACCACACCGGCGCGCACGCCGCGTGGCGTCGTGCAGCCGGGCACTACATGCTCGCGGCCGAGCAGCGCAGCCTCGCCGCGGGCGTCCCGGGCGGAGAGAAGAAGGACGCCGACATCGCGGCGGCGCTCGTTGACCAAGCGAAGTACTGCCGCGAACAGGCCGCGGCATTGGAGACCAAGTGACCTCTGCGCCCATCACCTACGGCAGCGTCTGCTCCGGCATCGAGGCGCCGGGCAGCGCGTGGCACCCGCTCGGCTGGAAGCCGCTGTGGTTCAGCGAGATCGAGCCGTTCCCCAAGGCCGTGCTCGCGCATCACTACCCGACCGTGCCCGACCTCGGTGACATGACCACGCTCCCTGCCCGCATCCTCGCGGGCGAGGTGCCGGCTCCTGACGTCTTCGTGGGCGGCACGCCATGCCAGTCCTTCTCTGTCGCCGGTCTTCGCAAGGGTCTTGCTGACCCACGCGGCCAGCTCACTCGTACCTTCGTGGAGATCATTGATGCCCTCGACACCGTCCGCCTCGCCGCAGGAAAGCCGCCCGTCCTCGCGCTCTGGGAGAACGTCCCGGGCGTCCTCTCCGACAAGGACAACGCCTTCGGGAACTTCCTCGGGGCGCTCGCCGGGGAAGATGACGCACTTCTCCCTCCAGGGGGAAGGTGGTCGAACTGCGGTTGCGTGCTTGGGCCACAGCGCACTGTTGCCTGGCGAGTTCTCGATGCTCAATACTTCGGAGTGGCCCAACGACGCCGTCGTGTGTTCGCTGTCATCAGTTCTCGATCCAGCGCAGTCGATCCCGTCGAGGTTCTTCTTGTCGAGCAAGGCTTGCGCCGGGATACTCCGCCGAGCCGAGAAGCGGGGCAAGGAGCTCCCGCCCCTGCTGCTCGAAGCGCTGACGCAGGTAGCGAAGGACGAGGTGACGGCACCGGAAGCGACAGAGGACGAGGGGGAGGAGTGACGGAGCACATCGGATTTCAGACCCGTGGAAGCAATATCGACGTAGGCCCGATCAGCGGAACCATCGGGACGAACGCCGACCGCGCAAGCGGCAGTGCTCCCATGATCGCCCATGTCGTCGCCCCGCAGGCAGCGGCCTACACGTTCCGCGCAGACGCGATGCGGGAAGGAACGGCAAAGACACCAAGCGCAGACGCCGAAGGCCGCGTTCGCTTGCGAGATCCGGGCATGGGTATGTACGAGGAACTCGCACCCACGCTGGACTGCGGACAGCCGCATGGCGTCGCCCATGTCGTCGCCCCGCCGCTGACCGCGACGAAAGACCCGAGCCGCAGCCCGCAGTCCGCGGAGGTGACGGCCCAAGTTCACGCCGTCCTGCGCGCGCAGTACCCCGAGGTGGCTGACGTCTGCGGAACGATCTCCGATGAAGCACACCACGGAGGCGGCTTGAACGGGCAAGACGCGCACACCGGCAGGATCTTTCCCGTCGTTACGAACGTCGCCCTGTGCGCGCAACATCCCATGAGCTTCGACGCGTACAACCACGACGCTTCTTCCGATGTCTTCTCGTCCGTCACGACCAAGTCTGGTCACATGCGCTCGTTGGTCGCTGACCCGACGACGTCGGTTACGCCCATCGTCATGGCCCACGGACAGAGCAACGCCGAGGTTCGTACCGACGGAGCGGCTCCGACGCTGGTGTGCGTTCACGAGGCTCCCATCGTCGCGCACGCCGCGGCGGTGATGGCTGCGGTCGCCTTTCGCCCAACGCAGGATCCGATCAGCAGTACGGATGGATCTACGCATGCCATGGGCTGTGGTAGCAGCGGAGGGCATGCGACCGTTGCCGTAGCGCAACCGATGGCGTTCAATGCCTACCAGCGCACGCAGGCAACACACTTCGACGTCTACAACCACAAGACGACAGGTGACCTCGCGGGTGTCGTGCGCGAGCAGCACGGAACGAACATGAACGCCGTGCTTCAGCCGGTGGGCTTTACCGAGAACCACGAGGGCCGAGTCTACGAGCACGACTACATCGGCGCCTTGAACCAAGGCGGTGGAAAGCCGGGAATGTGCTACCCAGCAGTCAGAACAGGCATGGCCGTGCGTCGACTCACGCCGGAGGAGTGTGAGCGCCTCCAAGGTTTCCCGGACAACCACACGCGCATCCCGTGGAAGGGAAAGCCCGCGTCGGACTGCCCCGACGGGCCGCGCTACCGAGCGCTCGGCAACTCCATGGCCGTGCCCGTCATCGCGTGGATCGGTCGCAAGATCGAGGAGCGCATGGAAGAAGCGTACAAGGGAGGTTCCGCATGTTGATCGCAAAGCCGTTGACCCTCGCACAGGCGAACGCGCTAGTAGAGAAGCTTCATCGACACCACAAACCAGCGCAGGGGCACCGCTTCAGCATCGGTGCTTTCCTCCCAGACGGAACACCTGTCGGAGCTGTCATCGTCGGTCGACCCGTAGCTCGCATGGTCGACCAGTACGCCGTTGCCGAGGTCACACGCCTTGTGACGGACGGCTCAAAGAACGCATGCTCTTTCCTCTACGCGCGCGCGGCACGCGCGGCACAGGCGATGGGGTTTACACGCATCCAGACGTACACACTGCCCGAAGAAGGAGGAGCGTCTCTGCGAGCCTCCGGCTGGACGGACGAGGGACAACCCCGGAGAAACGGAGAAGGCTGGACAAGCCGAGATGGTCGAAGGACAGACCAACCGACGTCTACGAAGACGAGGTGGGCGAGGACACTGTCGTCCGACTAGCCTTGCCGCCGCTGTAGCCGCACGCTAAAGTACACAGGCAAACAACGAGCGCCCTCCCCGGGCGGAGAACCCATGAAGCCATTCATCCGATGGTCGGCCAGCCAGGTCGACACGTACCAGTCGTGCAACCGTAAGTGGTGGTTCAACAAGATCCTCGGCATCGAGATCCCGCAGCATCCCTCTGCCGCCATCGGCAGCGAGGTTCACGCGCAGCTCGAAGCGTACCTGGAAGAGAAGTCGCCCGCGGACAGCCTCGGCCCCATCGCTCGCACGGCGCTGCCGTTCGCGCCCAAGCCCGGCAGCGTGTACGTCGAGGAGTCCATCGAGACCCTCGGCCTCACCGCCGCGGGCCTGCCGGCGCTCGGCTACATCGACGTCCTCGACCTCAAGAGCGACCCGCCGCAGGTGCTGGACTGGAAGACCACCAGCAACTTCCGCTACGCGAAGAGCGAGGACGAGCTCCTCCGCAACGTGCAGATGTCGGTGTACGCGAAGGCCACGCTCGCGATGTTCGAGCGGCTCGACCTCCCGACACCGTCGTCCGTGCGCGTGACGCATGTGGCCATGCTGACGAAGGCTCCGCACGAGGCGCGTCGCACCAGCGCGGTGATGACGCTGCCCACCATCCACGAGAACTGGAAGCACGTGGAGCGCACCGTCGCCGAGATGAAGGCCACCGCGCTGTTCGACACACCCGACAAGGTGACGCCGACGGAGAGCGCGTGCCACGCCTACGGCGGCTGCGCGTTCCGTGACCGCTGCGCCGCGCTCAAGGCCACCCGTTCCATCTTCGCGGGGCTTGGCTCCGCCGAAACCAAGACCACCCAGGAGACCGATACCATGTCCTCGACTGCACCTACCTCTGCCAAGGCCGCCCTCCTCGCCCGACTCGGCGTGAAGACCAAGACCACCGCGCCCGTCGTGGAGGAGGCGCCCGTCGCCCCCGCGGCTCCCGCCCCCGTTGCCCAGGTTGTGCCCGCAACTCCCACCCCCAAGGCCACCACAGGCAACACCGCCGACGCGCTCATGGCCCGCCTGCGCGGCAGCCTGGCCGAGCCGCCCAAGGCTGTGACGCCGGTGGCGTCCACGCCGGCGAGCATCACCCCGCCCGACGCTCCGAGCAACGAGGCCATCGCCAAGCGCCTCGTCGCCGCGGACGAGGCCGAGGCCGCTCCCGCTACAGACACGGACACCACCGCCAGCAAGCGTGCGTCCGGCGCGGCCCGCCGCCCGCGCAACGCCGCGGCTCGCCTCACCGCCCTCGGCTACACCGACGCGGAGGTGGCGGCGTTCTCCAACGAGGAGATGCACCACATCCTCGACAACAACCTCACGCCCGTGAAGATGATCGAAGAGATCGTCACCATCACCGCGCCGGCAGAGGCAACCACAATGACCACGCCAAAGACCGCGCTGTACAACGGATGGGAGAGCGTGTCCGCGCAGACGGGCCTCGTGACGGAGCGCCGCGAAGAGCCGACGGAGAAGGAGGCGTCGTTCCACGAGGGCTTCACCGCTGGCCACGCCGCCGGGTACGAGCAGGGCTACAAGAACTCCGCCGAGGAGCTCCGCGAGGAGATCACCCGCGACGTCATGGCCTCCGCGCCCAAGGCCGCTCCGGTCGACGGCCTGCGCCTCTACGTCGACTGCCGCCCGCTGAAGGCCGACGGCATCGTGGAGCTCGATGCGTTCCTCGCGCCCATCATGGCCAAGGTCGCCGCCAACGCGAAGGTGCCGCACTACAGCATGATCCCCTACGCGCAGGGGCCGGCCCAGGTCGCCGCCCTCGTGAGCACGCAGCCCCCGACCGGCATCATCGTGGCAGACACCCGCCTGCCCGCGACGAACGCCGTCCTCGAAGTGCTGCTTCCCTACGCCGTCGAGGTCGTCCGTGGACTCCGCTAGCCTTCCCGACCCGCTCTGCGTCGAGCACGGCTGCAACCGCACGGCGACCTTCTGGTCAGCGGCGCTGTCCACCCGCATGCCGACGCTGTGCGACACGCACGCCGACGAGATGCGCCAGCAGTTCTCGCTGCGCCCGGACGCCAAGCCAGCACTCCTCAACGACAGCGCGGAGGTCGATGCGCTCCGCGCCCGTCTGCGCCTCGCGGAGAACGTCTGCTACCACGCGCAGCGCCTGCTGAAAGAGTCGACCATGAACCTCGACGTCAACATCCCAGCGCTCCGCACCGCCATCCGCGAGTGGACGCGCGAGCCGAGGTCGTAGCGCGTGGCTCGCAAGCGCCTGCACACCGAAGCCGACCGCATCGCCGCCCTCCCCGTCGTGAAGCCGGGGGTGGACGTCGATGCGGTCAGCGCACGTTACCTCACGCCGGCTGGCGTGGCGGCAGGCGTTCGTCTACGTCCGGCGCAGGCCCGCGCCTTGGAGGCGCTGCGCCTCTACGGCGGGCTGCTCGCGCCCATCGGCACCGGTCACGGCAAGAGCCTCATCACCCTGCTCGCGGCCTGCGCGGCCAAGGCCGAGCGTCCCCTGCTCCTCATCCCCGCGAACATGCGCGTCCCGCTCGCGAACGAGCGCACGAAGTTCGAGGAGCACTGGAACCTTGCACGCAACCTCAAGGTCGTGAGCTACTCCGCACTGTCCGTGGAGAGCGGGGCGAACATGCTCTCCGAGTACCAGCCCGACCTGATCATCGCGGACGAGGCGCACAACCTGCGCCATCTCACGAGTGCGCGCAGCAAGCGCCTCGTGCAGTACTTCCTGTCCCACCCGAGCACGAAGTTCGCGGCGCTCTCCGGCACGCTGACGGCGCGGTCGGTGAAGGACTACGCCCACCTCGCCGAGCTGGCGCTCCGCAACAACAGCCCCGTGCCCTTGGAGCGCTTCGACCTGGAGGCGTGGTCGCGCATCCTCGACAGCGACCAGGAGCCACAAGGCCCGTCGGACTGGCTGCTCTTCCAGGCTATCCTCCCCGAGTGGAGGAACCTCAACGCCGACCGTCGGGCTGTCGCGCGCCGGCGGTTCGCCGAGCGGCTTGGCACCACGCCCGGCGTCGTCGCCACGAGCGATGCGTCCGTCGGCGCCAGCCTCCTCTACGAGGAGGTCGCGGTTTCGTTCTGCCCCGCGATGCACGACGCCATCAGGGAGCTCAACGCCACCTGGACGAGGCCCGACGGGGAGGAACTCCCCGA
>Ga0208644_1001721_pt1 | contig 18053 bp, 42 predicted proteins | sample VirMetDEL_Nov_18_FD_184517 | JGI IMG/M metagenome (GOLD analysis project Ga0208644, IMG submission 184517) | Aqueous microbial communities from the Delaware River and Bay under freshwater to marine salinity gradient to study organic matter... | ecosystem: Environmental > Aquatic > Marine >... | reverse complement strand
AATCTGCCCAACTGCTGATGCTCTTATTTTAAACTGTTTCATCTTTGTATTCTATTTTTAACATCTTTATTTCAGATGGACGTAGCAAACCTTTTTTTATAAGGTCTGCTAAAACTTTTCCATCAATCTCTATCGTATATATATCCTTTATCATTTAATACACTTATTACTTTTATTCAACTTAATATATCTTTCTTTTGTGCATCAGTGTAATCATAAGCTTCTAGCCTTTCTTTAACTTGATCTACATTCCCTTTTGCAACAGCATCTTTCATTGCTTTTATTATTTGAGTAGTAAGCTTCTGTTTTGCTTTTTTATTTTCTCCTAAACCATGAGTGTTAGTTGCATCAGCATCTTTAGTGTCATCAATTAAGAACATACCGTTTAAGGCGTATTTCCTAGCGTATGATGAACTAGAACCGAACGACTGTGCTATATCCATCCCTTTACGATTAGGGTCAATCCCTGCTTGTGCTGTTGAAGCTATTCTCTCATTCTCATAAGATACCATTACTGTTGATTCAATATACATAAATCCACCAGCTTCGTGTACTTGATCTGCAATAGTAATTAATAAACCATGCTTTGCAAGTAAAGGTTTAACGGCTTCCAAAATATCTTCACAAGATCTGTATTTATACTTACCAAATGAATTATATTGATTTTTCGGTGCTTTTAGCTCGTTTTGAACTTTTAACAATCTTTCTTGTAATTCTTTCATAATAATTTGTTTTTGTTTAAGAATACTCAAATGTATAAAAAAGATTTTGAAAAAAAAAGTTTGTTATTAAAAAAAATGTTTTTATATTCGTGGTGTAACCTTTTACAATATTAAAACGTAAAACAACTATATTATGACTTTAAACGGATATTTAACAGTAACACAGTACGCAGATAGGGAAGGTATTACTAGACAAGCTGTTTATTATAGAGCAGAAAAGGGATTAGTAGAAAGCGTAAAGATTGGCAATATGTTGCTAATTAAGGCTTAATTTTTTTAAAGTATTTTTTGACAAAAGTAAAACAAAGTAAAGATGGAAAACGAAATTTGGAAAGATATACCTGAATATGAGGGTCTGTATCAGGCTAGCAATCTAGGAAGAATAAGGTCTAAACGAATAGGAGTAATGAATCAACATCTTCGTGGTAGATATTTAGGTCTTAATTTAAATAAAAACGGCAAAAAGAAGAGTTACAATACACATAGATTAATTGCAATTACTTTTTTAGACAATAATTTAAGTGGACACAAGATGGTAGTCGACCATATAGACAATAATCCACAAAACAACAGATTGGAAAATCTACAAATAATAACTCAAAGAGAGAACGCTTCTAAAGACAAAAAACATAAAACTAGTAAATACGTTGGTGTTCATAAAAGTGGTAGAACAAAAAAGTGGAAAGCATCAATAACATTAAACGGCACAACCAAGTATTTAGGATTATTCAAAACAGAAGAAGAAGCACATTTTGCATATCAAAAAGAATTAAATAAAATAAAAGACTAATGGAAGGTTGGATAAGCATACATAGAAAGATGCAAGAGCATTGGCTCTGGAATGAGGATAGAGTATTCTCAAAAGCAGAAGCATGGATAGACTTACTTTTATCTGTTAATCATAGTGATAATAAGATTGTAATAAAGAATAAAGTTATAACAGTAAAAAGAGGACAAACAGCTATGAGTTTGGTTACTTTAGCAAAGCGTTGGAAGTGGGATAAATCTAAAGTTAGACGTTTTTTAGAAGTGCTAAAAACCGACACGATGATAGATACACATAACGAAACAGTTACGACACTCATAACTATCTGTAAATATGACAGTTATCAATTAAATGGAAACGGAAGTGAAACGCAAAAGAAACGCAAACGAAACGTAAGTGAAACGCATTCGACACCAAACAATAATGATAATAATGATAATAATGATAATAATAACTATAAAGGGTTTTGCCTTTCTTCTGTTGATGATGAAAAGATTGAGTTAGTAAAGATGTTTATTGATTATAGAAAAGAAGGTCGCAAGAAGTTTTCTCAAAGAGCACTAGATTTAATAACAGAAGATATAAATAATCATAGTGTTGCTCAATGTGATTATGTAATAAAAAAATCAATAAAAAGTGGATGGACTGGTTTATTTTGGGATAATATACCTACCTTTGAAACAGAAATTAAACCAAAGAAAGGTGATACGATGAATATTTGGGATATTATGAGAAAACAAGCTGAAGAAGAAAAAAGACAAGGATTATGCTAGTAACAGGAACACCAAATGTATTAAGACCAACAGAAGTTCATTATGTTGATGTAGAAAAAACATTTGAAAGAATTAAGAATGGTAAAAGTAGAGGTACTGTTCAAGAGATCAGAAGGCTTCAAGAAGCAATGGACACTTGTGACAGAAACACAGAGCAAGGTGAGAAAGATTACAAGCTTCTAAAAAAGGATAAGGACAGATTAAAAAAACAGCTTCCTTCGTGGTCATATAGTGGTAAATTTAATGATGGTCGAAAGAATGAAACAATAACAGAATCTAGCGGTTTAATGGTTTTAGATTTTGATAACATTAATGTTGATTATGCTAAAAATGAATTAAAACAGAGGGATTACATTTATGCTGTTTGGACTTCTCCAAGTGGAAATGGAGTTAAGGCTTTAGCAAAAATAAAACCAACAGTTAGTGATACAGAATACAAAGAATATTACAGACAGATAGAATACGATCTAAAATATTTGAATATTGATGAGCAGTGTAAAGATATTAGTCGTGCTTGTTTTGAATCTTATGACCCTAAGATTTACATAAATGAATCTCCAAGACAGTTTGAAAAGAAACAGATTGATGTAATGAAAGGTATCAGAGGAATGATTTTTAAAAGTTCTGAGGGTAACTTACATGAGAAAAGAATAGCAGCAGGACATTACGCAGGAGGATTAATTTCAGAAGGGTTAATAACTTACGAAGAAGCGTTAGAGCAATTAACCAAAGCTGTTATTGAAAATGGAACTTCTGATGAAAAACAAGCTGTTAAGGATTTAAAAGATGGATTAGATAAAGGAATGAAAACACCTTTACCAAAAGAATTAATTCCAAAAGTTCAAGCACCTAAAGAAACAATTTTAGATGAATACCCTGCATTAAGTTTTATTGCGGAGGGAGAAGAAGATAAGCATTGGTTGAAAAGATTAAAAGCAGGAGAACTTCAAGTAGGTCTAACAACTGGATTTAAGTCTTTAGATACTTATTTTAATTTCAAAGAAGGTAAGTTTAATGTAGTTTTAGGTAGAGCGAACGTAGGTAAATCAACTGTTATATGGTTTCTGATGGTATTAGCTAATAGACTTCATGGATGGAAATGGATAGTATTTAGTGCTGAAAATAGTCCTGCTATAATCAAAAAAGAGTTAATGCAGTTTATCTGTGGTAGCTTCTTAGATATGATGACAGAACAAGAGATAGATACATTGTACGATGTAGTAGAAGATAATTTTAAGATCATTAAAGTAGATAAAATGATTACTGCTAAAGAACTTATGATGTTAGCGGAAGAAACTATGAAGATAGATGAATTTAAAGGTATGTTAATTGACCCTTATAATGCTTTAAGACTTGATTTGAAAGGTAGCTCTGCTTATAATTATCACTACGAAACTGTATCTGAATTTAAGTTATGGTCTGAAAGAAATAATTGTACAATATTTTTAAATTGCCATACAGGTACAGCAGGTGCAAGGAAGTTACACCAGTCAGGAGAATTTCAAGGGTATCCTATGCCACCTGATAAATCAGATATTGAGAATGGAGTTATGTTTGAAAATAAAGCGGATGATTTTATAGTAATACACAGATACGTTCAGCACCCTGAATTAGCTAATGAAACACATTGGCATCAAGTTAAAGTAAAAGAAACGTGGTCAGGAGGAAGACCAACGCCTTTAGAAGAACCCGTAAAATTGACTTTAGGTAGAAAGAATGGTTTCAATAGCTTTCACGATGAATATGGACACTCACCATTAAGAGAAAAATATGAAGAACTTAAGAGAGGTGGAAACCAATCTTCAATACATTTATTCCCTCAAAACACTAACTTAGAAAAACCTTTTTAACATGAAAACAAGACAATCAAAAAAACTAGACATTGAAGCATTAATCAGCCTTGAAATACAATTAATCAGGCAACAATTCAAGTATAATAAGCCTGAAATAAAAGAAAAATTAAAAAAAGTTAGAGAATTACAGATGAAATGTTTGGATATTAACAAATAAAGTGTAATTTAGTGGAAACAAAACGAAAGAATTAATAGACAAAATGGGAACAATAAAATTAAAAAGTAGTATTAAAAATGATGATTACACTAATTATGTGTATGAGGCTTTTGATATACAAAACAAAGAAGAAACAGAAGTAGAAGTTTCATTTAATTTAGGAGAAGCTAAAAACTTTGATTGGAATGTAGGAGTAATATATGGAAGTAGCGGTAGTGGTAAGACTACTATTCTAAAAAAAATGGGTGAATTATCTAAAAGCAACTTTGACTTTGAAAAACCATTAATAAGTAATTTTGACTGGTTAGAGCCTAAAGATGCTACATTATTACTTACAAGCATGGGTTTAAGTAGTGTGCCTACTTGGTTAAGACCATTTCACTTACTTAGTAACGGAGAGCAATACAGGGCAGAGTTAGCATACAAAGTAGGTAAAGCTAAAGATAATGAAGTTATTTTGGTTGATGAATATACTTCTGTTGTTGATAGAGATGTAGCAAAAGCTATGAGTTTTGCTTTGCAGAAATACATTAGAAAAACAAAGAAGAAAATTATTTTAGCAAGTTGTCATTGTGATATTATGGAATGGTTACTGCCTGACTGGACTTGTTCACCGCAAAAAGGAGGCGTACTAGAGAAGTGCGACTATCTTCGGAAAGGCAGACCACAAATCGAATTACAAGTTAGTAGAGTCGAAGCTGATACTTGGAACTTCTTCAAAAAGCATCATTATTTAACTGAGGATTGTGCTAAGTCTTGCAAGTTTTTTCTATTTACTTGGAATGATAAACCAATAGGTATAAACGCTGTAATACCTCAACCAAGTGGACATTTTAAGAATGGCGTTAGGGAAAGTAGAATTGTAGTTTTACCAGACTATCAAGGTCTAGGATTGGGTACGACAATATCTAATTTTACTGCTGCAATATATAAGGGTAGTGATTACAGATATTTCACAAAAACAGTTCATCCTGCTATTGGTAATTATAGGAATAGAAATATTAATAAATGGAGAGGTACAGATAAAAACGGTAGAAAATACACAGATAAACACAAAAATAAAAACGAAATGAAGGGCATGACTAACTGGAATGTTTTAAGTAGAACATCATATTGCCACGAATACATAGGTGATGGAATAAGTGGTTATGAAGATTTATTAAAACCTATTAAAGAAATGAGAGAAGGTAAAAAATTATTATTATTTTAAAAGAAAGAATTATGAATTACAACGATTTAAGATCAGCACTATATATCATAGAAAATTATAGTGTTACCGAAATACAAAGAATGATGGAGTTATCTAAGGATATTGATAGCAACATATTAGAAATGGTTTGCAGAGACTTCAAAGTAACACCTAAACAAGTAAAGAGTAAAAGCAGAAAAGGTAATATAAAAATCGCTAGGTTTATAACTATTTATCTACTAAGAAAGTATGGTGAGTTGCCAAGTTTAAAAGAAATAGGTATGTTTTTAGGAGGTAGAGATCATTCAACAATACTTCATTCATTGAGGCAAGTAGATAATTATATAGACACAGGATTTAAAGTTGATGCAATAAACAAATTAGAAGAAGAAGTTAAGTATTTCTTAAAAACGATAAAAGCAGAATTATGAGATTTTTGTCAATAGATAGTTCTTTAGCTAATACAGGTATTGCTTGGGGCGAATATAACAAAGGCGTTTTTTCTGTGCAAGGGATTGATATGGTATCAACAGAAAAGACTAAAAGCAAGTCTGTTCGAGCTAGTTCTGATACAATAGATAGATGTTCACAAACTCTGGGATTTTTAAGAAAACACCTTAATGTTATAGAACCTGATGTAATTTTCGTTGAAACACCATCTGGAAGTCAGAATAGTAGCGCTGCAAAGTCGTATGGCATTGTTTGTATGCTCATAGCGACACTTTCTCCTAGTCCTATACAAGTTACTCCAATAGAAGTAAAACAAGCGACTGTGGGCAAGAAAACGGCTTCTAAGCAAGAAATGATTGATTGGGCGTATGAAGGACATCCAGAAGCTGATGGTTGGCAATTAAGAAAAGGTGAGCCAATGAAAAAAATGGAACATTGTGCGGATGCAATAGCCATAGCTTACGCTGGTATTTCTACTGATGAATTTAAAAGGATAGAAAGTTTTATAAAGTAATAAAAAATGCCACTAAACCTTAATTAGTGGCTAAATATAGTTACGCATAACGTATGGTTGTATGCGCTGTGTGAGGTACGAACATGGCGTATTACAACGTGTTACCAACTGTATGAGCGACTTAAACGAACAAATGATTATTAACAGCACTGCACCTTTTTTATTTTGTGTGGTGGCAAAAATTGCGAAGCAAAATGAATATAGAATTAATTAATAAAGATAGTTTTTTAGCTATAAGAGAATTAGAAGACAATAGTGTAGATTTAATTGTAACAGACCCACCATACGGGATTAACTTTACTAAAGGGTATAAAAGCGGAAGCAAAGAGCTTGTACACGGTGATGATGGGTTTTCTGTTATGGTTTTTGTGGATGAATTAATGCGAGAATTTAACAGGATATTACGACCTAATGGTGCAGTTTATATATTTACAAGATTTGACGTTTACCCTTATTGGTGGCTAAAGATGAAAAACCACTTTGATACAAAGAACCAAATAATATGGTTTAAAGGCGGTGGAGGAATGGGCGACCTAAAGGGCAACTTCTCTTTTAATTACGAAAGTATAATTTACGCCACAAACGGGAAGCATAAAATAAGAGGCAAAAGAGACGGAAGTGTTTGGCAGATTGGAAAATGCAAACAAGAATACCACGAAACGCAAAAGCCTGTTGAACTTATTGAAAAAATAATATTACACAGTAGCGATGAAGGCATGACAGTATTTGACCCTTTTATGGGTAGCGGAACAACTGGAATAGCTTGCCAAAGATTAAATAGAAACTTTATAGGGATAGAAATGGTTGAATCCAATTTTGCGATAGCAAAAAAGAGGGTGGAAGAAAATAAAAAAGAATTAAATGCACCGACTTTATTTAACGCACCGAACTAAGCGAATATTGTTGGTAACACCGAAATAAGCAGCGTTTTAATGCTGTCTTATGAAGTGTTATGAGCCGTTTTAATGGCTAATTTAATTTCTGTTGCATAGATTGTAATAAATAGAGATGTGTTTTTTAAGAATTATGTAATAAATATTTAGATATGAGAAAAAATTACAAAGATATAAGACCTGAAACTAAGGATGCTTTATGGAGTCATTATCTTCAAACAGGAGATAGTTATGAAAAAATGAGAATAAGTTTTGGATTGTCAAATCAATTTATTACTTTAGTGATAGAAGAAAAGTTGGCTAACTTAAAAGCTGAAAAATCGTAGAAATGGTAAAAACAATGGACGACTCTATTGCCTTAGTTAAGATTGCTGTCAAGTATAAGCTTTATGGTAAAAGACATAGCTTGACCACAACATTAACGCCATTAGAATATTCTTCATGCTTTCCTTTTGAAGATCAATACGATTTTATAGCTATTGCAATAGAAGCAACCGATGTTAAGTGGTACGACTTAGAAACAGAAGAATTAGATGAATTTAGGGATTCATTAGTAGTAAAAGTAATGCACAACCCAAGTTTAGATATTAGTTTAAATTAAATTATTGAAAATGAAAGTAGATTTAACAAACGTTCAGGTTATCAAAAAGTTTGATGCCCAAACAACAATAACAAAATCAGGAAAAGATTTCAAAAGACAAGAATTTGTAGTAAAAGCTAGTGAATATGACGAGCTAAAGATTCAAGCTACAAATGATAAAGTAGATTTCTTAAAAGGGATTAACGAAGGTGATATGGTAGATGTTTCTTTCTTTGTTCAAGGTTCTAAGTGGAAAGATGTTTGGTTCACTAATCTAGGAATGGCTTATATTAAGAAGTTAGAATTAGCAGGAAATGTTTCTCACGCATCTTCATCTGCAAGTGACCTTCCTTTTTAGTCTAAAACATTGATACTCAATAGTTCGTATAGTGTACTGAAAAAGGTACACTAGAACTATGGGTGAATACGATCAAGGAAGAAAAGAAGGAAGTGGTTTAGCTAGGAAACTAAGCAAGACTGATCAGAACAAAGAGAAGATACTTCACAACTTAGGACTTCCACGAAATAAAGGACTAGCAAACAAAGCAATAGAAGGAGTGGTGGAATACACTACCTTTATGAAGTATAAGCGAGAAGACGCAGATTTCAAAGAAAGGGTTGAGCTAGTCATGGAAGCAATGCAAGAGCTTCTGTTAGATCGAGTTGAGGAGAAGATGATTGACGCAATGCTAGAAGGACATAAGAAAGAAAATATGTTATCTAGGCAAACCGCAGATTTGGTAAAAACATACTTAAAGACTAAAGGAAAGGATAGAGGTTACACAGAGAAGTCAGAAATACAGAATAGTGGTAATGACCCAATCCAGATTAATTATGTAATGCCAGAGCCTAAGAAAATAGAAAATATTGAAGACCAACAAATAGAAGAAAATGAGTAATAAAGTAGCAATAAGCAATAGACAAGAACCTGTTTTTCAAGGTGATTCAGAATGGAAAGAATACATCATAGATAAAAACGACTTAAACGACACTGTTTTAAGGCTAATCTATGAGCGAGAAGACATTGAATTTGTAAATGAGTATTTAAGTAAGCACTTTAAGCACGATAAAAGACGTAAGAACGTTTATCTGTATGTAAATAAAGATATAGAAGGACTAAAAGGAATATTAATAAATAGAGAAGATATAGAGGTTTCACCTCAGATTTTGGAGTAGTTTGTTTTTAATGTTTTGTTTTTGTTAAAGGGTAAGCTTTGTGGTTTACCCTTTTTTTATTATATTAGCTGAAACAAAAAACGATTATATGTTAAACACAGAAACAAAATCAGCAGTATTAGGACTATCAGCAGAAGAGATTATTGAGTATGCAAGTCAATTCAACCTTTCTAAGCGCAAAAGAATACTAGAGCATGGTATGATAGAGGTTGAAGCTTTTTCGGACGATTACAAAGCCTTAGAGGACGAATGGGAAAAGGTTAGTAACTATTTGGCTGATCGACATCTATAAGGTTGTCCCAAATATTGAAAACTTTTGTGAAAATATATCCGATAAGGTATAGTTTTTTAGATTTTCTATACAAATATATCCGATAGGGTATAAATCAAAACCTGTTTTTCCTAGACCTGTTTTTCCTAGGAGTTCACATAAACTAAGCTAGTTCAGTTAATTCTGTTCTAGCTTTTTTTTATTTTTAGACTTTCCTAAAATCGCCCAGAAGTTTCAGTTTTTTGCCTTAATGTAGAAAAAAAAATAAAAAAAAATGAATTGTAAAAAAAATATATTCAAAAAAAAACAATTTTAAAGAATAAATATTTAAAATAATACATATTTAAAAAACAATTATTAATATATATGATTATTTTAAAAATGGATTTAAAAAAAAAATGAAAAAAAAAATTAGGCTTGAAAAGTAGGCTATTATTGAATCTTAGAAATTAATTGAAATATTTATCAACTTTTTTTGAAACTTTATTTTGATAAGTGAAGTAGAAGTATGTATATTTGTAACAACAAAAACAAAACAATATGAAAGCTTTACTAATTACATTATTAACTATATTATTAATCACTTTATTAATAGTAGCGGGAAGAATAGAAAATAATGTCTCTATTGAAACTTATAACACTAAAGATATTAAGTCTATATATTTACACTACGGTGAAATGAATGACGGAAATAATTTATATAGTGATAAATTAACTGACTTTTGGTTTTACAAAGATAAGAATTTTAAGCACTTTAATTTTAAAGTAAAGAAAAGTACTAATATTTTCGGGGATACTAAATTAACTTATATACACAAATAAAAACAAAAAATTATTTAACTATTAAATTTAGAAATTATGAGAAAAATAACAAAAGATTCAATTAATGCGTTTTTAGAGTCGAAACCTTTCAATAAACAAAATATGGAAGTTGAGGTTTTACTTAATGTTACTATATTAAAGTTACATTGCAACGCAATTGCATATAAATACAACGACCCTGAAAATACTTTAAGCATTACCAATTGTGGTTGGTTTTCAAGAACTACAAAAGAAAGATTAAACGGTTTACCTAATGTAATAATAATGCAAAAAAAGGGCGTCTGGTACTTAAATGATGAAGAGTGGGACGGAAAATTAATTGATATTAAATAAACTATTAACTATTAAATTTAGAATTATGAAAACTTTTAACAAATACAAATTTATTGAAAACTTAAAAGAAGAAATCTCCAATGAATTATCTTATAATTATTCAAAAGGTATGGATATAGACGAGGAAATGATAAGGGAACAAATATATTCTTCTATTGAAAATCAATGTATATACTCTTACGATGCCTGGGCTATTGCTTATGGATTAGGCGAGACCGATTTTGCAAACCCTATAACAGGCGGAACTTGTAAAAATATATATGAACTAGCTTACTATAGCTTATTAGAATATACTGAAAACGAGATTGATGTATATGATATAATTGAAACTTTTGAAACTGAAAATGAAATAAAGTAACATTATGAAACTAACATTTACAAAATTAAGCACGGGAAAGGTAGTAAGTAAAGAAATTACTTTTGCTCAACCCATATCGAAGTCAGTAAACAAAGCCAAAGATTTATTTTATTTTATTGATCTAGAAGATAAGGACACAACAGGCTGTTACAAGGTTAAATCATGCAAAATTAGTAAGATAAACAAAAATAAAACAGATAAAATGATTTTAAACATTATTAAAAGCTATTAATATGATACAAAGCATTAAAAAAATAAACGGGTTAATCGAAATAAAAATAGATAACAAAAGGTATATTTTTATTGATACGGTTAAAAATTCAAAAATTAGTGAACTATTAAAACAAATATAATATGAGTACAATACAAGAATACTACAAAGAAGAACGAACTACTAAATACGATCTATTAACTATTCAAACTGTATTTAGTTACAAAGCATTACCAGAAGGTATTGAATATAAATTTACTTTAGGCTATATAAGTAACAACACGTATTTTTATATTAATACTTTCGAAGAAACTTTCGAAGATTATAATAAATTTATTAAAGCTTGTAAAAATAAAGTTTTAAAACATTTAGCTGAAGAAGAAAGTAAATTTAAGTCTATTTTTATTCAAGATATATTATTTTAAATTATAAGCTTATGAACTGGATTAATAAAACAATAAATAATGAATACGTCGGAAAGTATTTAGATACTAAATTTATTATAAAAATAGATAGTAGGATAAAAAAAGACATCCATATAACTAAAGGTTTCTATGGCTTATTAGATATAAGATATAAAAGTCAAGATATAATGGATAAAAATATTAACCATGCTATAAAAAAAATGATTCATGAATTATAAGGATGAAATAAAACGTACGGTTAACACAGAAATATTCAAGCATGAAATAAAAGAAGTTGAAAGGCTTGAGCTACTTTGTGAAACTTATAAGGGTATCATAAAAGAAGATCTAAAACAAGGCTTTTTGGCTTTGTCAAGTGACCTAAAACAAAAGTTAAGCTTACCTAGTGATTTTTATACTAAAGATATGATACTTTATGAGCTAGATAAGGAATTGAAAGAACTTCATGAAGAATATAAACTACTATTAAAGAAGTACAAAAAAATGAAAAATAGAAAATTAATTAATAGAATATTAAATTTATAAGACTATGTTAACGATACAAAAATTAGACTGGATAAGAAACAATACTTGTGAAGCTTTTCAAGAGGATATAAGCTTAATTAACTGGTTAACTAGATGCTCATACTTAAAGGACGTAAAAAAACAATTAGATAAAGAAATAAAACAAGGTATATTGAAAGATAGCAAGCATATAAGTGAACAAAAATACATAAACTACTTGATCAATAATTATTAAAACAAAATATTATGCAATACTATAAACTAAATAACAAAGGCACAAAGTGGATTAAAACAACCTACAAAAAAGGATTTAGAACTATTAAGCTATATGATGACAATCTAAAGTTTAAAGGATTGGGGCTATATTAAAGCTAAATAAAACCAACAAAACTATTTAAAGTCTCTACATTAATTTGTAGGGGCTTTTTTATTTGTACCTAATCAAGTCAATAACAAATAAGATACAATAATTCGATTTAAGGCACTTTAGAGGCGTTCTAAGGTGCTTTTGTGTATCAAGCGGTATATTGTATCCAAACAAGGTGTTTAAGGCGTTTAAAAGGCTTAAAATGAACCTTTATTGATTTGATATAGTACAACATGAAACACTTAGTTAATATAAGTACTTGCAATACAATAGTTTACAACAACTTACGATATATTATTTTGTTTAAATTGAAAATGTAAAACAATATTTTGTATTCGATTAAAGGGGTATTTGAGGTTGTATTTGAGGTTGTAAAGGCAGGATTAGGGGAAGAATAAAATAAGATTATAGGATTATAAATATACATTACATTGTTCCACACACATAAACTTTAATGTAATACCCACTAATCATTTTAGCATTATTGTCTGTCATCCTGTCATAAATTCTTGGATTAATACCTAACTAAATGCTAAGAATCTTAGAACGTAGTGATAGGGTACGTTTCAGAAAATAAATTTGTCTCATAACCTTTATTATGTTAAATAGGATTCTTTATGGATGCTAGTACTGTATAAGAATTTTAGCAATTTAGATTGAATCTAAATAAGGTATAAGTCGTTGATAATCAAGGCTAATTTTGCGTCTTTTCGGGAACGCCACGAATATTATACCCCTCACCCAATTTTTTCTACCAAAACCCCTTTTTGAGTCCTAAAAATTTTTTTTGGTAACAAAACCCCTTTGTTGTATTTTAGTTCTATGAAAGATTTAAAGAATTATAAAGAAGTAGATTTAGGTGTTACATTAGCATCTTTTTACAGAGAAGAATTATTTGCAACGGGAATCGTGAGGAAGTGTAAGACTGTTTCTAAAGACAGTAAATATGTTAGATTTACGATAAGACTAGATCGTGAAGAAGTTAGTGTAACTGTTCCGACAGATAATTGTATCCTTATGAAGAAATTAAACGGCAGAAAATGGACTCATGTAGTTTGGATTGACAAGCGTTATTTTATGAGAGAAATTAAGTACGCCTAATCCTTTTTGGTTTACTTTTTATAGTTAAGTAATATACTAGTAGTGTACATATAACTACTAGTAGTTTACTTAAATACGAAGTTAAAATAAAAAAGTTGTTTAGTGTTTTGGAGTTATGAAAAAAGTTGTTATATTAGTGCTTATAAAACAGAAAAACAGTATGGAAATTAAGATTGAATTAGAAGACTTGGTTTTGAGCCAGACATTATTGATGACAGAAATTATTTTAGGCGATGCTCCTGTTAAATTTATTAAGGTTGCTTTTGCAGACCAGATGGATATGATTAATGATATTGGTCAAGAGAATTATGTTATTGACTTTATGGAAAGATTAAAACAAGCTAAAACAGAATTAGAACTATGAAAAAATACATAAAAACAAGTGATGAGATGTTTAAGGTTGAGGAACTTCAACATATTAAGAAGGATATGCAATTCTTAACTACTGGCACTTGCTTTTATAGGGTTGTTTTAAATCACAAAATAAAGATTCCTTTTAAAACATACGAATTAATGGAAGAAGGATATGAGTTGATTATTGACTTCTTGTTAAACAGTAAAGAAAGAACATTAAACATATAGGACTATGAGAACAGAAGTAAAATTAGAAAACGGAACTATTTTAAAAGTAGGAAAGAAGTATGTACACGCCACTTGGCTTAGAGATGAAGTCTATGAGATTACAGCAATAGGTCGTGATTTGTTTATGTACATATCTGAAGGAAAAGATTATGAATTAACACACGAAATAGATAATGATTGGATTCCTTACCAAGAAGAGAAAACAGAGAAGTGGTATGAGATATTAGCTTATAACTCTCTTGGAATAGGCAATCATAAGTTTTGTAACTCAAAAAACTTGTCTAATTATGAAGTGGATATAGACATCCTAAGAGAATGGGATTCTAAAGAAGAAATGATCAACGATTTAAAGAAGTAATTATGAACAAACTAGAAGAATTAAAAGCAGAAAGAAAAGCATTAGATGCTGAAATTGAAAGATTAAAATCTAAGAAAGAAACTATCCATACACCTATTCCAGATAGCATAGTGTTTGAGAGGGATATGTTTCACGATGGTCAATTAGGATTAGTCGTAAAAGGTCATACTTTTTATGCAAATAAAAAGCTTTACGAAGTAATGACAACATTAGTAGAAGACCAACTAACAGGCTCACAAATGCGAGTAGATGAAGTAAAGTATGAAGATTTGAAAGTTGGGGATATATTTGTACCATCATCAGGAAGTATAAAGATTACTAATTTCAGTGAGGTAAATCTTTTTAGAATAAAAACCCTTGAAAAAGACCTAAGAGTTAATACAAAAGCTGAAACAGAAATGTTATCTATAGATGATAGTCGTTACCACTACTACAAAGTATCAATAAAGTAAAACATGAAAAAACTAAAAACAATATTTATAACTAGCGATAATTATTTCAGAAATCTAATATTATTTCAATTAATATTATGTGTTCTACTGATTTTAGTGTTGAGTAATGGTAATATATTAAAATTATTTATGTAATGAATAAAATACTTATAGCTATAATAATTCTAATGTCAGCGGTTATCTACAAGCTACAAAGTCGTAACGATATTCTTATAGAAAACGTACAAACTATTTTTGAATCACTACATGAATGTGACTCATCTTACACAGAATTAAAACAGAAATATGCGTTGCAACATAATAGGGTCAGGAAATAGTTTGAGAAACTTTAACTTAAATACCCTAACAGGGGTAAATATATGCTTAAATTACACTTATAAGCATTTCAAGGGTAGTGATTACACTATTTTCTTTGATAATACGCCTGAATTTATAAAAGAAGCACCAAATCCTCAGTATTTAAAGGTTTTTGGAGGTCAATGGATTAACAAAGGCTCTGAAATATCTAAAGAACCAATGACAATACCTAATTTCAACGCTACTTTTGTGATGGCTTTAGCTGTTGCTATTCATTTAGGCTTCAAAGACATACATTGCTATGGGATAGACAACAGATTAGAGGAATATTTACATTGGTACTCAGTCCATAAGCCTAGCAACAGAGAAAAAGAGATATATGGAAGGCATTTCGATAGAATAGACAGGTTTTTAGCTAAAATAAAGCCTTCTCTTAGCGATTACAACATATATATGTATGATTCTAACATAAAACACTTCATAAACAGAGATTTACGTGGGTAATTTATTTGATTTTTCAGAAGAAATTCAACCTACAAACGGGTGGATAAGATTCAATCAACTTTACGAATTAGAGGTGTATTTGAACGCTGAATGGATAAAATTAGAGGAATATGAGCGAATTATCGAAGAAAAGGATGGAAATTTGTAGAAAATGCGTATATTTAATACCTAAAGTTGAGATTTGCAGGGCGTGTGGGTGCGTAATGTATGCAAAATCTAAAATTCGGTGGGCGGTTTGCCCGAAAGGTAAATGGAATAATATAAAAAATGAAGATTAGAAAGTGGTTTGAAAAGGTGAGTAATCACGAAACTAAGAAGGCTTTAATAGCGAATTTAAACAGAACGCACGAAAAAGAACTTAGATTCTACGAAAGGTTGGATGTTAAAGACAAGAAAAGCTTTCGATTAACAGCTGAAAAAGAAGAAAACTCTCTTTTAATGGCTATAGTTAATGGGATAAATTTAAACGACAATTCAAAACCCAAAAAATATTGGGAAAATCTTATAGAAATAAACAGAAACGAGCTAGAAGAGCTAACTAAATACAGATTAGATAATTGGTGTAGTGAGGATTACGTTATACCAACAGACTTAGACTACTCTAGTACTCATTTTGAAGCCGTAGATAATTTTGGAAGAAAATCTACTTGGAGGAAGAATCTTCTTTGGGATTACTTTGAACCCTCTCATTTGCGTAATCTAACAATACTTGCTGTAATGTGCTTATGTTATTAGTAAGTGTATTCACTCTTTTCATTTGAGCTTGTCGAATCTCTTTATTTCTTTTTTCGACTTTTCTTCTATGTTCTTTCTTTCGTTTTCCCATGTATCTATGTACGATAACTAATTTATAAAGTTGTCGTAGAATAGAATGTGAACGATACAGAATACACAGTTACCACATTAGATCAGTTAGATGATTATCAGCAATTCATAAATGAATATGGTCTTTGTCAGGTCATAAATATATATCATAGCTACGATTGTGTTTGCTTTTCTGATAACGATAATTCTAGGTGTGGCTATGAATATGAGGTTGTGGAAGCTGTTTGTGAACATAAAGAAAAGGAAGGAAGAATTTATATATTAGAAATCAACGACAAAATTAATCTTAGTTAATGAAAAACCCTTATTCGTTTGAATACAATGCGATATTGGAAGATTTAGAGGATGAAAGCTTAGAAGTTTCAAAAGCACTACAATTACAGTATCGGCTTTGTGAATTGAAGATGCTAATGAAAGAGCATCAAGATAAGCTTTTAAAGGACAGAAAAGAAATATTCAGGAAAAGAGCTGTTCCAGATCACAAACGAGTTAGAGAATCAGAGCTATCAGACCTTAGAGCATTTAAACATATGCTAGAGAACAGGGAAATATGTAAGCAGTATAAAGCATCGACACTAACTAAGTGGTCACACGACTTAAATAAGGGTAAATTACCAACTAATTTTGTCAAATATTTGAAAGCGAATGGATATAGAATTGAACAACAAAGAAAATGGAGTAAACCAAATGGAAGAAAGAATGGAAAATAAGCAAGAAGTAAAGGGCTACAGAATTGTAGATCAAGAAGTAAAAAAAGACCAATTAACGGAAGGTAGTTATTATTTCAACGGAAGAATAGGTGAGAAACCTATTAAGATTCTTAAAAAGTCTTCCAACGATGTACGTTGCGAAATATGGAATGATTATCAGTCTAAATTTAAGATATTCCATTGCGATTACGATGGTTTTTACACTAAAATTCAAGTTCCTGTTTATGAGTAAGGGTTTTGACACTATTGAGTTGATCGAGTTAGGTTTTAAGCAAAAGAAAACCGACGTTATAGGAGACTATTACCTACAATTAGACTTAAATGGACTTTCTTTTATCACTAGAGAAACGTTTATAGAACTAGGTAAGGGTGAATTATTTACTTTAATAGCTTTAGCTGATTATGAAGAAACAAGAATCGAAAATACAAGAGATTTGCAAGATATTATCCGAATCTTTGGAAAACAATAACACTAAAATAACTATTATAATAGAACCTGCTAATGGGTTAACAGCTGAACAAATTGAACAGGCTAGAAAAGCTGGACACGAAGGAAAAGATGTTTATTTTTAATGGAATATAAGATAGCTATAATAAGAGAGTATATATATCAAAAAAAAGGTGTTTACGTGGATATATCACCACCAGACAACCATTTTAGGTATAAAATAATGGAATATATGTATCATATAGCTAAATCTTCACTAGATAAGAATTGATATGCCGACTATTAACTTTAAACCTAGTATAAAACAGAATATAGCTTGGCAACATTTGGTAGATCATAAAACTTCATTTGTTGGTTATGGAGGAGCTGCTTCTGGCGGTAAGTCATGGTTAGGTGTTAATTGGATAATAAT
>Ga0208644_1001718_pt1 | contig 18065 bp, 20 predicted proteins | sample VirMetDEL_Nov_18_FD_184517 | JGI IMG/M metagenome (GOLD analysis project Ga0208644, IMG submission 184517) | Aqueous microbial communities from the Delaware River and Bay under freshwater to marine salinity gradient to study organic matter... | ecosystem: Environmental > Aquatic > Marine >... | reverse complement strand
TGTTATTAGTGAACATTGCCAACATATCGTTATCAAGTGATCCACCGCATTGTTGACAGGTAAAAAGCTTATCGCAATCATCGCAAGCAAAAAGCTCATCAAGTGTTTTGTGTATAGTGTTACAATTATACATCTATTGCCCCCGAATCTAAAACCATAACTATTTTTTTAGTATTTAAGTCGTAAACCTTGCCCGTTGCTAGTTCTATCGCGTAGTTATCATAAGGTTTAGTATAATCGGCGGTTGTACCGTTGATGTAGTCAATATCTTTTAACCACTCATAACACCCGCCTAAACCCCACGCGTGGCCCCCTGTAAAGCTATTCTTGCCATTATATACATCCAGTGTGAAGTGGTAATAGTTTGCACCTCTAGTGTTCATACTGTAAATGCTACCACCCCATGAGTTCAAGAATTTTAAAACGGGTTTTATAGTGTTTTTATTTAGTTTACGGGTTGATGTTATATAGCTCATTTTAAACCTTTCTTATTGTATTATCTCTGTAAAGTCATAGCGGTTTGGGTTATCGTACCGCCAAATGTGAAAAATTGTTTTACGTTTTTGTTTTTTTTGCATAGTTATGCCTCTGTAATTAACTTTTTTATGCCTTGCAATGTATCAGACATTAACCGTTGAAATTGCCCGTTCTTTTCAACGTAGGCCACGTAGTAGCCGTTGTGTTTGTTTTTTGTAATTGTTGTGTTCTTATATTGCATAACTACCCCAAAACCGTTGTTGGTATGTTATGTTCAATCATATAGTTGTAAACGCTAAACATTTTACTATAACCGTTAGGTATATTCTTTTGTTTTGCAGCGTGGCTAAAGCTTTTAGCGGTTGACCACCCTCGCAAGTAACCTTCGGTTAAGATGTTCTGGATATATGGTGATAATTTATCGGCCATTGCCTTGTCTACCTTGTATTGTATCATTATAGTACCTCTTTTATTATTATTGTTTACAGATATAAGCAAGAGTATTAACCTTGTGGAGTTTCTGGTTAAGCGTCCCTACCATCGCTTAACTCTTGCTATCACTGTATGCTATTCAATCGTTATAATTGAATGATTAGATTATAGCACACAAAATAATAATCCTGCAAGTACTTTTTAATACTTTTTTGTAATAAACTTGTGTATAACTATTGCATAACAGAGGTGATATTGCTATAATTATGTATAAGTAGTACATTAGCAATATGAGTAAAACCGCCAAAAATACCATAAAACTTGCCCCAAAAGTAAAAGCATTTGCAGATGAGTTAATAAACAACCCTAAAATAAGCCAAACAGAGGCCTACATAAGAACACATAAAACAAATAACCGCACAACCGCTAGAATCAATGCAAGTAAAACGCTAACAAATACCAATGTGCCCGAATAAATGCAAGTAAAACGCTAACAAATACTAATGTACAAATCTATCTTAATAAGCATATAGACAAGGCAAGGAATAAAATAGTGCAATTAATAGATAGCGAACGTGAAAATATAAGCTTACAAGCTAGCGAAATGGTACTTGATAGAGCGTTAGGTAAACCAGTACAACAGACCCAAAATATAAACCTCAATATTGATAGCGCCTTGAACGATATCTTATAAAGTAACAGAGGTGTATTAAGAGGGTAGGGGAGGGGGATACACCCAGATATGCGCGGGGGTATACAGTATACAGAATACGAAGTATGAGTACTATCCACAGAAAGATATGTCCTAGTTTTAAATAATGGTAGGTATACGGTATACGGTATACGGTATACAGTATATAATAAAGGTATGCCTAAAATAACTGTATATATTAGAAACGATGATTATATTAAATGGAAACAAGTTCCAAACAAATCAGAATTCATTTCAGCGGCGTTGAATGATAAAGAACCAATCAAACCTATTAAACAAATTAAACAACCCAAACAAACTAACTCTAACTTCACCTTTTGTAAAAACGGACACCCTATAATAGAGGGGAGGGGGGTTTGTTTTGGTAAAGGTTGTAAATACAATTAGGAGTTCTCAAAATTTATGCTACTAACTGAAGAAGAAAAACAGAAGCTAGAAACTCTTTCTCCTGAACACAGAAAGCTTATTGAAGTAGCCAGAGATTTCCACAGGTACTGTTTAAACAACTTAAAAATTCGAACCAAGAATGGTGACGTCGTTGGTTTGGAACTTAACAATATTCAAAAGAAAATAGTAGAACTCGTTTTAGACGATTTAATGAATCAAAGACCTGTCCGATACATTGTCCTAAAAGCAAGGCAGGAGGGCGTATCAACAATCGTAGAGGCTTTAATTTACTGGTGGACTGCAACTCATAAAAACGTCAAGTCTAAAATCGTAGCCCATGATGGAGACACCGCCAAGCAGCTATACGAAATGTTTCGCCGCTACTACGACAACTCAAACCCATTATTCAAACCAGCAACCAAGTACAATACTCGAACAGACCTTACTTTTGATAACGACCAAGGCACCGGAATTAAATCGCAAATTGACGTAGCTTCCGCTCAGAACACAGGTACTGGTCGTGGACAAACCATTCAGTGGTTGCATGGTTCCGAAGTTGCTATGTGGCCAAATGGAGCCGAATTGGTAGCTGGACTTATGCAGGCCGTACCTAAACTTCCCAACACTGCTATCTTTTTAGAATCAACCGCTAACGGAATTGGAGATTTCTTCCACAAAACGTGGCAAGCATCAAAAGCCGGCAACTCAGTCTTTAAACCATTATTCTTTAGTTGGAAAGAACACGAAGAATACCAACTTACTCCGCCTAAAAACTTCAAACTAACGCCAGACGAAAAGAAATTAAAGAAAGATTTCGATTTAACTGACGCTCAGGTTTACTGGCGACGTGAAACCATGAAGGAATTCGTAGCCGACCCGCAAAAGTTCTACCAAGAGTACCCGCTTACAGACGCAGAAGCCTTCCTAAGCAGTGGTAGAAGCCGCTTTGATATACCTTCTTTAATTAAAATGGAAGAAAAATGCTTTAATCCTACCGCTTATGAACTGTATGAGGACGAAGAAATCGTCGCAAAGCCACTTATCGGTGCTCCGTTAAAGATTTGGAAGATGCCGCAGCCCGAAAAGAGCTATGTAATCGGTGCAGACGTAGCTGAGGGCGTTAATAAAGACTATTCAGTAGCTACAATCATGGATGAGGACAACATGGAAACCGTAGCAAGATGGAGGGGGGATGCCGAACCAAGTGAATTCGGTGAAATATTAGACCAACTAGGCAGATTTTATAACAATGCTCTAATCGCAGCCGAAATAAATAATCATGGTCTTACCACAGTCCAAAGATTAAGAGATTTAAACTATTCAAACCTATATAGACGTGAAAAAGGCTTAGAAGAACGCTTTGAACAGCATACATCTAAGCTTGGTTGGAAAACAGACCGCAAAACTAAACCTTTAATGATTGACGCATTAAGTGAAGCTATCACTGCAGGCAAGATCAAAGACTACGACTTAACATTTGTTAGGGAATGTATGAGTTATGTAATTGACGAGCGGGGGCGGACCAACGCACAGCAGGGAGAACATGACGATACAGTCATCTCAACTGCAATTTGTTTACAAGTTTTTGATTGGAACGACGCAGTAGTCGGGAATAAATACGTCAAATCAGCAATCCCCGAACAATACCTCACAATTAAGAGCCGTATGCAAAAGCTTAAAAAAACGTTATCATTTTAAAGTACATTTGATATTATGTGACTGGAGACATACATGAACGACAAAAATACAGTACGAAATGTGATGGGGAAGTTCAACAAATCCCGCAACTATACACGAAAAGGCTTTTGGAAAACTTGGAAGAACGCACGTAAACTCTTCAACAACGAACGAGTAATGGCAAACTATATTGGTAACTCTGATACCTTTGTTCCAGAAACATTTACTATTTTACAATCCATTAAATCAAACGTTATTGGCGGTAAGATTTCTATGAACTACTTACCAACCAGAGACGACCAGACTGGTGATACAGAAGTTCTCAATTCATTGATGGCTCAAGTGTGGGAACAAGATCGCACCAAACTAAAAGCTTCATGGGCACTAGAAGATTCACTTATTACAGGTAACGGTTATTTGTGGCAGTACGTTGAAGATGGTCTACCAGTAAACTTATACGTTCCTACTGAAGATAACTTCTTTGATACATCAGCTACTAATTATGAGAATCTACGTTTTGGTGGGTATCGTCATTTGACAACCCTAGATGACCTCAAAAAAGAAATGATGACCAATCCTGACTACGATGAAACAATTCAAGACAGTGAACTAAAAATTCCGAAGTATAAAAACCTTGACAAGATTAAACCGTTATCTGAAAGTGGTGAAACTAAAATTGGTGACGACAAAACTGCTAAACAATTACGCGAAGAAATGTTGGCGGGCGCACCACTTGGCGAAGAATCAGGACAAGATGATAAAGAAACAAACATTGTTGAAATTATCTGCTACTTTGACAAAGAACGCATGATTAAAATAGCAAACCGTTCAGTAGTTATCTTAGATGTAGAAACACCATTTAAGCGTGAAGAAAAAACTATTGAAAGTGTTGACGATATGGGTAACCCAGTACAAATCGTACTTCCTGAAATAGAACCATTTATTCCAGTTGCCCCAGCCAGAGATTATGTAGATGGTGCCATGTGGTACGCAAAGGGCGAAGTAGAAGTTATCGGTGAACTACAAGAACTTCTAAACGATACTCAAAATCAAAAGACCGACAATCTTAACTACACGTTAAACAGAATGTGGACCCTTGACCCATCACAAGCTCACAAGAAAGACGAGATTCAATCAGTACCCGGTGCAGTCTTTACTATCCCTCCTGGCTCATTAGAGCAAATTCAAACCGCTTCAATCGGTGGTGACGCAGACAATGAAATGATGCGTATTACTTCTGCTATGCGTCGTGCTACTGCGGCTGATGAACTTATCCAAGGAGCAGCTACCGACGGAACGATTACCGCTACTGAAGTACGGGCACAACTAGCACAAGCAGGTACACGCTTTGGTTCTAAAGTTGAAAACTACGAAAATGAATTCTTCTGTATATTAGGTAAAAATATGTTCAAGATTCTTCAAATCTTTACTACTCAAGAAATAGCTGTAAGAATGCTTGGGCCAAAAGGCGTAGAGTGGAAAAACTACAATCCAGGTGAATTCTTAGGTGACTACGACGTCAAGGTTGCTCTTGACGGTACAGCTCGTGTCCTCAAGGAAACAGAAAAACAAGAAGCAATGCAGTTCTTCTTAATGGCAAGTAAAATGCCGTTTGTAGACCAACAAGTATTATTCAAGATGGTTGCTGGCAAACTGTTCGATAAAACTGAACAAGAATTACGCGACTTGATTGCCGCCCAACCTATGGGAGTACCTGGACAATTACCGGGTGAGGTTTCTGGTGAAATGGGTGGTATGCCACAAGCAGGTGCGGGTGAGATGGCACAAATGCCAATGAGCCAAGCTGAATCACAAGTAACAAATCAGGAGATGCAAGGTGCTGGCATGAATGTACCTGGCATGCCACAAGCATGAAGCCCGAACTAAGAAACTCACTAAGAGAATTTATTAAATCACCAGCAGGCGCAGAGTTGCTTGGGCTTTTAATTAACCAAGAACTAGCATTAGAAGCTGAAGCCACAAAAAAAGATGTTACTATCGATAGACAGGTACAACTGTTTAACAAAAAACAAGGAGTGTATTGGGTGCGTACACTCATTAGCGACCTTATCGATGCTCGCAATGGGAAGTAAGGCACCTTTACTTCCCTTTATGGGTATTGACACTTACTAGTGCAACCATTACTATTTTGCTAGGTGCAGCAACTTAACTAAAAAAGGAGACGTTATGGAAGAGACCACAACCTCAACGCCTCAAGACGAACAAACTCAGGCGGCAGAGCCACAACTTGAGAGTCAAGAGACGCAGGCGGTTCAGGAACCAGCAGCAGCTGAATCCCCTAACACCCAACCAGCCGAAGAACCTTCGGACGACAAAGAGTTACTGGATTGGGCGAGTAAGAAAGGCATCTCAACAGATGACCCAGTGAAACTACTTAAAATGGTACGCGAAAGCGAAACCAAAATGCACCAAGCTACCAATGAAGCTTCAAAACTTCGTGATGGCGTGCAGGAAGTAGCTCAGAATGACGGTCAAGACGATGTTTACCAACTTATTAACCGCTTAAAAGTAACCGAGTTTTATCTCAATAATCCAAATGCCCGTGATTACGATGGCAAGATGGCTGAGATACTAGAGGATAAACCTTATTTGGCTAATGACCTCGAAACGCTTTATGACCTGGCCAGGTTTAAAAGTGCAGACGAGAAATTAGTTGAAGCCAGGCAGGCTGGAAAGACTGAAGCTCTGAAACAAATTACTAAATCAGAGTTAGCAGCACCACCACAAAACACGGCTACAACCCGTCAAACTCCTAGTGATGAAATACCAAACTTTACTTCAGTTGAAGATTATGAAGCTTGGAAAACCAAAACTGGATTCGACCCGTTTGCAGTCCCATAATTAACAAATAAGGAGAAAAGAAATGGGCTTAGGAACCGACCAAATGACCGGTACTACTCTTGCTGTGTTTCGCCCCAATATTTGGAGCATGGAAACACTCAAAGCTCGCGAGAGTAACCTAGTTCTCGTTCCTCTGGTAAAACACTATGATCGAGACATCGCAGGAAAGGGACAAACAGTTGAAATCCCTAACTTGTCAAATTTAACAGCTAACGCTAAAGCAGCTAACACTCAAGTTACGCTTAACGCTGTTACTGAAACCAAAACAACAATCAGCATCAACCAACACTATGAAAGTTCTTTCTTGCTTGAAGATTTTGCTGACATTCAATCAGCTTACGACGCAGCACGTGAGTACACACAAAAGACTGGTTATGCACTAGCTGAAAAAATGGATAAATTTGTTGCTACAGACTTAACTGCAAACGCTGCTAAAACTATCGGTGTTGCAGGTACAGCTCTTGACGACACTGTAATCCTTACAGCTAACCGCTACCTTGATGACGCTAAAGCTCCTACAACAGAGCGCTATTTAGTTGTTACACCAAAAGGTAAGCAAGACCTTCTTGCTGTTGACAAGTATGTAACCTACAACGCTCTTGGTGTTGGTGGTGACGCTAACAGCATTAAGAATGGCCGCATCGGTCAAATTTACGGCGTAGAAGTATTTATGAGCCAGAACCTTGTAGTTACTGCAGGTACACCTGACACTCATAAGAACATTATGTTCCATCGAGAAGCTTACGCAATCGCTGTTCAGAAAAATATTTCATTTGAAGAACAACGTAAAGCAGAGTACCTTGGTACTTTGTACGTAGCTCAATCTCTATGGGGTGGTAAGATTCTACGAAGCGACCACGCTGTAACAGTTCAGTGCTAAAATAGTACTGAGAGATGCAAGAAAGGCCTCTGAAAAGGGGTCTTTTTTGTTGCCAATAAATCTCGGTTATGTTATTGTTGAATTACAGGAGGTGCCAATGGCTCAATTAAACATAGACGACAAGTATTTACCTGATTTAATTGTTAGGAAAATGGTTGTTCAAGAACAAATTAACGAATCTAAGAAAATAATATTTAGAAATTATCTTGATCATACTGAGGGTACAAAACGTAATCAAGATAACATGGTTGCAGAAGCTGAATTCAATATTAAACAACTTACAAAAAAGATTGATACGCTTCAAGAAGAACTCGACAAACTAGAAAAGGAATAGTTATGAAACTAGCAGTGGTGGTGCCGTCACGAGGCTTACTCTTTAGCCAAACAGCTGAAGAATTGCTTAATGAGATAAAAGATATTCCACATAAACTCTTTATTACGGTTGGTAAGCCGCTGCCAGAATGTTTTAACGCTCCAGTCAACGAAGCACTGAAAGACCCAGAGATTACTCACATTTTAATATGTGAAGATGACATGATTATTCCTAAAGGTGTCTTAAAAGCTATGATTAAGACTAATTATGCCGTAGTGGCTCTTGATTATCCATTTAAGGGACATGACGCTACCACCCTGCATGCTCCTGACGGTTCTGCGTTATACACTGGCACAGGATTCATGCTTATTAACCGTCTTATCTTAGACAAAATGGAAAAACCATACTTTAGAACAGACATAGCCTGGGATAGCATGATAACCAAAGAAAATGAAATACTTTTTTGGCCACGAGATGTGTCTAAGAAGAAAACGTACGGGCTACATGATGTTCATTTTGGAATACTATTGTTTGCTAATCAGATACCAATCTGTGTGCCACCAGTGACGGCAGGGCAACGTAAACTTGTGGAAAAGGGCAACAGTGAATCAAACATGGGCGTAGACTCCATCAAGGAACTACGCAGAGTATGGCGCAACAACACCACCAAGAATGAATCACCAGAAATCATTGCTGCATTTCTTAAACGAATTAACCAACTAAAAAGCGTAAAGATACTTACCGCTAAACCAGAAAACGTGTATTACGAAGATGGTCAAGCCAGAATACGGAGTGAGCATGTCGTCGTATAAAATAGCGGTTATTATTCCATCTAGGGGCACAATGTATGCCGATACATTAAAAGAAATTTTAGAAAATCTTGAGGGGTTTGATTACGACATATTTTGGTCACACGGCAAACCAATTCCAGATTGTTTTAACAAACCAATTGAAAAAGCACTAGAAAAGAAATGGACTCACTTCTGGTTAGTAGAAGAGGACATGGTTATACCCCCTCAGACGCTTCAGAAGCTCCTAGAAGCTGATGTAGACGTGATTGCATGTAATTACCCAGTATTAGACGGAACGCCCAGTGTGCACGCTGATATTGAGGGAAACGCGTACTTTACTGGTACTGGATGTATGTTGGTTAAAGATGCAGTGTTCAGAAAGCACAAAAAACCTATATTCAGGAGTGATATTGGTTGGTTAATAAGAAGCCAAGGAAAAAATCTTAAATTATCTGCACAAGAGTTTGACCCAACTGAAGTTTATGGATACCACGATGTAACTTTTGGCATTTCGAGATATTTAAGCAAAAAACCAATAGTAGTTGCCGATGTCGTATGTTATCAACGTAAACTGAAGAAAAAAGGCGAAAAAGACACTAATCAAGGTCAAGATACTATTGAACTCATTAAAGATTTAGGTACTTTGTATTTTGATACAGAGGAACAAGAAAAAAAAGAAAATGTGTTAATGGAAGTCTTATATGATGGCAAAGTTATGTTCATGCAAAAAGAACATGCTAAGAGACTTATCAAAGAAAAAAAAGCAAAATTGCTCACTAAATCATATAAATATCTCACAGTTGAGTTTTTTCATAACCCAGAATTGATGGACCAGATATGAACTTACTCATTTGCCTTATAACATTTAATCGCTTGGATTACACGCAACGGACTATCCAATCTTTATTAGAAACAATAGAAGTGCCGTATTACCTAGTCGCAGTTGATAACAATTCGTCAGACGGTACACAGCAATGGCTAAAAGAATGCGGATTATTTGATGAAGTCATATTGAATCCAGATAACTATTACCCAGGCAAAGCTACTAATATTGGTTGGACACAGGGATTACTAAGTTATCCACAAGCCACACATCTTATGCGACTTGATAACGACATGCATTTTGAAAAAGACTGGGATACTAATGTCAAACGTTATTTTGATGCTATACCAGAACTAGGACAATTAGGATTAGACCACGACGCTATTAGTGCCGATGAAAATAATGTTGGTGGAAGTATTTTTACATTAAACGGAGTAACCGTAGATGGATGGCCAGGTTGTGTTGGTGGTCCAAACATAATACGCAGAGAAGTCTGGGAAAAAGGTGCTAGGTATGATGAAACTCCTTGGTATTCAGACGGAACGGGCAGGACAATGCAAGAAGATTCCAAGTTTAGCCGCTTTATTAGGAACAAATTAGATTATTTTATTGGACACCCAATAGAACGTTTATCTTATACATTTGCCAATCAATCTAACTGGGAAGATTATCCAGATTATTATTTAAAAACTATGACAGAGAGGGGGTATCAAAATGTCTACAAAGAAAAACTCGACGAACTTAAAAAACAAAGTGCTGATGTTACTACCGAGCAGGAGTAGAGCGGAAAAAATAGAACCATGTATTGAAGCGTGGAGACAAACCCATAAACAAAGCGATTTGTTGGTTTTGTTGGATGATGATGACCCAGAGTTGAAAAAATACAAACGCCACAATGATGTTATGTATGATGTGGGACAAAGAATCCGCATGTGTCCAACAGTCAACCGTGCGATACTTGATTACCCCAATTACAAATATTACGGCTTTATTGGTGATGACCACATATTCCGTACTGATGCTTGGGACCAGAAACTAATTTCAGCAATCGAGAACAAAGGTGGTGGCTGGGGTATTGCTTACGGGAATGACCTATTGCAAGGTGCACGACTAGCTACGCACTGTGTAATGAGCAAAAACATCTTAGATGCCGTCGGCTATATGGCTATACCTGGTCTTACGCATTTATACATGGATGATTTCTGGATGAATCTGGGAGCAAATATAGACAGACTATTCTACGAACCAGAAGTCATCATTGAACACATGCATTATTCCATTGGTAAAAGCGAGGAAGATGCACTCTATACTGAGGTAAATTCCTACAATATGAATAGCCACGATAAATTAGTGTTTGATTACTGGAAAAACAATGACATGCTCAGAGATGTCTACAAAGTGAAAGAAGCGATGAAATGAAAATTGGAATAACAGGACATCTTGGGTTCATTGGTAAGCAACTTATCCAGAAGTTTGAATTACGTGGAGATTATGTAAATATATTTAGTGGAGATATACGAGACCCCAAAACTTTTTTAGACATTAACTACACCTACGATTACTTCTATCATTTTGCGGCACCAAGTTCACAAGTACAGTTTGCTCGCAACCCACAATACTGCATAGAAACAACTTTAGTGGGATTTATGAACATTGCTACGGCTTGTAAGCGTAACAACGTCAAACTTGTTTATCCATCAACTGGCATATTAAGTCATGGCAAAGCCAATGAATACGCACGATGCAAGGCAATCTGTGAAGATTACGCTCAAAACATGGAAAGTATTGGTTTGAGGATATTTGCTTCCTACGGTCCATACGAGGGTCATAAACGTGATTTTGCTTCAGTACCGTACCTTTTTGCTAAAGAGGTTGTAAATGGCCGTAAACCCATTGTATTTGGCTCAGGAGAGCAAGTTAGAGACTTTATCTATATAGACGATGCAATTAACGCAATCGTAGAACTTGCTGAGAACAGCAATAAGAAAGTAGTAGATATTGGTTCTGGAGTTTCAGTTAGTTTTAACGAGATACTTAGAATTATTTACGATATTACCAAAAAACCCAATGATGTCGTTTATGTGCCTAAGCCAAACGAGTATGTAGACGAGACTCACGCTAACGTAGAAGAGATGCTTACCTATTACCGACCAAGGATAAGTTTACACACAGGCTTAAACAGAATTATAGAATCATTAAAGCAATAGTAGTATAATCGCAAGTATGAAAGTCCAATTCCAAGATATTATTGATGAACTTGACGATAGGTTAGAATCAGAAAACAAGAACAAAAAAGAATCAGATAATTTAGATTCTATCGTAGGTTCAAATGATGCGGTACAAAAAGCCGTTATAGATACCACTAAAATTTTAATTAAGTTTTTAGCTGAACACACATCTAAGGTTGAGGTTACTAATCACCAAGACCAAGTAGAAGTAGTGTCAACGCCCGATGTGCAGAATGTAGTAGTAGCTGTCGCTTCACTTGAAAAAACAATCAAAGAAAACCATGTTACTGACGTTAATACAGTAGAAGCCATCAACAAGCTTGGTAAATTGCTTGAAAAATTACCAAATCAAATAGTAATACCGGAAACTAAAATACCCGATCAAGTTACTGTAAAAAACCAAGTAGATTACTCAACCGAATTACAAAACCTATCAGATGCTATTAAAAAGATTGATGTTCGACCAGAAGTGACCGTTAAGGCACCAAAAGTTGACGTTAAGACTGATTCTAAAGATGTAATCAATGCTATTGCAGATTTGAAGAAAGCAGTAGAAGAAAAACCAGTACCAATACCAATGCCTACTGATTTAACTCCACTTATTCTAGCCACTCAATCAGTCCAAGAAGCAATTAACAATCAACAGTTTCCAATTCCTAATTACATATTACCTTTTCAAAACCCAGATGGTGCTGCTACTCAAGCTAAAGTCAATAGCAATAATGAATTGATAGTTGACACCTCGGACGGTATAGCTCTAGTAGCTCAAGATTTATTCGGTAGCGCAGTAAGTGGCTCGAGATACAATCAAGTAGAAATAGATTTTAGTACAACCGACCCAGATGCAATTAGTGATTTAACAATCACCAAGACAGTAGGTGGTGATGCAAGTAATTCTGGTGGACAAGCAGTATTTGCAACGGGCACAAATACCAACAGCGGTATTAAGGCTGTCACCAACACATCTGTAACATATCGACCTCATGCTGAAACATTTGTAGCATTTACCGCTATCTTTACTGCTGGAATAGCAAATAGTTATCAGCGAATTGGTTTGTACGATACCAATAATGGTTTCTTTATTGGTTATGAGGGAACATCTTTTGGCGTAACAAAAAGAAGTGGAGCAGTCGACACCACTACTGCAAAAGCAAGTTTTAGTGAAGATACATTAAGCGGTCAGTCAACATCTAAATATACACGCAATGGTGTACCAGAAGCAATTGATTTAACAAAAGACAATCTTTTTAGAATACGCTTTGGCTGGCTTGGTGCTGCACCTATTTACTTTGAAGTTTTTTCACCAGACGGAGAGTGGATTGTATTTCACAAGATTAAACACCCCAATACCGCAACCGTACCTACGGTACAAAACCCAAATCTTCCAATTACACTCGACATAAAGAAAACAAATGGCGGTGCAACCGTTCTTACTATGAATACTGCTTGTTGGGCTGCTGGAAGTACCAGCAATTTCTTAACAATGACTCATCCTATATCTGACAGCACGTTGGCTGGTTTAAATCGTTCTGTAATAGCAGGTAGAGCAAGTTCGGGTGGTGGAACCTATTACAATGTAAAAGTAAATCCTAGTGGTTCTTTGGAAACAAATGCTACAGTCTCTGGAACTGTTTCAACTGAAAGTGCTGTTTATTACAAAAGACTAGATGATACAACCACTCTAAATATGATTTATATCGGTGAAGCACAGCCAAGTACAGCAACATCAGCAGCAAGTTGGAGAATAAAACGATTAGACGTTAGTAGTGGCTTAATAATACAATGGGCTGGTGGCGGTGCATTCACACAAATTTGGGATAATAGGTCAAGTTTGACATATAGTTAATAATAAAATAACATAAGGAGTATCTATGAAAGACGGACTAAAAATAAAGGGTATGTTTCGCATACAACTTACCGAAGATGGTAAACTTGTAGGCGACTCAGGCTGGAAAAAGAACCAAATAACTAACGATGGTTTTAACGACTATCTATGTAAAGCTTTGGGTGCTGTATCGGGTTCTAAGCAAGTATCACACTTAGCATTAGGAACTGGTGGTGTTCCAGCAGCTTCTGACACTACACTAGCTGGTGAAGTACAAAAACGACAGGCGATTACGGCTGCTACTAGCTCATCAAGCAAAACTATTCGTTTCACTGGCACTTTTTCATCTGCCAACAGCTTTGTAACCGCTACTGCTAACGTATCTAATATCGGACTATTTAATTCAAGCTCAACTGGAACACTGTTCGCTGGCAACACTTTTGCGTCGAGTGCTGTCGCTACTAATCAGAACGTGAACGCAACATACGACATAATCTTTAGCTAGTATTTTAAAAGAAAGGTGCATATGAAAGATAAAGGGCTTAGATTAGATATTGGTTGCGGTGCAAGCAAGCATCGTGGCTTTATAGGGATAGACAAACTTCCACTTGAAGGTGTGGATATAGTCCACGATTTAGAAAAGACTCCTTGGCCGCTTAAAGACGGTTCTGTGACCACAGCAATAGCGTCACACGTCTTAGAACATATCAATCCAGCTAACGGCATTTTCTTAAACGTCATGAACGAGATTTGGCGAATACTTGAACCAGATGGTCAGTTTGCTTTTGTAGTGCCTTACGCAGGCTCTCCTGGCTACTGGCAAGACCCTACGCACTGTAATGGGATAACTGAAGTAACTATGTATTATTTTGACCCACTGCATGAGTCTGGTTTATACAAATTCTACCGACCTAAACCTTGGAAAATTGAAAGCCTTACATACAATCATACTGGTAATTTAGAGTGCATCTTAATTAAACGACGAGAGGACAAGAGCTATGACGTATAAAACTACTATCAAGAAAAGTGATTACAAACCAATTCAGCGTATTCTTGTGGCTACACCGACGCTCGGTACGGTCAGAATGGAATGGGTGCAAGCTCGCTACGGACAAATTATACCAACTAATTGGGGCATGGTGCAGTACAACCAATTCGTCAACAGTTTCATTCCTCTTCAGTACACAATCCCTGACGCTCAGAACATCATAGTTAAAGAAGCCATTGAAAAACAATTTGAGTGGCTGTTGTTGATTGAGGACGATACCATGCCGCCACCAGATGCTTTTATAAAAATCAACCAACACATGAAAGATGGAACTGTTCCTGTTGTATCTGGACTTTATTACACAAAGTCTAATCCATCCGAACCTCTTATCTATCGTGGGCGTGGCACCAGTTACTATGACGACTGGAAGCTTGGCGACCAAGTGTGGGCTGACGGTGTGCCAACGGGCTTTCTGTTAATCAACTGTAAAGTGCTGTGGGAAATGTGGAAAGAATCAGCCGAGTACATGGCTGGTGATGTTAAAACAAGACGTATTTTCGAAACCCCAGAAAAGATGTGGTACGACCCAGATAAAGGTGCATTCAATACAACCACTGGCACATCTGATTTAGAATGGTGTACACGAGTAATGGAAGGCAACTATTTATCCAAAGCTGGATTTGATAAGGTGGCCAAAAAGAAGTATCCTTTTCTAGTAGACACTACCATTTTGTGTCGGCATATAACACCTAGCGGAGAAATCTTTCCCAAATGAACGACAATAATACCGTAGTATTTGAAGACAACCAATTTGAAACAGTTGTCGGTGATGAAAAACAACCAGACTTCTATCCTAGAGTAAAAGTAAAACGCTGGGATAATGAAGTCAATTTTAGTGTTGGCGTAATTGATGACGGAGGTACAGCTGATTTTGATGGCAAAACTGTGACTTGGACTAAAGACAGCACAACAGCTACTTTTTATCCAATAGACCAACAGAATACTTATACTCCATTAAAAATTAGACGAGTAGTTAAAAATGGTCAGTTATCGCCAACAGAAGCATCTAGCGAATATGAAGTCATGCGTACTCTACCTAAAGATACACTCAAAGAAACTATTACCATAGCAGATTATGTATGCCCGCCATGTATATGTGTTTTTGATTTAATGCCAACAAGAAGATACATGGAAGTAGATGAAAACGGTGATGCAAAAGATTTCAATTATGCTGATAAATCAACTTATGGCGATGGAAGAAATTATCCTGTTTATGACAAAGTTCCAGTTTGTAGGATTTATTCGCCTTATTCGGCATCTGCAAATCCTTATTATGTTGATGAAGGATTGCATAATATCGACATACAATATGGACATAATGACGTTCCTTACATTAACAATGTATGGATAAACGCCATAAAGATTGTAGTTGAATCAAAGGGCATTAAGGTGTATCAAAAAGAACACCCAACTAAATTATTTTTCAAAGATGGCGATAGGCTAGTTAAGTTTCATTCAGCCGAAAACGCTCGTGGAGTGCTTGCGTGCTACATCAATATAAACTGCGAATACAACAAGTGTTACGATTTTTATAAACCAGATGTAGAAAAAGATGTTCGAAATGAATATGCGTATGGCCTACAAGCTGTCAATCCGAATATTGACCATACAATCGTAGATGAAATCATTGAAAAATTTGCTGAACTTATGAATGTTCAAATCGATAATACTGAATATACTGCTGCTGAAAAAAATGTATGGGATACTGTTAAGAATTTACACACAGATGTTGACTGGATACGAGATGGCGTTAGAACTGATGCTAATTGGTGGTACAGACACAATAGAAAAGGTTTTGAATTTGAAATTACACTGGATGAAAAGCCTACAACTAATATTTATCCACTATCAATCAAGACAAAAGGTTTAACATTTTATAAACAAAACGGACCAACATACGAAGAAAGATGCAAAGAATTTGCTAGTTGTGACCCAGATGTTATTGGGTCTTATGCCGTTTATCACGCAGAAGGAAAAGAAAATAATGAATACCAGACTGGAAAAGCATTTCATATATATCGCCCAATAGCCAATGATTCAAACGGTTGGCATATATTCTGTGATATGGAAATAGATATAGATAACGAAATATTAAATATCACTATTCCACAAAACTTTTTAGATACAGCAGTTTATCCTATAACTATTGACCCAACATTTGGTTATACGTCAGCAGGTGCAAGCACATCGGCAAACATAGACAATATTTATGGTTCATTATTTACTCCACCACCAGTTGCAACTTGGGATTCAATAAGTGCTTATATAGACTGGACAACTCATTCATCAACATCAATAAATCTTGGTGTGTATAAAGATTCAGATGACACATTAGTTACAAGTGTAGAAGCTGATGATGCAACTGGTACTTTTGATGATTGGATAACTCTACCACTAGATGGTGTAACAGAAAGAGTATCTTTGGGTGATGTAGTTTTATGTTCATGGGCTACAGCTACGGCATATTCACCAGCAGTAAATTTGCATTATGATGTTGTAACCAATTTTCCATACAAAAATAAAAATGTATCATATTCAGCGACTTATCCATCGCCAATTACTTGGGGAGTTGAATCTACTGGTAGGGAATATTCAATTTATGTGACTTATACAATCTCTGATAGGAATGTAAATATAACCGATGGTGAAAATAATCCAAAAGGTGTCAAGATATGGCCATAATCCAATTCCATACTCATGGTACAAGTTCTGGGGTTGAATATAACGCTTCTGGTGGGACAATAGCTTGGAACAGTACAATACAATGGGATTTTAGCCCAATATCGTTAGAAGTTAATCCAACCACAACTGCCGTTGGTTGGGTTGAAGTTGTTGGTGTCGGAACTAATGGAACTAATACTGCTTTTTCATTAGCAACAACGTATGTAAGTTTTTATTTTAACTGTATAACTGCACCTGCGACTGGCTCTGAAGAAATAATACAAGTTAGACAGGGAACTAACATTAAATTTACTGTTCGTATTGATTCCGCAATGAAACTACATGGGTACAATGCTGGTGGCACAACTCAAGTAGGAACTGGTACAACAGTATTAAATGCACTTGAATGGTATAGATTAGATTTAAAAGTTGGTTCATCTGCAACAGTCGGTGCATATGAATTAAAAATCAATGGAGCTACTGAATGGTCGGGTACAACAAACACTAATGCCAACAATGCTACAAATGTGAGATTTGGAAAAGTCGCTGATAGAAGTGGACAATCAGTAGATTTTTATTATGGACCACTTATCATAGATGATGCAGCATATCAATCAGAAAATTATTTTTATGGTACGAGCTGGAGTCCATCGGCAAACGGTTCAACTATGGACTGGACTAATGGAACAGCCCCATCAGATTATAGTCAAGTTTCTGAAGTACCACCCGATAACACTACTTATGTCAGAAATACTGGTACGGCAGCAGGACAAGTAGCTTTATTTGATTTTGAAAATAGGTCAAATATTGGTTTCGACTTAAACTCTATACCATTATCCGTTAAAGCTAGAATAAGAATTGCTGAAGATGCCGCTACAACATCTTCACAAAAAGTTCGCATGCGTTCACAAAATTCAACAAATGCCGATAGTGCTGGATTTAATGGTAC
>Ga0208644_1001716_pt1 | contig 18073 bp, 37 predicted proteins | sample VirMetDEL_Nov_18_FD_184517 | JGI IMG/M metagenome (GOLD analysis project Ga0208644, IMG submission 184517) | Aqueous microbial communities from the Delaware River and Bay under freshwater to marine salinity gradient to study organic matter... | ecosystem: Environmental > Aquatic > Marine >... | reverse complement strand
TAGACCCAGCTCAATATCAAATTGAAATGACAGGGTGTAAATTAGTCAACCAAATTGGTGTTGCAAGGAAGGTGAATGATAATGGGGTTAAAGATGTGTGTGGGTGGATATCTTGTGATAATTTTTGGATACACCCTAATGATACTATCCCTACTGAAGATATGGAGTCTTTAAGTTATAATCCTATTAGAGATATTCATTGGAGAAGGTCTGGGGATGATGGTGAATTTGTATGGGATAATAGTCGATATGATTGTTTAGTTACTAATAGCAACAAGGTTCTAGTCTGCGAAGAATCTAGTGTTCTAGTATAACTCATTATTCTTTTTATCTATAAGAAACCTCTGGAGTAAAATCCGGGGGTTTTTTATTTATTTGTATATATCAATTCTGTACCACCAAATATATCCAGATTATTGCCATGATTGGTAGTCAGCCAATTTTAGTACCATGGATTATCTAATATATTAAGGTCGTCGGCCAATGTCGGGAGTCAGTCAAATGTGGGATCCTGCATTATTTGTACTATTTAATCCTTAGGGTTTCGCCCGTGATAGATAGTCAGTTAAATTTGTGTGTCAGTCAGTTTTGGGATATAACTCATTATAGCCAACTGGTAGGGATATGTCAAGTCCAATGTGGTAGTAGAGTCCATTAGAGTTATGCAGAGAAGAGATTAATAATTACCACTAGATAGATTTACTAAACTTCTAACCTTCCAACCCCTGCATAATACTATAACATAACAGTAGTAGTGTCAAGGGTAAAAAATTCCACAAAAGTAAAAAATTTTTTTTGAACCATGCTTCTTGACTCTAAGGCCCAGATAGATACTATAGGGCTAAGGGATATAACAATGTGGACAGTCATTACTTTGAATGATAAGATGGATTGTAGGAAAATTTGTCATAAAATAGATAAAGAACTCTTACAGAAATTTCGTGATCAAAATATGCCCCTAGAAGGCAAAATATTGTATCTTGAAATTAAGGAAATAACAGCAACAATAGAACCAGAAAAACTTAAAATTACCGGGAGTTAATAAGGTTTTTACTAGATAAAACATCAATGAACATTCTATTCTGCACAATATCTTATTTTTTCTATAATTTTTCATATCAATACCCCCATTATTTACTATCATCGACTGAATCATATAGGATATTAACAGTTCTTTCTGCATAAAAATTGCCTAAATTCACGGGTTTTTTTGATTTAGTCACTTATTTTGCCCTCCCGTGGTAAAATATGGTCTAAGAATGACTAAAGAATGGCCCCCTCCCTAGCCGATACTATTGACACTCTCTCCTCTCTATGGTATACTGTTACTACTAGTAGGAAGAATGTTAAAAAAGTAGGTGAAAATGTATAAAAATGTACTATTAACAGACAGGGAAATAGCCCTACTCAAACGTGTTGTTGGTGATCATTTACATGAGAAAATAACTCCAGAAGCAAAGAATTTGACCATTATTTTGAACCGATTGAGGGACATAAAACCCACAAAATCTTATAATCAAAGTATCAATTAGGGTTAATTACCCACAAATCAAAATGAAATCAAAAACAAATGAAAGATAGAATTTTAGCAGAATTTGAGAAACGCCATGAAACATAATATGTTTGATTCTACTTGGGAAGTTGATATTTTTAAGATTAAATTGTCTGAAGAAATTGGACATACTGTTGTTGAGATTGTTAATACTATTAATTGGAATATAATTAAAATGAGATTAACTAGGGATGAATTAGAGGGGTTGGCCGATTTTATCTATAAGCATTTGGAGAATAAATAATGGCTGGAATGATTTTGTTTGGTATTCTTGGATATATGGCTAGTATAAGAATTTATGATTGGTGGAACGGATACGGGGATTTGTTCTAAAGTGATCTATTGACAACTGCCGATAAGGTGGTATACTACGAGTAACCTTTGGAGAAAACTATGAATTACTATATTGAAAAACATGATATGGAAATGATTCTGGATGCTCTGGAACTTCTTCATTCTACCATTAAGACCGGAGAACTTTTCGGTTTGCCAAATAAGTATCCATATACTGAAGATGACGTTGATGGTCTTTTCCAGAGTTTTGATAATAGTTTTGTGGAGAATAATTAACATGGGAATGGGAAGTTATGCGGTAGGTAGTTTTGTTATTGGATATGATGATCTGAAAAAGATTGTTCCAGATGAAATTAATACCATTGAAAATGAGCAATACTTCAAGGATACTGGATGGTATTATATTGGTCGCTGGTTATCATGGGATGATATTACTGAACTTGAAGATGCTATTTTGGATGTTTTAGATGATGGGGATGATCCAGTTGATATTTCCCAAAAATACAACTACCATATAGCAAACCTTAAAAATGCTTTTGAAAAGAAAACTGGTCTAACTCTTTATTTTGACCACTATGATGAGGATGGTGGGGATAGGTATGATAATCCTAATGATAAAGATGGCTGTATTTTTTGTGTGGACGGTATGGTTCAACTAACTCCTGCTGGTGAGAAATATAAGGATATTATTACTGAACATAGGTGGACTCAGTTTGGATAATTGGAGAATAATTAATGACCAAAGATGAGCGTTTTGCTATCTACTGGTGTTTTAGTCGTGCTATGGATTATATTGATGAATGTAGTCCTATTCAAAATCCGTATGAGCAACAAACTGGAACGCTTGATATTATTGTGAATGGGATTAATATTAATGAGACTATTATAAATTTACTAAACAATCATGAATGACCTATACGAAAAATATCCCAATCTGTTTATCAATAAAGATAATAAGAATGAACCCATTGGCTGTTATGGAATAGAGTGTGGTGATGGATGGTATGAGATATTATCTTCTCTATGTTTTATGATCGCTCAACACGAAAGAAACATGAAAGATAGAAACGATTACCATTGGAAAGAATATGGTGAACCCACAGAGGAATTTTATCATTATAAACCCGTCAGGTTTACTCAAATAAAAGAGAAATTTGGTGGGCTAACTATTTATTATGATGGTGGAAATGAATATGTTAGGGGGTTGGTGGGTATGGCAGGTTGCTGGAGTTATAATACTTGTGAGAAGTGTGGAGAAAAAGGGTCGAAAAGAGGCAAGGGCTGGATAAAGGTTCTGTGTGATAAATGTGATAATAAAAATCAGTGGAATCCTCCAGAATTTCCGGGTTAAATAATGTGGAACTACTACCTAGTACAAGAATGTATAATGAACCAAAAGTGGATAGATAAAAATGGTAGCAATTGGGCTGCTGGTCGAGTAGAATGTTTTGATAGTGAAAACTCTTATGGATATTCTAATCGTGAGTATGCTTTAATTATTGATGGTAAAGACTGGAACAAATTTGACGAGTTCCTGAGAAATTTTTCCTCAACCTCTTTACACTCGTTGGACGATCTGATAGAATATAGTAAACTACCGATAGTGAAATTTAAAGTATGAACTTTGACCAAGCAAGAGAATACTCTTTTACAATACCTTGGAAAGCCACTGAATGTTTTAGCGGATCAGATTGCTGGTGTAGGATTATTGTACCAACTGAGCCAATATATTATACTAATCCAGAATCAGATAATAAATACGAATATTCTGTTGTGGATGCTGGGGCATTAGATCAACAAACTGCGGAATATATTGTACGTTTACATAACGAACATTTAATGAGATTTAAAAAATGAATATTGTACACTACCCTATCACCAATCTTAAAAAGATTGAAGAATTTTATTCTGAGAAGGACGGAGTTCCTGTCAAACACGTTTGTACAACAGAGTTTCATGATTTTATTGCTGATGTATTTTATAGACTGACTCCTCATCCAGAATTTGGTAATAAATATTTTGCTGTACTTTTTAGGGACGGCAAACCATATATTGCTAATGCTGACCAAGTAGAGGATCTAACTTTTGGTATGGTAGAAAATGATGAAGGAAATTTAGAATATAGTCAGTATCGGCATGACTATAAGAGTTTTAAAAACGGAAACATGATTGATGGTGGGCGTGATTATATTCGCTCTAGTGGAAAGGTAAAAGTATTTGTGGTTCGTGACGGCAGAATGATACACTATGGAGGAAATGATGAAGGCTATATTTGAATTCGATCTTCCAGATGATCAACATGAATATGACGTAATGAGTCAATCACCAAAGACCCAAAGATTCTTGTGGGAATTTAGTCAACATCTAAGATCATGGCAAAAATATGGTCACGATTTTAAAGACGCAGACGATGCCCTAAAGCAGATACGGTATGAGTTCTATAGACTTCTTAACGAACACGAAGTTAATATTGACCTATGAAACATGAACTCTCTAAAGTACTAAAGATACTACCAACAGATTATACAGATTATGGTGGTGAAGTTAAGCGTTGGGAAGATCCAAATAGAACATATCCAGATTGTTCTAATGGATGCAAGTTTTTTGTTCCCCTAGATGGTGATCTTGGTAATGATTGGGGTGTTTGTAGCAATCCAAAATCGCCAAGAGCGGGACTTTTAACTTGGGAACATCAAACAGGGGTAGATTGTTTTTCTTATGGAGGAAGTTAATGGCCGCAGAACGAGAAATGCAAGAAGCATTTAATCAATGGCTAGACGAAATTCGCCCAATTATTCCACTTGGCGACGAAGGTATCTCTAATAGAGAAAGATATGCTGATATTATTCCTCTACTTAGTATAGCATTTGAAGCAGGATTTAAGGCTTATAATAAAATTATGAGGCTTGAAGCATTACAAAAACTTAGTGAGTTAGATGAAGAATTGGGGTTGGTATGAATTTTGAACAATTTATAGATATTGTTAATTCTACATACGATTCTAGCGAACTTGAACTTCGTTACGGACAAGTTATAATGAATACATTATACCAAATATGGCCGGAAAAATATAAAGAAATTTCACATACAGAATATGATTGTTTTTATGAGGATGGTTGGAGTTTTGCCACAAGTCAAACAGTGGAAAAACTGAGGAACGAATGGATAATAAATTAAGTCTTAATGGGATATGGTTTTTTGGTGTGGTCAGCGGGTTGGTTTGTAATATTGTGTATATTATTAATACAATGGACATCTAATATAGACAATAGGACTAAATATGTTGAGAAACAGAATACATTACTGGACTTGTTCAAAGGTCGCTGATTTTATTCGTGGCGAAAAGAAACCACATGCTCTTGAATGGGGCGATTGGGATGAGTATTATGCTGATCTTAAAAAACGTAAACCAATCCGTTATTGGATAACAGAAGAACTATTAAGTACGCTACAAAATATAGTTTATTATCCATATGATGTATATTCTAATACCAAGGGATATATTCGTAACAGATGGATAGATAAAACTCACTATCTTAAAACTGGATTGAAACCCGGTGGATATTATGAATTTGATGAGCGTATATTACACGGTCTATTTAATGAACTGGTTGATTATGTTGAGATAGAATTGTCTCACCTAAGCAAGTGGGATCGAAAGAAAAAGTACAAGTTTAAGCGTGGACGATGTGTAGAAGCAGCGTATGATTATTTTGAGTGGGCAAATAATTTGACATATGGAAAAGATTGTGGTATACTTCCAGACCATGAAGATTATGGCAAATTAACAGATCAGGCAATCAAGTCTAGAAAGATTAAAGAACTATACGAGTGGTGGACGATAACTAGACCAAATCGTGATAATCCACTAATGAGTATTACCAAAGAAAGTCATGGAAAAAAATATTATCAACTAATTAATGATATTGAAAACGATTATGATGATGAAGATACAGCAAAGTTAATAGAGCTTATTAAGATAAGAAATTGTTTATGGACATAAATTATATAGAGTGTGCTTGTCACTCTCCAGACCATACCATGAGATTTCATATCGAAGATGATATGATATATTTAACCGTACACTTGACACACGATACGTTTTATGGTAGACTAAAGAAAGGTATTAAGTACATATTTGGGTACACATCCAGATATGGACACTTTGACGAGTTTATTATAAGTCAAGAAGAAAAAGACAAACTGTTAGAGATATTAAAAGACAAAATGAGCCTAAATTAGAACCCGGTATTTATAGAAACGAATGGTAATGCAAGAAATAATAAACATTAAAGATTTTTATCTAGATAATGATATAGATCCAGATTTTAATGAAATTTTTTATGAATCAGCATATCCTAGCGTAAAAGATTTTTATCAACCATATTGTTCTAATAATAATATAGATAATAGGGATAGATTATTTTTCCATTATGCTATATATGGCGTGTACTACGGTTACGCAAAAAATATCTATGACTTATTTAAGCAGCAAACTGTTGGAATAAATATAAATTCTTTAACATTAAATAAAAACCTAGAAGATATCTGGCCAATTCATGAAAATTTTATTCAAAACTATAATGAAATAACAGAATATGGAAAAAATGTTGCGAAAAACTCCAAAATAGCAGTTGTTGGTTTGGCTAGAGATTGTGAAAAAAAATTACAACTATCCATTGATAATCTATTAAAATTAATGAATAAGCAATCAAAGATTTTTATTTATGAAAATGATTCTATAGATAGTACCAAAGACCTTTTACAACTAAATCAAAAGACTAATAATATCAACATATCACTCAACAACCACAAAATACCAAGATTAACTGGCTTGGATAGACAAAGAACCAATAACTTAGCATATTATCGCAACATATGTCTAGATTGGATACAAAGAAATTGTCAGGATTTCGATTATGTTATCGTTTTAGATTTAGATGCGGACTTAGGTTTTTCAATAGATGGAATCTATAATAGCATAGCATGGCTCAATAAGACAACCGATGCTGGTGGCATGGGTTCCTATTCTTTATACTTACAAATATCTAATTATCAAATAAAATTTGCTCATTACGATTCTTTTGCTGTCAGATTAAATCATTGGCAACCAACATTAAATAATTTTGATGATAACAATCCTTGGTTTAGAAATTTACACCCCCCAATTGGTTCTAATCCTATTCCATTATATTCTTGTTTTGGAGGATTAGCTGTTTATAAAACTAAAGCGTTTTTATCTGGTAGATATGACGGATCTATTGGTTCTGAGCATATTCTTTTTCATAAATCTTTACAAAACAATGGATATAATATGTATTTGAATCCAAGTAGTCGTTTTTTTGCTGTTTGTAATATAGACGAATCTATAATACAATAAAAGAAAGATTTTAATAATGAACGAAATAACTAAAGTTGAGGAAGCCCTAAAAGATGCCATTAAATACGAGCAGGTTGGTAGCACGGTTTATTTTGCACTTCAGTATATGAAAGATAATCCAACAAAAACTATCTATGATGCTTTAAAACATGGAAACTATGTAGTTTTTGAAAAAGTTTATCATGTAAGTGAAAATGATCACCCAGATATCGACAACTAGCATAATGCAATGAAAAAAATTATTATTACAGGATGCCCAAGAACGGGTACAACAGCATTAACATCTTTGTTATATCGTTCTACTAATGCTGTCGTAACAAACGAATTTCTTTTTTTTCATCCAGAAGCCAAAACCAAAAAATTAGTTCTAAACTCTATAAACAGATCATTACATAATAAAAATTCGCACATGACTAGGTTGCTTAAACTTAAAGGCTGGAATATAGAGAATCTAAAAGATTTTTTTGAACAAAAATTTATAGACAATAAAATTGAATTGTTTGGAGATAAAGCGCCAGTTTATTGTTTAAAAAACCATACTATGTCTCATCTAATAGATCAGCATAATGATGCGTATTTTATATTTACGCATAGAAATCCCTGTGCAACAGTTTATTCTTTTCTACAAAGATCGAAAACAGAAAAAGATGACCGTGCCATGTGGTATACACACGACCCAGAATATGCTATAGACAATATTATTAAATATACAAATAACTGGTTAACTATATTATATCCAAATATTCATAATAAAATTATCATAAATTATGATACTTATATTAATAAACCTGAATTATTAATTGATAAACTTAATATGTTTCTAGATACTAAGTTAAGCATCAATAAATCTGATATGCGTCCATCTGAAAAATTATATTCTCATGATAATTATTTAGCCTTTGCAGATAATTTAGACATAAAACAACAAGATATGATATTCGCTAAGTATAAAATACTTCAGAATCATATTAATAATTTAATGGAGCAAGACAAACCTTATGAATCAAAATAAGTTGTTTATGGTCAAAGGAGAAAGATGTTCTGGAACAACCTATTTATCAAATTTGCTTATACATAATCTTAATATAAAAGTATATAAATACCAATGCTGGAAACATGGATATTTACAACTAAATAGTTTGGATGATATGGCGTATGAACAATTTAATGTTCCAACTATATTTATATTTAGAGATGTGTTTGATTGGTTAAGATCCTTTTATCTAATGCCACATCATTTAGAGGGAGCATATTCAGGAAGATGGATAAAAAATATATCATTTTCAGAATTTCTAAGACGAGAAGTGAAAAATTTTGATGATAATAATAATGAAAGAATGTTAGACAAACACCCATTTCATTTACGCGATCCAAAAAATATGCTAGAATTAAGAAAATGGAAAATTGAACATTGGCTCAATTATAGGACAACTGGAAGGCCAACTTATTATTTAAAATATGAAGATCTTAGAGAAAATCCAGAAAAAATTATTAGAGAAATCAATAATCTATATTTTAATGTTGAATTTCAATTCAGAAATTGGACTTTATACAAAAGTAATCAGCAAAAAATATACCAACCAAAACAATATTTTAATATTTCTGATGATGATTATCAATTTATACTAGATAATGTTGATTGGGATCTTGAAAATAAAATTGGGTATAAAAAATATGCATGATTTGTAGAGATGATCCTAATACATAAATATAAAGGATAAAATTATGACTGATGAATCAAACCTAGAAAAAGATTTGTTAGCAAATGAAATGATCAAAAATAAATGCCGCAAAAGTAAAATTTATTCACAACATTTATATGCGGCCCTATGCAATAATATCTTTATTAAAAACGAACATACATATAGCTGCTCATGGAGATATTCTGGTGGTATTGTTGCTGATTTAAGAAATTGTGGTGAAGATTATATGGATTGGTATTGTAGTGGTATCTCTGATCATCCAGAACTAATGAGTGAAGGGTGTGTAAGCGATGAAATACGAGAGGATTTACTAAGCCTTGGATGGACAATAGAACCATATGATTGTGTGGAGAATAACATTGAAAACATATAAAACAGTTCAGAAAAAAGTTATAGACAAGACGTATTGTGATGTTTGTGGATCATGTTGCACAGACGATGATGATACAACAGAATGTGCTATACTGGAAGCGTTGTGGGGATACGCTTCTAAACAAGATGGATCAGAATATGAGATTCATTTATGTGAGAAATGTTTTGACGAAACAATACAATGGATGAAAAAGAAAAGACGGTTTTACTTGGGCTGTTTTAATTATCCACATGATGAAGATCCTTTTAATGGAAAGAGTGAGTTAATCAGCATGACTGATTTAGATATTGTTACTACTTATATTAAAGATGCCGAAAAGTATGAATTAGTACCAGAAGTTGTTTGTTTTGCTTTGCAATATATGAAAAATCATCCAGAAAAAACTATTGAGGATGCTATATCATATGGATATTGGGAATGGTGTAAATAATATACAATATTGACAACTTCCGACAGGTATGGTATAACTCCTAAATGAAGCAACAGCACGGCTATGAAAAAGAACATTCTGGTCACAGCGATTATTACTATAGAAGGAGAGGATTTAAACAAAAATTTTATCAGCAGCATACTCAAAAAAATTAAAAAATATTTCTTATACAGATTTAAATACGACAAAGAAAATGTCACTGTAGTAAAAATTGATATCTCTGACAACTATGTGGAAATACAATCATAAACAAGGAGTAAATTATGCAAGATGGCGGGAGAATGGAAAACGATATTGTGTGCGATATTTTTTTTAAAAATCATCCAAAACCAAAACATTTTTTATTTTGTAAAGCCATTAATGTTTATAACAATAGGTATAGAATTAATATTTACTCAAAAGAATATGATTTATTAGATAATATAGATAAAACTAAAATATCAGAAAGTTATTTTGCTATTTTAGAAGAAAATAACACACTATCCATTGTGCAATAAAGTGTATTATATTATATCCAAATAATTATGGGTATAATATATGAGTAATAATGATAATAAAAAAATAAAGTTTAACATTAAGCCTAATTCTTCCAAAGAATTTCATTCAATTGACATATACAGAGTTTATGGAGAAGATCATACAGACAATATGGTATATATTGACACAGTTCATCCAATGACTATCATAGAACTAAATCAGCTTAAAAATTACCTACAGGAGTATATTCATAATAATGACTGGTATTAATATACAGTCTCCTTGGTCAAATCTTTTAATAAATGGTCAGAAATGTGTTGAAACACGCTCATATCCGTTACCACAAAAATACGAAGGAGAAGAATTAGCATTAATAGAAACACCCGGTAAAAAGAATAATTTTAAGGCTAGAATAATTGGTACTATCACTTTTAGCCATAGTTTTGAATATCCAGATAAAGAAGCGTGGATGGAAGATGAATGTAGACATTTGGTTCAGAATGATGACAACGATTATGGATGGAAGGACGATAAGCCAAAATATGGCTGGGTTGTAAGCGATATTAAAAAAAATGAAGAATATCAATTGGCCCCTCAACGCAAAGGAATTATATTTACTAATAACTGTGATATATTACTGAATGTAAATAATGTTTAGCAATAAGTATAAGTTTATTTTTATACATTCTCAAAAATGCGGAGGTGGAAGCATATCAAAAATTCTGATGAACTATTATGGAGGATATAACTTTAAATTAGTAAGAAAAAAACAACATGATAATATATCAGAATATCTAAAACAAACTATATATCCTATTACTGAATACTATAAATTTGGTTGTACTAGAAATCCTTGGGATAGAATGGTTTCTCTTTTCTATCACGCAAAAACACACGACAAATGGAACAATAGTTTCAACAGTTACATATCTCAAGAAGGACATTATTTAGAAAATAGTCCAACAGCCTTGTCTGGTAGATATAAATTTTTTCACAATAATAGATATATGATGGATTATGTAGTAAAATTAGAAAATTTCAATTATGACATCCAGCGTGTATTTCATAGACTAGGCATTGCAGATTGTAATATTCCGCATATTACACACAACACAGATAGACCTAGACATTCTTATAGGGAGTATTACTCTAGTTCAGCCAAAAAATTTATTGCAAAGAAATTTGAATGGGATATAGAGTTTTTCAAATATGAATTCTAATTATGATAATATAGTTTTATGGAATGAAAGACATAAAAAAATTATATACGCTAACGAGCCTGAATGTATAACAAAAATAGGAGCAACAGAATCTGTATCTATTTCGGAATATTTACAGACACAAGGACAATCGTATAAATATTTATATGGATTAAATATGTCTTGTGGGATATATAGTTCTTCTCACGAATCTCACAATCTGTGGTGTGAATCATATATAAAAGGAATTGTAGCGTCTGACTATTTACATTTATGGAATGAAGAATCTTTTAAAAAAAACATAGAACTAGGCAACAGAAAACAAAGACTCGATAATAATTGGACCGATACTTATATCTATAATACTTTAAGTCCATATATGAAATTAAAACATGTTCCAGAACAAGCAAACGAAAGTGTAATGCAACCCTTTATTCTTGGTGATGATGCTTGGCATCTAAAATTAGCCAATACTAAAATTCTGGTTGTGTCTAGTTCACAAAAATCCTATGAGTATCAAGCAAACAGATATCATAAATTATGGAATGGTTCAACGCTTGGGAGTTTTGAATTTGTCAAAATTCCATCATCAGAATATTTAACAGAGGATAGTCAAAATAATCAATTAGAATGGTCTACCAAAGTAGATAACGCTAAAAACGAAATACTAAAAAAAGATTTTGATTTTGCTATGTTGGGTTGTGGAGGAATAGGACTTATATTGGTTGATTTTATTAAAAATGAATTACATAAACCATGTACATATCTTGGCGGTTGTTTACAATTATTTTTTGGTATTCGCGGCAACCGTTGGGAACACTGTGAAGGATGGTATAATTCTAATGATTATTGGATCAAGCCATTTCCAGAAGATATTCCAAAAAACTATATGGTTCATGAAAATGGATCTTATTGGGTGTAAAACCCTTTTAGGTGTATTATTTAGCATTATCAAGATATCAAGCTGTTAAGGAATAATATAATGTTACGAAGAAACTTTCTACAAATAGGTAGTATTACTAGTTTAGGACTAAGTTTACCGGGATATTTAAAATTAAAGGCAGACGATGATATAAATCCAAAAGCCAAAGCACAATCAGTAATCTATATTTATCTTCCCGGTGGATTTGCGGCACAAGAAACATTTGATCCTAAACCATTAGCACCAGTAGAATATCGTGGGCCATTATCTCATATAGATACTAATGTTATTGGCTCTCAATTTAGTCAATATCTTACCCAAACCTCCAAGATTGCAGATAAGATAACTGTTATTAGATCAATGACTCATGGAGAAACAGCCCATGAACGTGGAACTAATAATATGTTTACTGGCTGGCGACCATCTCCAGCACTTCAATATCCAAGTTTAGGATCAGTTGTTAGTCACGAATTAGGAGTAAGAAATAATCTTCCTCCATATGTTAGTGTGCCAAGTGTTGCTAATGAATTTGCTGGTGCTGGATATTTAAGTCATTCATATTCTTCATTCAGTCTTGGTAGTAATCCAGAAGATAAAAACTTCAAGGTAAGAGATTTAAAGTTACCAGAAGGGGTTGATACTGAGAGGTTCATTAAGCGTAAAAGACTATTAGAGGTTGTTAATGGAAGCGATTTTGTAACAAACAATAGATATAATGATTCATTAATTGCTGTTAATCAATTTTATGAAAATGCTTTTGCTATGTTAGATTCACCAGAATCTACTGCTGCTTTTGATTTATCAAAAGAAGATGATAAAATTAAAGATCGTTATGGAAGAAATGCTGCTGGAATGAGAATGCTATTATCTCGTAGGCTTGTTGAAGCGGGGGCGAGATTTATTACTATGACTTACGGCGGGTGGGATATGCACCAGAATATTGCTAATGGTATACAAAACTCTCTACCAGCATTTGATCAAGCGTTTGCTGCACTAATTAGTGATCTTGATGAAAGAGGAATGTTAGATAGTACATTGGTGTTAGTTGGTAGCGAATTTGGTCGCACACCAAAAATTAATCCAGATGCGGGCAGAGATCACTGGCCCAAGGTTTATAGTAGTGTTATGGCTGGTGGTGGAATTGCTAGAGGATTAAGTTATGGAACTAGCGATGCAACATCTAATGAGCCACAAGATAATCCAGTAACTCCAGAAGCGTGGGCAGCAACCATCTATCATCTATTGGGTATTGATTATACTAAGGCTCTTATGGCTCCCGGTGGTAGGCCAGTTAAAATTATTGATAATGGGCATAAACATATCAATGGAATACTCTCATAATAGCTTGATACTTTCTTTGGTGTTACATATTGTAGCACTATTATCAATGTCGTTGCTTGTGACTGATGTACCACAATATGTAAAACAAATACCTATTATTCTAACTCAACACGAAGAAGAAATTATAGAGCCAATATTGCCACAAATCTATAATTTTAGTGAGACAGAAACGAATATTAGTGAAGAAATAGCAGAGGCCACAAGAGAATCTTCTTTACAAACACAACCAGAATTAATGACTATTGATGTTCCTCAAAGCATACTACAAGAGGAACTATATGAGCCTTCTCAAGACTTTACTAATATTGACCTGTTGAGTGGTGTTGCAAACGCAATAGGTAATGGAATATCTTCAGAACAGTCTGTTGGGGGAGCGATTGATAGATTAACCGCAGAAATTATTAATGTGGCATCGGATGAAAATGTTAATGTGCTGTGGTTACTAGATGCTTCTATTAGCGTATCCTCACAAAGAGAGGAAATCAAAAATAGATTTGAAAAAATCTTATATGAATTGAATTTATCAGAAAACACTACTAAAGATGTTAATCATGTTATTGTTAGTTTTGGTGAAGGATTACAAATAATTAACAAAGAGCCAACTAATGATTTAGACACTCTTATTAAATCAATAACCAATATCAAATTAGATGAATCTGGAGTAGAAAACGTTTACTCTGCTGTTGGACAACTATGCAAAATATATCCATCTAAAAGAGACAATAGAACCATGATCATCATTTTTACAGATGAGGTTGGAGATGATATACAAAATCTAGAATTAGTTGCAAATTTATGTAGAAGAAATGCGGTATCTATTTATGCTGTTGCTCCACCAGCACCATTCGGCAAAAGTGTTGTAGAATTTAAGTACGTTGATCCAGATCCAAAATTTAATCAAGAACCAAGATGGGTTCAGATTCAACAGGGGCCAGACGGTTTATTTCCAACAGTATTAAATCTTCAAAGTTTACCTATTGATAACGAGGCAATAGATAGTGGCTTTGGTTCTTTTGGGTTAAGCAAATTGTGTGCTGATACTGGTGGTATTTATTTTAGTGTTCATCCAAATCGCTCCAATAATAAAGTTAAACGATCAGATATAGCACCATTAGCATCTAATATTAGTGTCTTTTTTAAAGATGAAAATATGAGAATGTATAGGCCAGATTATTCTAATATATCACATCAGAACAAAGAAATATCAACAAATAAAATTTACTCAGCATTAGTTAGGGCTTGTCAAATTCCACTGAACATTACTGGCGATCAAACAATGAAGTTTTCAGCATTTACTGAAGGTGAATTTGCTGAACAGCTTAGTATGGCACAAAGATTTGCCGCATTAATAGAACCACAAATAAATAATGTTTGGTCAATACTACAAGATGTTGAAAAATATAGCGACTCTATCAAAGATAAAAGATGGGATGCTAGTTATCATTTAGCAATGGGAAGAATATGTGCTGCGAAATGTAGAGCAGAAGCATACAATCTAACATTGGCTACTGCTAAATCTGGTATCAAAAAAGATAATGACAAAATTAACACATGGACGTTGGAATATTCCGATGAACTAACCATAAAAAATAGCCAATTAGAAAAAACGTTCGACTCTGCTAAACAGCATTTGGAATATGTTGTGAGTAACTTTCCGAATACTCCTTGGAGTTATATTGCCTCTATTGAATTAAACACTCCTATGGGGTATAAATGGGTTGGTTCGTATACTGAGCCACCGAAACTCAATATGGGTGGTGGTGGAGGAAATAATATGCCAAAAGATGATCAAAAAAGAATGCTAGAGAAAAAGCCGTCAAGAAAGGTAGATAAAATATGAACCGCAGACATTTTTTAGCACATTCAACTGCTACTGCTGCTAGTTTTCCATTTATAAATGCTCTTGCTGCTAATAGCAAAGAGATGAAAAAACAAAACAAGTCTGCGATTCTTTTGTGGATGGGAGGAGGCCCAAGCACCATAGACCTGTGGGATTTAAAACCGGGAACAGCAACGGGCGGGCCATTTAAACCAATTAGCACTAGTGCTGATGGAGTACAAATTTGTGAACATCTTCCACTTATAGCAAAACAGATGCACAACTTATCTATTGTCAGAAATATGAGTACCAGAGAAGCGGATCATATGCGTGGGCGATACTATATGCACACTGGTTATGTTCCTAATCCTAATATTGAACATCCTAGTTATGGAGGAATTATATCTCATGAACTAATTCAAGAAGTTCAACATTTAGATATTCCTCCATTTATTAGTGTTGGAGGCCCAAGTGTTAATGCTGGATTTTTAGGAGCAACATATAATCCTTTTGTTGTTGATAGTAATGGCAATATTAGAAATCTAGATTTTGGTATTGAACAAAATAGGATGATGGACAGACTACAGATGTTACAATCTATTGAAACTAAATTTATTGATGAAAAAAGAGGAGGTTTAGCGAGCGATCATTTCAAGATTCTAAACAAAACAGTTAAAATTATGTCAACTGATCAAATGGATTCTTTCAAAGTAAATAAAGAGCCAAAAGAAATTCAAGAAAGATATGGCAACACTGGTTTTGGTAGAGGGTGCTTGATGGCAAGAAGATTAGTAGAAATTGGCGTTCCGTTTATAGAAGTTGATTTGGGTGGCTGGGATAATCATACCGATATTTTTACCACATTATCTGAACGAAAACTACCAGAATTAGACCAAGCGATGAGTGCATTGGTTGAAGATTTAGAACAAAGAGGACTACTGGATAGTACAGCAATTATGTGGATGGGAGAATTTGGTCGCACACCAAATATTAACGGTAATACTGGACGAGATCATTGGGCTAGAAGTTGGAGTGTTGTTGTTGGTGGTGCTGGATTTAAGAGAGGAATAACTGTTGGAGAAACTAATGAGGATGGTAAAGAGGTTATTGGTGAGGCATATACTTCGCAAGATTTAATGGCTAGTGTATTAAAATCATTAGATATTTCATTGGAAACAACTTTCACATCCAAGAATGGGCGACCAATGAAAATTGCTAATAGTGGTAAAGTTATTAGTGAACTATTCTAATGTTGGTTTGCCGCAACGCTGTGATTAAAAAACTAAAGACTGCCTTGACAGATGCCGATACATAACGTATAATGGGTAGCATGGAGGAAACACTTATGCGTTGTATCACTTGCCTATTTCCAATTGATAGTGAACGTGCAGAATATATTATAGAATATAATAAAGCACAAGTATGCAGACATTGCTCTACAGAAAAGCGTAGAGTTGGTTATATGGACTATGGACATAAAACTGCTCCACAATTAGTTATGTGTAGTGCTAATGCTACTGAAACGAAACGAATACTAGATCGTGCCAATAGGAGAGCAAGATAATGGCAAAAAACTTTGTTAAACCAAGAAAACACGAAAGCGGTAGAACTATTACTACTAAAACTCCATATGGTTCTACTAGCGATATGATAGTTACCGATGAAGAAATAGTTAAGAAAGTTATTGTCGCAGATTTTGCTATTCTTCTACAGGATGACGAGGGTTATTATGTAACCCATAAGAATAGAGTTGATAGTGGTTTAGCCGATCCTTTTAGACATGATAATGAATATCGTTTAATTATGGATGAAAAAATATTCAAGGATTTAGGGAGTTAAATTAATGGCAGGAAATTCAGATAATATGTCCAAAATAGAACGACTAAATTTTATTAACAATCTTTTGACTGAAATTTTGATTAGTTATGATGGCGATGTCTGGATTGATGATATAGAAAAAGCACAAAATATGCTTAAAACAATGATAGAAAATATGCAGGATGACTTAAAATGAAAGACAGATTTGATCTAGAACAAGAAATTAGCAGAACATCAGAGTACGCGAGTCAAATTAGAGACTTAGTGGAATTTATGGTAGAGAATGGTTTTAATGAAGATAAAACACTAAATGCTCTCATTGGTATTGCAGAAATGATTGACATTCACACCGACAAGATGTATAATGTTATGTGTCAGGCTTTGGAACTAAACACAGATAGTATGAAATCATGCGTGAAGAATTGATAGCAACATATTATTATGGAAGCGTTGTCGAAATGAACGACACGCTGTTTGAAGTGGTAGCATACTATGATACTGCCGAAGATTATAAGAATAGAACTGTGTCTTACTATGATGTGCTTGATAAAGCTGGGCGTTGCATGAATAAGGGAGAACCTCTGACTGCTATGCCTACTTGGGATTTTGTTCGTTCTCATTTTTATGAAAGGGTCTAAATGACTACTGCTAGTGATAAGTTTGCTGATGATATCTTTACTTATATTCGTAATCAGTATGGTAAGAATGTTTTGAAAACGGTGCAATCAGATAAGAACAAATCTGTAGTATCTAAACTACTGGAGT